>Ga0208188_1001168_pt1 | contig 11937 bp, 9 predicted proteins | sample June2015DPH_8_50_FD_184698 | JGI IMG/M metagenome (GOLD analysis project Ga0208188, IMG submission 184698) | Peatland microbial communities from SPRUCE experiment site at the Marcell Experimental Forest, Minnesota, USA - June2015DPH_8_40... | ecosystem: Environmental > Terrestrial > Soil >...
TTGTCGCAAATATAAACGTCCGGTCCGGCGATGAGCTTGCGCACTTCCGCGTGCGACTTGCCGCAGAAACTGCACATGGTGATGTTGTTCGGACGGGCCACGGGGAATTTACGATTTGCGATTTACGATTTGCGATTGCCAACGGCGAATGGCGCGGCGCATTTAGAATTACAGCGAACATCCGAACGCTTCTCCCTCGCCCTTTCGGAAAGGGCGGGGGCCGTGAGGGTTCGCTTTGAGTTCATGCGACGTTTGAGATTATCTTGTTCAAACAACCACCGAAGTTTTCTCCGCGGACCCGGGGATTTCCTTGCGGGATTGCACCACTTGATCCACGAGGCCGTAAGCTTTGGCTTCGGCGGCGGACATGAAGTTGTCGCGGTCAGTGTCTTTGCCAATGCTTTCGACGGATTTGCCGGTGTGTTTGGCGAGAATTTCGTTGAGCCGGTCCTTGAGCCGCAAAATTTCCCTGGCCTGGATGCTGATGTCGCTGGCCTGGCCCTGCACGCCGCCCCAGGGCTGATGGATGAGGATGCGCGCGTTCGGCAAGGCGTAACGTTTGCCCTTCGTGCCCGCCGCGAGCAGGACCGCGGCCATGCTGGCCGCCTGCCCGACGCAATAGGTGTTCACGTCGCAGGTGAGATATTGCATCGTGTCGTAAACCGCCAGCCCGGCCGTAACGCTGCCGCCGGGTGAATTAATGTAGAGATGAATGTCCTTTTTCGGATCGGACATTTGCAGGAACAAAAGCTGCGCGATGATGACGTTCGAAACCATGTCATCCACCGGCGTGCCGATGAAAAGGATGCGGTCAACGAGCAGGCGCGAATAAATGTCCCAACTCCGCTCGCCGCGGCCGGTTTGTTCAACCACAATCGGAACCAGAAAATTTTCCATGGCCAAATAACTACTCTATTTTTGCCGCAAGTAAAGGCGCGAAACGGATCGGTAATGGGTTGTTTTGGTTTAGGACCGGCCAGGCCAGGGGTGTTCCCATGAAAGGCGCATATCCCTTGAATGACGAATGACTAAGCCATAATGACTAAATAATCACGAAGCCCGAATGACAAAATAATTCTCCCCGCCCGGGCATTCTGAATTGGTCATTGGGAATTATTTAGTCATTCGGATTTAGGAATTAGGAATTTTGGCCTTCATCCACCCCATCATATTTCATCAATCTGACCTGTTGCCGATGGTTTAACGGTTCAATGTTTGCCAGATAAGCCGGAACGCGCTCGCAAAATCCCCCGGTTTCTCTGCAATCCAGCGCGTGATTTTTTCCGGCGCAAACCATCCGCCGCGCTCGATTTCGTCCGGATGCAGTTGGAACGGCCCTTCGGCCTGACAGCGATAGACCCAGACAAATTCCGCATCCGTTTCCGGGCACGCGGCGATTTTGAACAGCCGCTCCGGCGCTTTGGCAACGGTCAATCCGATTTCCTCGCGCAATTCGCGCACGGCGCAGGCGTCGTAATCCTCGCCGGAATCCACGTGACCCGACGATGAGGAATCCCATTTGCCCGGCTCGCGGTCTTTGTTCATCGAGCGCTTTTGGAGAAAAGTCTCACCGAGCGAATTGAACACCAGCACATGCACGGCGCGATGCTTCAGGTCAAGCCGGTGCACCTCGTGGCGCGTATTCTGCCCAACCACCTCGTCGCGCTCGTTGACGATGTCGAAAATTTCCTCGCTCATAAACAGCGCCGTAGGCGCGGCATATTTGTAGAAATCAAATCAACAATCAGTTTTTAGCCCCGTCAGGGGCGACATATTCTGCTTCTGGTTGCAAAATTACTCGTCGCCAGCCGTAAAAATATAGCGCCGGTCGTATTCCACGCAGAATTTTTCGAGCAATTCAACATATTCATCGCGAAACGATTTCTTCGCATGATGCTTTTGTTGGTTCTCGATGTAACGGATCACCGCGCCGAGTTGTGAGCGCGAATATGAAAATGCGCCGAATCCTCCCTGCCACGAAAATCGTCCCATAACCCAATGCTTTTCATTGATAAATTTTGATGAGCCGGCTTTTACGTCTCGTACCAGATCAGACAACGCTGTGTCCGGCCGCAGGCCGACCAGCAAATGCAAATGGTCCGGCATATTGTTGATGACAATCAGCTTGTGCTCTTGCGCAGAGATAATGCCGGTGATGTATTTTTGAAGTTCATTGTTATGTTCCGGCGAGATGAGACTTTGCCGGCCTTCGACGGCGAACACGACGTGGATGTAAATCTGCGTGTAGGTGTTGGCCATGCCCGGAAGATGCCGCTCCTGACGGAGCTTGGGAATCTTTTTTGGCGTAAATTCTACAAATATGCCACGCCTACGGCGCTAAAATTACTGTCAGCGCAACAATTTGTTCCAAACTCAATTTCTCCGCGCGTTCCTGCGGGGGAATTTTCAATTCTTCAAATGCCCGCTCCAATTTTTCCGGCGGCCAGTCTTCCCTTAAAAGTTTCAGCATTTTTTTTCGTCGTTGCGAAAACGCGCGCTTCACGATTTTCACAAAAATCGCGTGCTGGTTTTCGGGCAAAAGCGGTTGGGCGCGACGAATCAAGACCACGCAGGCCGAATCCACGTCCGGGGCGGGAAAAAAACAGCTTGCCGGTATTTTGAACCACTCGCGCAGCTCGTAGTCGAGTTGAAGCAGCAGCGTCAGCACCCCGTAATCTTCGTCGCCAGCTTTGGCCATGAGCCGGTGGGCCACTTCGAGCTGCAACGTCGCGACCATCCGCTCCGGTCGTTTGGGTGATTGCGCCAGTTCCACAAAAATGGTTGAGGCGACGGAGTAGGGCAAATTCGCCACGAGCTTCCAATCGTGCCAATCAAGTGGGACAGGCATCCTGCCTGTCTCTGATTTATTTTCAGATGACAGGCTGGAAGCCTGTCCCACTTTCAAAAACTCCAGCGCATCGGCGTGGAGCAAATGTAGCGCGGGCGGTCCGCCTGCTTTCAAATTTTTTTTGAAATCGTGCAGGCGGGACGCCTGCGCTACGTCGAACCGCTCCCGTAAAACTTGCATGAGCCGGGCGTCTTTCTCGATCGCCAAAACCACACCCGCATTTTCCAGCAACAATTCCGTCAGCGGGCCCAGCCCCGGGCCGATTTCAAGGACTTTATCCGTTTTTTTCAGTTCCGCCGCCTCGACGATGCGCCGGAGTTGATTACCATCGTGCAGAAAATTCTGGCCGAGGGATTTTGTCAGTTGAATCCCGCGCGTGGCCAGCAGTTCCCGCATCTCCGAAAGCTTCACCTGGAAAGCAGCTTTTACACGAATTGCGCGAATTGGCACGAATTAAAAAAACAGACGCAAACTATTCGCGACAATTGGCGAAATTCGCGTAAAGATTTGTTTTCCATATCCGTAATACAATCCTGCAACTTCGCGCACGGACGACAAAGATTTGGACTGCGGTGGCAGAGCGCAGCGGCGACACCGCTTTCCGTGCTGCCGGTTGCTTCCAAAAGCGGCGTGGCGCTTCGCTTCCCGCCGCAGTCCAAAATCTGTGGTTGCGGCGTAAGCCGCGCTGGGTACATCCGTGTTTATCCGTGGTTTAGGACTTCCGCCAGCGTGTTGACCGCTTTGGCCAATTGCGCTTTGGTGATGGTCAGCGGTGGGGTGAAACTGATGACGTTACCATACTCCCCTTCGGGCAACAGAATGAAGCCGTGCTGTAACATGGTTTTAATGGCCTGCATGGCCACGTCGGTGGCCGGCCTGCCGTCGGACAAGTGCAGTTCGACGCCAGCCATCAAACCCAAACCGCGCGCGGCGATTTGAAATTTCGGATTTGAAATCTTCGATTGCAGTTCGCCGAGCAGAAATTCGCCAAGTTCCGCGCTGCTTTCGGACAAATCCAGGTTTTCAATCTCCTTGATTTGCGCCAGCGCCATCGCGCAGCCGACGGGATGGCCGAGGAAGGTGCTGGTGTGAATCGCCTCGCCGCGCGATGCCGGCCACGCGGTATCCATCAGGTCGGCACGGCCAATGCAGGCCGAGAGCGGGAAACCGCCGGTGAGTGCCTTGCCCAGGCAGATCAGGTCGGGCACGACGCCGGTGTGTTCGCAGGCAAACCATTTTCCGGTGCGGCCGAAGCCGGTGTAAATTTCATCGAGAATCAGCAGCGCACCGTGCTCGTCGCACAGTTTTCGCAGCAGCGGCAGAAATTCCTTGGGCGGAACATGGATGCCGCCGCGTGCCTGCACCGGTTCGACGAGAATCGCGCCAATCCATTCGCGGCGGAAAAGATGGCGGATGGACCATTCAACGGCAGCAAGGTCGGTGGATTTTTTTGGAAACGGCACGAAGTTTCCAAACTCGCGAAGTTGAAAATGAAACGGGGTGCGAAAAAAATTGCGGTGGGTGGCGTTGAGCGCGCCGTAGCCGAGGCCATGATACGCGCCCTCGAAGGCAATCACACCGCGTTTGCCGGTGGCCAGCATCGCGGTTTTGAACGCGGCCTCAACGGCTTCAAAACCGGAATTGCCGAAAATGACCTTGCCCGATTTTTTGCCGTTGCTCCAACGTTCAAATGTAATCCGGCTCAAGTCGCGGGCGAGTTCCGCTTTGCGCGCGTGCGGATGCACGTCGCCCATGGCGTGCAAAAGGCGGGACATTTGTTTTTGACCGGCTTTGACGACGCGCGGGTTTGCATGACCGGCGGCGGCGACGCCAAACGCGGCGGTCAAATCGAGGTATTTTTTCCCGTCGGCGTCCCAAACGAAAACGTCTTTGGCGCGTTCCCAAATGATGGGCCAGGAGCCGTCCGGCTCCATGAACACGATGTTGCGCGATTCGTAATCACGCAGCAGTCGGATGGTTTGCTGCGATTTCATTTTTTAACCACGGATGGACACGGATGAATTTTAGAAATGCAGAATGCTTTTCCCCTCGCCCCGCCCAAGCGGGGAGAGGGACCGGGTGAGGGGATTTGAGTTTCACGCGCCACCTCACCCTCCACCCTCCGCAGTACTGCTACGGAGGACGGGCGGCCCACTCCCCCAACTTCGTTGGCGGAGAGGGAGAAAACGCGGTTGCGTATTTCTGTATTCAATCTGCGTTTCATCGGTGGCTGATTAAACTCCCCGTTGTTTCGGCGGCCAGATGATTTTGTGCAGTTGAACTTGAAACCGCACCGGCAGCGCGTCGGCGATGATTCTTTCCGCCAATTCGCGCCGCGAAACCGCCGTCTGGCCGGCGGGAACCTTTTTCAATGATTTATTTTGTTGCTCCGGCGCCAGCGGATGCACCCACGAAAAGAGCAGAGGGCATACCAGATTCAGCCGGTGTTCGGGGATTTGCCGCCTGGCCCACTCATAATCTTCAACCGTGCGAATGACGAATTTGATTTCATCGGTCGCTTTCAGGAGTTTGAGGTTGGCCCAGCGATTGCGTTCGGCCTCGCCACTGCCGGGACATTTCAAATCCATGATGCGCCGGACGCGCGGGTCAACCGGCGAGATGTCATGCGCACCGCTGGTTTCAAGCAACACGGTAAAACCGTCGTCACAAAGCAATTTCATCAGCGGCAGGGAATTTTTCTGGAGCAACGGTTCGCCGCCGGTAAGTTCAACCAAGGGCACGGAGTTGAGGGTTGAGCCGTCTCCGCTCCGCTTCGCCGCGCCAAGGGGTTGAGGGTTGAGGGGCGGGCGGAACGGCGCGGCCAGTTGCCGGACTTCCGTGCAAATTTCTTCGAGTGATTTTTTTTTGCCTTCGGTAAAGGCGTAGGCGGTGTCGCAATACGAGCAGCGCAAATCGCAGGCGGTGATCAAACGCACGGCAGCCCGGCGAAGGTGCTTTCGCCTTGCAAGCTCAAGTAGATTTCGTTGACAACCAGCGTGTCGGACACGCTGGCAGTGTAGCGCTGCGGCGTTAAAAGGAAATGACTGTGATTTGCTTTGGCACGATTCGCGGCTATATTTTAGGAATCCGCAACCGCCTCAAACTTCAGATATGGGGTTGGAATTGGGCATAAAATTTGCGGTAAAAAATGAAAATCCCATGAAATTGCGCGGCGCACAATTTCTCCTAGCCTTCGTTTTCTTGGGGCCAATGGCCGCCCGCGCACAGAATCTCGACACCATCGGCGTTACGCTATTGTGGACTATAACGACCAATGTCAATGGGGCGGGCATACACGTGGCACAGCCGGAGGCAAACAACGGGCCAACGACGACCAACTGGCAGGTTAATTCCAGCTCGTTCGGGCAATTGACCAGCCTCTTCACCTATTATTCCAGCAACGGTTCGGCGACAACCTTTCCCAACTCCTTGGGGGCCGAGTCCGGTCATGCGGATGCGGTGGGGACAAATTTTTATGGCATTCCCAATGGCGTGGCCACGAACGTCGCGCTCGTGGACAATTACGAGGCAGGTTATTTTTACAACTCGTTGATCGCGGGGTCTGTCCCTCTCAACAACAATGATCCGGTGGTAAACCAGAGTTTTAACTTTGTCGTAACCGGCGTCAGCCAGCAACAGATCATTGATTCGACCTACGACAATTACACCGAGCGATACAATACATTGTTTGTTTCCGGCGTGGGCAATGGCGGGTCGGTGAACGCGCCGGCGACCTGTTATAACGGGATTGGCGTGGCGGTTGACAATGGCAGTTCAAGCACCGGGCCGACACTTGACAACGGTCGCGCCAAACCGGACATCACGGCGCCGGGTTATCCCGCCGGGCTCACGAGTTTTTCCACGCCTTATGTTTCCGGCGCAGCGGCAGTGCTCATGCAGGCCGGCGCGCGCGGCGATGGCGGCAATGGCACGAATGCCGCCGCGGACATCCGCACGGTGAAGGCACTGCTGCTGAATGGTGCCGTCAAACCCGCCGATTGGACCAACAACGCCCCTTCGCCCTTGGACACGCGCTACGGCGCGGGCGTGTTGAACGTTTTCAATTCCTACGAGCAACTCGCCGGGGGCAGGCATGGTTATATTGTTTCCACCAGCGTTTCCACCGGCGGGGCACATCCCCCCACTGGCGCCAGTGGCATGGTCAGCACCTTAAGCGGCTGGGATTTCAACACCAACACCAGCAGTTCCACGTCCGACGGGGTGAACCATTATTATTTCAACGTCACCAACGGCGTCAGCGAAGCCATGTTCACGGCGACAGCAACGCTCGTTTGGAACCGTCAACGAAATAAGTCGGGCATCAACAACCTCAACCTGTTTTTATACAACGCCGCCAACAGCAATCTCGTGGCGGTCAGCACCAGCGCCGTGGACAACGTGGAGCACATCTTTGTGCCGAATCTCGCGCAGGGGCGGTACGATTTGCAGGTTTGGAAAGCCGGCGGGAGTTTTGTCAGCAGCAGCGAAACCTACGCGCTCGCATTTGAATTTTTCTCCCTGCCGCTGGGTATTGTCCGGTCCGGCACAAACGTCGTCCTTCAATGGCCACTTTATCCTGCCGGCTTCGTTCTGGAATCGGCCGCGAATCTCAATCCGCCAGCCTCGTGGAACACAAACGGTCCGGCTTCCGTCGTGACCAACAATCAAAACTCCGTGGTGATGGGCATAACGAACACCAGTCTGTTTTTCCGGTTGTGGCGGCCATGACGATTTCAGGCGCTCAGGCAAAGTGTCCGAGCGCGAAATGTTTCCCGATGCGATAACTCCGCGTGATGGCTGCGGTCACGTGGCGTTTGCCGATTTCAACCGCGCGCGGCAAATCATGGTTCGACGCCAGCGCCGCCACGATGGCCGCCGAATAAGTGCAGCCCGTGCCGTGAGTCGAGACGCCTTTGATAAACGGCGCGCTCAACAGCAATTCCGTCCGGCCGTCAAAAAAAATATCCACCGCCTCGCGCATCCCGCGCAAATGGCCGCCTTTGACCAGCGCAGCGCAGCCGAACCGCGCGTGGATTTCCCGCGCCGCCACGCGCATGTTTTCAACGGACGCAATTTTGCAACCGGTCAAAATCCCGGTTTCGTCGAGGTTGGGGGTGACCAGCATTGCGAGCGGCAGCAATTGTTCCCGTAAAATTTTAATCGCCGCCGGTTTCAGCAATGGCGCGCCGCTGGTTGAAATCATGACCGGATCGACCACGAGCGGCGGGCACTTTTGCTTTTTGAAAAAATCGACAAGGGCACGAATGATTTCCGCTGAAAACAACATGCCGGTTTTCACCGCCGCCGGCTGTAATTCCTCGAACACGGCTTTCATTTGCTGCCGCACAATTTCAGGCGAACACGGTTCGACGGCGAGAACACGCCGGGGATTTTGCGCGGTGAGGCAGGTGATGACACTCGCGCCGTGAACGCCAAGCGCGGCGAAGGTTTTCAAATCGGCCTGAATGCCGGCGCCGCCGCCGCTGTCGGAGCCGGCAATGGTAAGCGCCACCGGCCATTTCACGATCCGTGACATGAGTTTGAACTTACCGGCATTCGCACAAAACGGCACGGAAAAAGACCGGCCGGCGGGGACTTGGGTTGCCCGGACCGTCTCAAGCGTGGCGTTTGTCCGACGCAGTAATCCGGAGAAGCAAGTCGTTTAGTTCATTCATGCGCGGTGGCTTGCCGATTACGGCGTCCACTTCTGAAGCCGTTTCCCCCTCTTCCTTCATTATCGTGCCCCAGCCGGTCATCATGATGACGGGTGTGTTGGGGGACTCCGCCTTGATGGTTCGGGCCACTTGGTGTCCATCCATCTTTGGCATGCCCAGATCCGTAATGACCACTTCATAGGGCTGGTTTTTCTGCATGGCGGTGCGGAACAATTCCATTCCGTGCTCCCCGCCGGAGGCAACCATCACCCGATGATTGAAGTGAGTGAGACAATCGTCCAGAAGTTGCCGGACCTGCGCGTCGTCATCAATACAGAGGATGTGAAGGGAGCGCTTCGGTTTGACTTGCGGCAAAGCGCCCCGGGCGGTTTGCGAAGATTTTTCCCGAATGGGAAAAGTGAGCCGGAAACAGGTGCCGCGGCCGGGAGCACTGTCAATCTCAATGGTGCCGTCGTGGCGTTGCATCATTCCGTAAACCATCGCCAGACCGAGTCCAGTGCCGCCGCGCTGAGCCTTGGTGGAAAAAAACGGCTCCAGACAACGTTGCCGTGTTTTTTCATCCATGCCAAGGCCGTTGTCCTTCACTTCGACCTGAAGCTGCCGCTCGGAGGCCCCACTCTCTTCCGAAACGGGACCACTAATGGAACGAGTGACAAAGGTGATGGTGCCGCCTTGCGGCATGGCGTCCACCGCATTGAAGACCAGGTTGATCAGCGCTTCCCGGAGTTCGCTGGGATCACTCAGCAGCAGCGGCGGTTGGGGTTCCAGTTCGTGTTGGATCTGGATGGAGATGCCCTGGCGCTGCGAAAGGTCGCGCCAGCGCGGCCGGGTGAGTTCGATTACTTCTTCGATAATCTGATTAATGTTCACCGGGAGCAATGGTTCCGCATCAGAGCGACGCCGATAGAACTCCCGCATGCGGGTGACGATTTGAGCTATGTCTCCGCCCGCCTGGTTGATGGTTTGCAGGTAATGCCTTGAGGCCTCCGGCAAATCCGGCAGCGTACTCAGCAGCAGTTCCGAATAGGCGACAATGGGAGACAGCGCGTTGTTGACATCGTGGGCAACACCGCTGGCCATCTGTCCCAAGGCGCGGAGGCGCTCCTGCTGCACAACCATTTGCTGGGTCCGGCGCAACTCTTCATAAGCTCTCTGAAGTCCCTCGGTGACGCGCACTTGATCATAAAGGCTGCGGCATTGTTCCTCGGTGGTGATGACTTTGACCTGCAAGGCCTCCTTCTCCGAACGAACCGCCGCGATTTCGGCAATCGTCTGCTCATTTTTGTACCGGACCTCCTCCAAGACGAGCACAATCATGCTGACGGCAATGAAGAGCTGCAGCACCGCGGCCACAAAAAAACCGGCGCTGAACAGGTTGTCGTATTGCTGCGAAAACGGATAACTCCCCAAGTAGAATCCCCACAGAAAGAATCCCAGCGCCAGCATGCCCGCGCCCACGAACGGCATCTTCTTTCGCAGCCGGAAGAAACAAACCCCGGCAAACACGCTGCCCAGGCCGAGCAGCATAAATACCGGCAACTGAATTTGCAATGTACTTGAGAGGATTTGCGGACTGACGAGGGTCCAAACCAGCAGGAACACCATGAACAGACCAAACAACGTCTGCCGAACGGGGAGGCTGAGAAAACGCAAGCTGCCCCACAAAAGAAAGACCGCCGAAATCGCCACACAACCCTCCTTGATCATGAAAAAGACGCTGTCAGGCGGAGTCTTCTGCATCTGGAGGCTTAACGTCAGCCACAGCGCATAAAACAACCATGCCGCAGTCCACACGGTGAAATAGTCCCGTTTGGTGTAACGATTCAGGTAGTAAAAAAGCCCCACCAGCACCCACACGCTTAACAGCGATACCATCAATGCCGCCCGCATATATTCCCGGGGAAATATCAAATTTTCCATACTTTTAAGTCCTATAATTTCATTTCCGGCTGCACTTTAATCAATCTGACAATCTTGATTGTTAAACCTTCAGATTGTTGCATAAGCCTTTCCAAGCAAATCAAATGTATCTAATCACAAAATTAGATTCTGTCAATCTTTCTGACCTGCTCTTTCTGACCTGCGGTTTAGGAAGCGTTTTTCGGGCCAGAAAGGAACTCACGCCTTCACCCACTTTCTCTTTGGAACTCGTCCTTATACGCTTATACTCAAGTGCATGGACAAAGAGCAAGTCGCGGAAATTTTGGCCGAAATCGGCACCCTGCTGGAATTGAAGGGCGAAAATCCGTTCAAGACGCGGGCCTACGTGAATGCCGCGCGAACGATTGAAGGTCTGAGCGAGCCGCTGTCAAAAATTGTCGCCGAAAATCGGCTGGGCGAAATCAAAGGTGTCGGCGAAGCGCTAACGCAAAAAATCACCGAACTCGTCACCACCGGCAAATTGAAGTATTACGATGAGTTGAAAGCTTCGATTCCACCCGGTTTGATTGAGATGCTGGAAATTCCCGGGCTGGGCCCGAAGAAGATCCAGGCGCTCAACCAAAAACTCGGCGTGGATTCGGTCAAGAAACTCGAAGCTGCCTGCCATGCTGGCAAAGTGGCCGAACTCGACGGCTTTGGTGAAAAAACGCAGTCAAATTTGCTCGAAGGCATTGAGCGCCGCCGCACTTACGCTTCGAAACATTTGTTGAGCGAAGCGTTGCGCGCCGCCGAACCGTTGCTCGACGGTTTGCGCGGGCACCCTGACGTCATCCGATGTAGCGCTGCCGGCAGTCTGCGGCGGGTCAAGGAAGTCATCGGCGACATTGATTTGCTGGCATCGTCGAAAAAGCCGTCGGAGGTAATTGGGGGGTTTGTCGCGCAGCCGGACATCATCAAAGTCACCGCCAGGGGTGAAACAAAGGCCAGCGTCATTCTGGACGGTGGCATTCAATGCGACTTGCGCGTGGTGAGCGACAGGGAATTTCCGTTTGCGCTGGCGTATTTCACCGGCAGCAAGGAGCACAACATCGTCATGCGCCAGCGGGCGATTCAGCGCGGCCTGCGGCTCAACGAATACGGCTTGTTCAAATCGAAGGAAGAGACGCGCGACCCCAAGCTGCTTGTGCCATGCCGGGACGAAACGGAAATTTTTGCGAAACTGGATTTGCCGTTTGTGCCGCCTGAATTGCGTGAAGATCATGGAGAATTTGCGGCGGGTGAAAAGAACGATTTGCCGCGGCTCATCGAATGGACGGATTTGAAAGGCGCGCTGCACAATCACTCGACGTGGAGTGACGGCCACAATCGGCTTGAGGAAATTGCCGAATACATGGAAGAACTTGGTTTGGCATACTGGGCGATCACCGACCATTCGAAGTCGTCGTTTCAGGCGAATGGTCTCGACGCAAAACGCGTTCGCGAGCAAATCAAGGAAATCAAAAAGATTAACGGGCAGCTTGCCGAACGCGGCAG
>Ga0208188_1001183_pt1 | contig 11787 bp, 23 predicted proteins | sample June2015DPH_8_50_FD_184698 | JGI IMG/M metagenome (GOLD analysis project Ga0208188, IMG submission 184698) | Peatland microbial communities from SPRUCE experiment site at the Marcell Experimental Forest, Minnesota, USA - June2015DPH_8_40... | ecosystem: Environmental > Terrestrial > Soil >...
CAAATAGACGGAGCCGGAAAACTCGAACAGCCATGTGCCAATGAAAACAAACAAAAGCACCCAATGACACCTAACGAATCAAGCTCAGCCACAGCCACGACGAACGCGGCTGATGCTGGGCAAAACCAAAAAGGAATAAAATGAAATCAAAGCAATCGAAAACTGGAGTCGCAGTGGCTGTTGGCTGCAGCGCATTGTTAGGCCACCGGATTATCTGTAACGCACTCATCAATCTTTTCAAGTTTTGCGTGAACCGCTTCAGAAAATCCCGGCTTGTGTTCCAAGTCAATCTTGCATCTGCCTTCTATGCCGCGATACTTGGACTGATAATCTCGATAATCTTCGAGTGCAGCGTCCAAGCGTCGCCACGCCTCATCCCCGATATGCCGTCTCACTCGCCGCGATGCGGCAATCAAAACTGGAATACTCTCTTTCACAAAAGCATCCTCAACTTTAGATGTCTCGATGGGCTTGGACTCATCTTTGGTGGTGATTTCCAGCTTGGCAATCTGCTCCTCAATAACCAGATGGAACGCATCTCTGGCAACCCATCGCCGCTGCAACCAGAAGGAAAGCAAACCAAACCCAAAAGCGGCAATCGCGCCAATGACAATCCATCCAACTTTTGCGGCTGTCTCACACATGACGATTACTTTGTTTGGGGACTAGGCTTGGCGCTCTCTCTACCGTGTTGCATCGGCTGTCTGCTGGTGGCGCGCTGGATTCATGGGCTATGGTATGCACGATGGTTTAAGCGTAGGTGGCCTAACGTCCAGAGTTCAGGCACGCGCCAGGAGACAACCAAAAAGGAAAATCAATGAAACCGACCCAAAACCGTAGTAAAACTGAGGGCATACCCGGCGTTGCCTGCAACGATTTGTTAGGCCACCGGTCTATTGGAAACATAATAATCGAGCCTTTCAAGGTATGTGTGAACTGCTTTGGAAAAATCTGGCTGCTCTTGCAATGCAATCTTACATCTGCCAGTAATGCCGCGATACTTGGCCTGATACTGCTTATAGTCACCCAATGCAACAGTGAGGCCGATACTCTGCTCGGCGGATATGTGCCGCCTAACCTTGCGAACAGCCTCCATCAAAACAGGGATGCTATTCTCGACAAACAAATCTTCCGCCTCGGCAATGCGAATCGGTTTGGCGGGGTCATCGGTTCGGTCAATGGCATCCAACTTTGCCGACAACTCATCTATCACTCTCAAAAAGTCATCTTTTGCCTTCGTCGTCCTGTTCTTGGCATCGCGGCGATTGGTGAGGAAATGGGCGAGCCATCCGACAGCAAAACTAACAACAGCCGCGACAATAATGTGTGGATCATCATACCAGCTTGTGCCATTAGCTATATGCTGGGCTGGTGGCTGTATGGCTGCTACAAACATAGGTGGCCTAACGTCCAAAGCTCAGGCACGCCGGAGGTGAAACCGTGAACCGCGCAGCGGAAATGGCCAGCGTAACCGGCGTTGCCTGCAGCGCATTGTTAGGCATCTGGTGGGTGATTTTTATCTGCTGGGTCGTGGTCTTAATCATGTGGATAAAGGCGCTAGTGTCTTACAACAAGTGCTATCGTGAATATGAGCAGTGCCGCCGTGAACACTACCAAGCTACAGGTGAGGTAAAAAAGCCCGCGAGTGAACTTGATAAGGGCGGCAGTCTGACGTTCCAACTTCTGCGCCGACTCCGCCTGATCCACGGCTATAAGAAACTGGATGCGAGCCATCATGGGGCGCTGGATGGTGTCGGAAGTCGTGCCGCCGGCAAGATGGTCCATACTCGCGATAAGCCTCTTAATCTCGGTCTTGGTAGTGTCGTCCATAAATCAAAAAACGCGAAGATGCCTAACGAATCAAGCTCAGCCACAGCCACGACGCACGCAGCTGCGGCTGGGCAAAACCAAAAGGATGAAAATGCAAAATAATCATACGCAAAACTGCAAGGGCAGTGGCTGTTGGCTGCAGCGCATTGTTAGGCCACCTTTGGATGTCAATCGAATATATCATCTAGTGGAGGTCTATCATCAAGAGTGGCTGCAATCTGCGGATCAACTTTTTCAACTTTCTCAAGAAGTCGCTGATGAGCTAGGGCAATCTGCTTATCAATTACGGCCCGCGCCTTCTCTGGTGAAATGCCCTGGCGCACAGCCATCTCAAACATGCAAACAATCAAAGCGTCACACTTCGCTTCAAGATATAAGCTCCGCGCTAGGAGGGATTCGACGAGCTTTTTGTCGAGCGGTGAGTTTTCGTGTTCGGATTTATTCATGGTGTGCGCAGTGGCCTAACGACAAAAGCTCAGCCACAGCCCCGGCAGATGAGGTTGAGCGAAAGGAGAACCAATGAAAAAATCAACCAAGCCACAAACGGACGGCGTAGGGGCTGTTGGCTGCAGCGATTTGTTAGGCGGCTTCAACATAGTCAAGTATCTCCTTCAATGGCTGCGGAAATACGGGGCCGTGGTCTGGGGCCATTCCATATCCAACGCGCCCATCCCCCTCATCTCTAGTCACCCGGCTAAGTGTGCCGGGGGATGCCTCTTTATACTTCTTCAATTGTTCTTGCAGCCCATCCCGAACTGCCTGGCACTGGAACACACTGAAGGCGGCAATGGCCTCTGTAAGCTCTGGCAGCCGTCGAGACCGAATGCCAACCAAATCTCGTCCGTGCTGCATATCAAGCAGCGTGCTGTAAATGGTCGCTGCGAGTTTGTTCTTGGCAGCTCGCTTCTCGGCCCCACGCTCACGGTCTCTGCTCAAGAAATGGCTGGCAAAAGCAACGGCCAAGCCACCGACAACGCCGGAAGCAATGTGGCTCCAATCAATAATCTCACTGAATGCTTGGGTCATTTTGTTTCAGGTGTGGTTGCCGCAATAACTTATCTCATCGTCATGGCACTCTGGCCGCCTAACGACCAGAGCTCAGGCACGCGGGACCAACCAGCGTGAACCGCGAAGCGGAACTGAGAGCGCCATCCCGCGTTGCCTGCAGCGATTTGTTAGCCCACGTCTTCATACTCTGCTCGACCAAAAATCCCAATGTGCTGCCACAACCTCGTCTGCAATCATCGCGTCATCATGCTCCAAATCGCGCCAAGCCTCAACGGAGATGTCATGGGCTGGCTGCGCGCCGAGACGCAACAAAACTCGATGGGCCGAAACTGCCTGCTTCGGATGACCTCGTAACGTCGGCTCATCCAAAACGGACTCAAAGAAAGGTCGAGCGGTGGAACCGTGAAGTAGCCCCAGAGTGACCGCAATCTGCGGAGCGACGAAACTGCCGGCACGAAATCGGTAACAAAGCTCGTCGAAAAACTCGTGACGACGGCTGGCCAAAAGGCAAGTGCAACCTGCCAACGAATGCCGCCAAGCGGCGTCACGAATAATCTCTCCCCAATACGTCGGGTCGCCAGCAAGCTGGTCCGCCACTTGGCGGTAGAGCTCCATGTCGTGCTCAACGCCTGCGTCACTCCAGACCAAATTCAGCGGATGGAGATAATACGGCACACCCTTCCGGTCATTGCCGAGCCACTCGAAAACCCTCATGTCTGGCATTGATACTGGCATGGTGCGAAGTGGGCTAACGAATAGAGTTGAGCTGCATCCGGGCCAGTGACCTAGCTTCTACCTGCGATCTGCTGGCACGATTCATTTTACGGCTGCGCAAGCAGCCGGCGTGACAGCTAAACGAAAACCTTTCTCCTCCAACCGGTGTCAGCTCCAACGAATTGTTAGGTCGTGGCTGTTCTATCTCGTAGTTACTCCGAAGGAAATATCTTTCGATCACCACAATCATAGCTTCGTATCTCTGTTACGCTGCGAGAGGCCGCTGTTGGCTCCACGCTCGCGTGAGCCACTGCGCCTGCTCGCAGCGCATTTTACTCTCCATAACTCGTTTGACAAGATAATTATTTCTCTGTGTAACTCGATAACAGCACGACCTAACGATCCAAAGCTGAGCCACGCCGACCGGCAAGTGACTCCGAAAACTCGATAATCGTTGTATAACTCAAACCGTCCATAAACTCAAGGGGCAGTCGGCGTTGGCTCCAGCGCGGTGTTAGGCATACACTTTCCGTCACTGGCACATGGAACCGCGTCTGCGACTTCTACGCGCAAACATCTGAGCGACGCACCCATGCCAAAAGCTGGTCTAAACTCAACGGTAAAAAATGGAGACGGCCCATCAGTGCGCTCTTGCTGCTCAATCAAAAGCTCAAAAATCGCGTTCTGCTGATTACATCCCTCCATGCTGAATTCGTAAACGTCGTAAAACCGCAAAGTGGCGAGCGTATGATGACGAGCGACATAATAACCACGCTCATCAACCTCCTTCGTCAACTCCCAAACGTGCAGCTTCACGGTCAAAATTGGAAATACATACCGCTTCTTGTCTGCATCAACGTCCCCGCGCCAGAAATGCAACTCGATAATCTCGGCGTCGTGAAAAGATGGCCAGTAACCAAAAATAGATGTGAGCTTCTGGCTGTCTTGGATAAATGGTGCGATGTCTGGCATGATGCTGTGTATGCCTAACGAATCAAGCTCACCCACAGCCGCTGGGCGTGACGGTGGAGCGCAGGGAGGTCGCCGTGATTAACCCTGTCACAATGCCCGTGGCAGGGGCAGCGGCTGTTGGGTGCAGCGCATTGTTAGACGGCTTTTTCATCGTCTGCCTATTTAAGTTTCTTCAATTGTTCTTCTGTGAGTGGAAGTCCGCATATCTGTGTTGGCGTGAACCCCCGACGCTTCGGCTTCTTTGGGTAAAAACCTGTCACCGGGTTGGGTTGAGCCTGTTGGTCTTCAGCCTTCGGTTGCGTGCTTGCTGGCTGCTGCTGCTTGCCGATGCGCTCGATTTCGTTGGCTTGTTGAAGAAGCTTGGCAGCCTCTTGTCTGAGTTGTTCTGGTGTTTTGTTCATAAATCAAGGTCAGTCATGTTTTGTGCAGACAGCCAGCGTCACCAACCCGAAGCCGAATATGCAGACACCGCCCAACATCCCGATACGCGAGGCAATCTGCTGAAGGACGGTTTCATCATGGCTGGACATCTGATCCATAAAGGTCATGCCGCCAATGAACATCATGCCGACGGCGGTGATAAGGATGAGGGTTTGATTATTTTTCACAACTGGAGCTACTGCTGGCACGGTTGGCTTGGGCAACACGGGCCAGGGCAACACGTTTTCGGGCGGCTTCTCAAAAATCTGAGGGTAATTTCTGATGGGGTTCCAGTTGCCGGTGTCTTCTTCAGGATGCGCAAGCGTAGTATTGGTAATCTGACTATTATCAATCATCTCACGAATCTTTGCTGGTTCGTAAGGCCCCTCCTGTTTGCCATCAAGCCAAAGAAAATATCTCATAGCGCGAAGCCGTCTAACGAAAAAAGCTGAGCCACCGCCGGCCTATGACATCCAACAACCAGAAACCCGAAGCGAACGCACGGACAGGCGTAACGGCGGTTGGCTCCGGCGACTTGTTAGGCGGCGTCATAGCTCTACTTCAGCAAATCATCACACTGACTAGAAATCAGTGTCAATCCGTGCTGGACATAGTTTCCAGGAAAGCCACCTTCAGCCTTGATCTCTCCGTGAGTAAGTCCAGAACCTTTTTGGATAATCAACATATCCTCGGCCATCTCGTGCCTTCGGCTCACGTCCTCGTTGTAATATGGAAACTGGCTCTGAATCTGGTTTTTGAGATCCCAAAGGCCGTCCGTGGCTTGCATCACCAGCACAAGATGGTCAATGGCGTTTGTTTGGTCGGCGATAGCCGACTGATTTGCTGTGTAACTGGTCTCCAAAGCCAATCTTTTCTGGCGAAACTCGCTATAAGTCGAGCCTTGTGTGCAAACCTTCATGGCGGCTACAGACTCGCGAAACCTCTGCCGGGCTTGCTGGTCGGCCAACTGCTTGGCGCTGGGGCCGCAGCCGCAGAGCACGATAGCAAAAAAGGCCGTCGCAATTAAAGATATGCACCGTGTAACCATATCAGTCTTTTTTGCGCTGCTTCTGCTCAAGCTGCTTGAGGAGTGCTTCGGCTTCCGCTGGGGTAGTGGCACTGTTCAAAGACTGGCGTATGCCACGCTCTATCTTTGTGCGGTGCGATGCCAATGCTGCCTCGTGCGCTTCCTGCGCCGCCTCGCTGGTGCTGGGTTTCGGTGGTTTGCTGATCTTATTGACCGGAGGGTCTATCTTGTCAGCCACCTCGCGGAATGCTTTGGCTACCTGTTTCTTGCTTTGTGTGGTCATAAATTTGAAAGTGATAAAAATAACAACGACGGCGAGCCGCCTAACGAACCAAGCTCACCCGCAGCCGGTGGCGGCAGCGGTGGAGCGCAACCAAAAGGAACAAATGAAAAGTAAAACGTTGAACGGGCTGGGACACCGGCTGTTGCGGTGCAGCGCCCTTGTTAGGCGGCTTGATAAATATCATCTAAACTTTCCTATCTTTTATAAACGCAAAAATCATAGCCAGCACCCAGCCGATGCCGGTCCAGCCGAGGAACAGATTCAATATAAAAATCGCGATGACGCTGCGCCGGTGCAAACCGATCAGCGTGGGCAACATGTAAATCGGCCCATACACCATTCCAATCAAGCCCCAACTGAGGATGTCCCAATGGGGATGGTCAACATTGATGATAAAAGCCACTATCCAGACAATATAAAAAAACACCGCACTTGCGGCGGCAAAGAACCATCGGTTGCGCAGAAGCTTCATAGGCTGCGCTTAATCCTCCATGCCATATATTCCTGGGTCATCACTCGGCTTAAGTTCAGTGAGACGTTCAATCTCCAAATGAAGTGCATGAAGCTTCGCTATCTCATCCTTTGTGAGACTGTTCTTTTTCTTAAGCTGCGCAGTCAAGTCATCTGCTTGACTTGCTATGTTTGGTTCTTGAGGTTTGTTCATAATTATCGGATGTCAGTTTATTTAAGCGCGGCCAAGCCGCCTAACGAATCAAGCTCACCCGCAGCCGCCGGGGATGAGGTTGAGCGCAAAGGAGGCGACCATGATTAACCCCAAACGGTTGCGCGTGGCAAGGGCAGCGGCTGTCGCGGTGCAGCGCATTGTTAGGCGGCGTCATAGGTCACTTCAAGAGTTCGTCGCACTGATTGGAAATCAATGTGAGGCCGGTTTGAATATAATCTTCAGGAAATTTATCCCGGCTGGCAGTTTTCAGAAATGTTACCTGGCTGGGACTGGCAAACTTCTCAACGACGTTGAGAGAATCTGTCCAATCTCCATGATGTCTGCTACTAACAAAAGCGGCCGGGTCTGCATTTATCTGGTTGTTGATATTCCAAATGTTATCAACTGCGCGAGCGAGAGCGATCAAAGACTGCATTTGGGTCTCGTCTTCTTTAAGCAGATTTTGGTTGGCAGTATAGCATGTCTCCAATGCCATCCACTTATCCCTGAACTCGGCGTAGGTGCTTCCACTGGTGCAAACTTTCAAAGCGGCAACCGCCTCTCGAAAAGTCTGATGAGCTTGTTGCTCGGCCAACTGCTTGGCACTAGGGCCGCAACCGCAGAGCGAGATGGCAAAAAGGCAGACTATAAAACGCAAAATCATAAATGAATCCTATGGCAGAATCATCAAATCAAGCGGCTCGTCTGAAATACGCACTGCTAGGCGCACTTCCGCACGAGTTGCGAGTGGTAATATCTCTAACAAAATCTTCAGTCCCGGCTCTGCGGGAAGCTGCCAAAGGTTTTCGATGGGCTTTTTCTTGCCTTTGGTATGTCCTGCGACTTTGGTATCTAGTGCTTCCAAAACGCTTTTCCAGTGTATGGCGTCAGCGGTGTGCTCACCTGTGTTTGGGTGCTCTGCAATTATGGTCATGAGGGAGGGAGAAGACAATGACTATTGAAGAAAAAGGAAAAATGACAACCAAAAAACATAAACCATCCGCAACTGGCAGGGGCAGCGGCTGTTGCCTGCAGCGATTTGTTAGACGGCAATTTCGTATATGTGGGTAACTGAATCATGGTCTAATCTCTGGCATCTCGTGCCCATCAACGGACATGAGGCGAAAGATGTGAAGCGCATCATCGGTGTCTTGCGCGCCACTCCTTCCAATCAGCTCGATTCTCTAGCCACCGTGATAGAGCGGTGGCATCAAGCCCAGCCACCTCTTGTGAGCATAGCTCAAGCAAGGTGTAATCGTCTGTCTGCTTACAAAGCGTCTGGTCCATCCAATCCCGAATCTGTTGAGGTGTCTCGTTTGCCTCAATCACCGCCGCATGAATCGTCGAACGATTCGTGTAAGCAATCCGCATCGAACGAGCCTCAAGCCACTGCGAGTTCGGAGCATAATCCCAGACCATCGCCTGAGTGTTCAGAAAAAGTAGATACGCGCTCATGTGTGATGCCGTCTAACGAAAAAAGCTGAGCCACCGCCGACTCGTGGCGTGAACCGCGATAGCGGAACTGAAAGCGCCAACGGCGGTTGGCTCCGGCGACTTGTTAGGCACACGGCTCTTGTTCATAAACTCGGAACAACACGAATGTCTCTGATAACCTCGTCTTGCGACACTCCCGAACCGCGTGGAACACCACAACTGGCCGATATGCGCCGACGTGCCTGCTCCGTCTCTGCAACCTTCCGAATAGTCTCATCGGCAACTCCGGTCAAAGCCAGCCAAACGGCGCGAACCTGCACAACGCAATCAGGATAAAGCCGAGCGGCCAAAGCAGCCATCCAAAGCCGCATCGCGTATCGCTGGAACTCAAGCTCTCGTGTCAACTTACCATCTGTAATGCCCATCTCTGCGACTCGTGCAACAGTCTGCTGTGACTGCAAAGTAGCCGTAGCGTGCATACGCTCCATCTGCCGGTAAATCCCGGAGCAATCCGCTGTGCTAAAATCGGCTGGACGCAATAACATCTCGTCTATCTGTGGTGAATCGGCGGCAATCTGCTGGCGAAACTCCTGCGCACATAATAGGAGCCTGGCACGTCCAGACTCGTCAAGCGTCTGGACGAACGAAGCTATCTCGCTCGCGGTCGTCACAAACCGCTTGCTGTCATCTTTACGTTTGAATAAGCCGAACATGCGAGTGTGCCTAACGATCCAAAGCTGAGCCACGCCGACGGGCGAGCGGCTCCGCAACCTCGATAACCGTTGTATAACTCGAACCATCCATAATCTCAAGGGGCAGTCGGCGTTGGCTCCAGCGCGGTGTTAGGCATCCGGCTTCCTGTCATCTGGTGCTGCTTGTGCCTGCCTCTGCTTCCGGTGCATGGAAGCAAAAAGAAATACGATGCTGGTAACAAGTGCTGCTCCAACAAGAGATGCAGCTATAACCTCAAAGTCTGGTGAGCCTGTATCAGCGCCTCCTTCGGCATTGCTTCTGATGGCGGCTACGACAATCCGAAAAACCACACTAAAACCAATCGAGGCAGCTAATGCTCCGCCAAGCTTCTTGATAAACAAACCACTAGCAATATAACAAGGCAACGCAATCGGGTCCATCAGTGTGCCTGCCATCATGGCGAAAAATCCAAGAATATCTTCCATACAATCAATCTGCCTGAATCCAACGCTTCTGAACTCCGTCGGCGAAAAGACGCGACGCATACTCATCGGCACTCATGTCGCGTGAATCGTGAACGCGCTGAACCTCTCGGCGGCGCTCTGCCTCGGCGTATGCTGTGACAACTCGGCTTCGGTCGCCGTCAAAACGCCGGAACAACTTACGCATCATGTCTCGCTGTGTCATGCGCTCAAGGATGCCTAACAGGTATTCGGCCAAACTGCGGTTTGGCCTAATTCGGGAAGCAAGACTCTTGCTTCCCTCGTTATGTGGTTAAAATAAACTGAGTTATGCAAAAAAGGCGAATCACCGGTTTGGCCTAATTCGGGAAGACGGTTTTGGCGCCTGACATCGGGCACCCGGCAAAGCTCCGCATTTGGAATGGATTTGACCATACCGTTTAAATGGCCCCGCCATTTTTTCACTTGCTTTGGACAATAACACCGTGTTTTAGTCGGGTTCAAGTTAATTTTGGCTTAAAGGTTATGAGCCATCCACATTATTCTTCTAATCGTCCAAAGGAAGGGTTTTTGCCCAATCCCAAGCTGAAATTCCTGGACCAATGCCGGGAAGTCATGCGCTTCAAGCACCTGTCGCGGCGGACGGAGGAGACGTATCTGCAGTGGATTCGGCGGTTTATTTTGTTCCATCGTCGTGCGGCACCCAGTAGCACGCATGGAGTGATACGCCCTGTCACCGGATGGATTTGGCGGCACCCAAAGGACATGGGCGAGCCGGAAGTGCGGGCATTTTTGACGGATTTGGCGGTCAAGCGCGGAGTCGTCGCCGCCACCCAGAATCAAGCCTTGAATGCGTTGTTGTTTCTTTATCGCGAAGTGTTGGGTGGAGAAATGGCTTGGGTGGATGGGTTCGAGCGGGCAAAACGATCACAGCGGGTGCCGGTGGTTCTGAGCCAGGCAGAGGTGCGGAAATTGTTGGGGCAATTAAGCGGCATCCAGCTTTTGATCGGACAAGTATTGTATGGCACGGGGCTCAGGTTGATGGAGTGTCTGCGGTTGCGAATCAAGGACGTGGATTTTGAACGCAATCAGATCACGGTTCATGCCGGCAAAGGGGACAAGGATCGGATGACGACGTTGCCCGAGCTGATAATAACCGAACTTCGGGCGCAACTGGAGATGGTCCGGCGAACGTGGCAGGAGGATGTGGCAGCGGGTTATGGGCGGGTATGGTTGCCGGGAGCTTTGAGACGGAAGTATCCGAATGCGGAACGGGAATGGGGCTGGCAATGGGTGTTTCCATCGGCGGAATTGAGTATTGACCCGGAGACGAAGGTCACCCGCCGGCATCATGTGACGGATGCGGCGGTGCAAAGCGCCATCAAACTGGCGGCGAGACGGGCCGGGCTGGTCAAACCGGTGACGCCACATACCTTAAGGCACTCGTTTGCGACGCACCAGTTGGAGAATGGTTATGATGTCCGGACCGTCCAAGAGTTGCTCGGGCACAAAGACATCAGTACCACCCAAATTTATCTGCACGTGATGCAAAAGCCGGGACTCGGGGTCAAAAGTCCGCTGGATAGGATTTAGGGTCTGGGGTTTGGCCGCGTAAAAGGCTGCGCCTCACGCGGTGGAAACATCGAACATTCAACATTGAACTTCCAATTTGAAGACGCTTTCGGCGGGGGCGCCGAAAGGGACAGGCGCGGCACCTGTGCCACCTGGGAGCCGGCTGAAGCCGGGACACCAAACGCTGAGCTTCGCTATCGCGCGAGCGGGCATTCCCAGACGCCAGACGCCAGACCCAGATCGAGGACCCGCCTTCGCCACCTGGCTACGGCGGGCAGGCGAGCCGTCTTCGTTACACTTCCGTCTTCGCACTGCTTCGCCGAGACAAGTCGCCGCGCCAAGGAACGAGGACGAATTGTGAAATGGGGCCTCGCAGAGCTCCGCCCTCCGAATCAGTCTGCGGCGGCGCGGCAGCGCCGCCCTACCATTGCGAAAATTGCACCCTCAACTGACCTATCATCTCCCCAGCCAGTGCGGCAGGAACGTGGTCAAGGCGGGGAAATAAGTGATCAACAGGAGGCCAATGATGAGGACGCATTGCATCGGGAGGACGGCCCGCGAAACTTGCAGGACCGGTTTTTTGAAACGATAGGACGAAAGGAAGATGTTGATGCCGGCGGTCGGGGTCAACAGCCCCAGTTCCATGTTGGCCAGGAAAATGATCCCCAGGTGAACCGGGTCAATGCCGTAGGCCATTCCCAGCGGCACG
>Ga0208188_1001192_pt1 | contig 11740 bp, 4 predicted proteins | sample June2015DPH_8_50_FD_184698 | JGI IMG/M metagenome (GOLD analysis project Ga0208188, IMG submission 184698) | Peatland microbial communities from SPRUCE experiment site at the Marcell Experimental Forest, Minnesota, USA - June2015DPH_8_40... | ecosystem: Environmental > Terrestrial > Soil >...
TCACGCGCCAGCTTAAGGTCGTCGGCGTTGTCGAGGATCAGTAGCCACCCGGTGTTGTCTTCGAGCCAGCGCTTGACAGCGGCGACCGCAAGGGTTTGATCCTTTTCATCTTTTTCTGGCAAATTCAACAGGCCGGCGATGGCCGCGAAGTCGGAGACCAGCGTCGCTTCCGAAACGGCGCTGGCCCAGAGCACCGCGGTGTAATCCGCCCGATGCTCATGCGCGAAGTGCGCCGCCGTCTGAGTCTTGCCGACTCCGCCTATGCCCGAGAGCGCTACCAACGCGCCAGACCGCAGCCCGCTTTCGATATCGGCCAGAATCTTCTTGCGCCCGGTGAAAAATGGGTTGCGAGGGATCGGGACGTTCCAGGGACTCGCGCCCGCATCTTTGGCTGCGCCTGGGTATTGGACCGGCCCTGGCATGACGCGCCTATGCGTTGGTTGGCCTGCAGCGGGAGTGGCCCCCGGAAACGCCGGAGCTTGGGCCGGCTTTGCCCGTTCAGCAAATGCCCCAAGGAGGGCGTTGCGAGCCTCCTTTTCGCTGAGCCCGACGAGGTCCACATAGATTATCTGGCCCAGCAATCCCCCCGGTTCGCACACCGTCACCCGGACAGGAATTAGCTTTCGCTTCCAGCCTTGAGGGTCACTCGCGAACGCAGCAGCCCACTCGGGCTGCGTGAACTCAGCCTTCAGGTAGTTTTCCGAAAGAACGAGGACCGTCTTTTCCGTCTCCGCAGACGCCTTCTGCATTTCGAGCGCAAAGTTTCCGCCGGGGCGGAAGTCCCACGCCTGGATCACGACCGAGTAGCCTGCTTCCTCCAAGGTCCAGGCGATCCACTCGGCCCAATCTTTATCGGCCTTGTTGTAGCTGATGAAGACTCTCATGACCGTCCCTTGCGCACGATGATAATACTTTTTTCGACGCGAGGTGAGGAGTTTTGAAGGGAGGCTTGAAAGCGAATGTTGGCTGCGTTATCAGGGGGATCGAAGACTGCTACAAACGGAGTCTGTGCCGGCCTGCCGGAATTAACCTCTCACCGGTCCCGCGACGGCTGGAAGGGGCGCCGTAGGCGCCTTGGAGTGCGGCGGCTTGACGCCGCCTTTGCACTACACCGACCGAGTTGTTCGTGAGAGGAGCCTCAAAGGACAAGACTGGGGATCGTGTAACTCCGCATCCCGCGGTAATACCAAGGCGGCGTCAAGCCGCCGCACTCCAAGGTGCCTTCGGCACAGTCTTCCTAATGGCTCGGATCGGTGACGGTAACGCTGAATGAAACGGTTTTGGACGCATCGGTGTTGCTGACTGCGGTAACGTCAAAAGTCGCGGGGCTGGGCACGGAAGCGGGCGCGGTATAAGTGAACGAGCCGCTCGAGCCGGAAACACTTCCGTACGCCGCGGCGCCCGCGCTGCCGCTTTCGAGGCCGTTGAGGAGCCAGGTGACGTCCGTGATCGGAGCGTTCGTCACCGACACTGTCAACGCCACGGTCCCGTTCGGCGCCACAGTCTGCGCGCTGGTGGGCTCGGAAAGTGAAATGGCCACGCCATCCGGGGTCGAAGGTCCGAACAGGACGAACGTCGGGTAAGGACTGCCGATATCGGTCGCAATGAGAAAACTGGTGGAGTTGATGGCGATACCTACCGTCTCAGCGGCTGCTGTGGCAGTGCTTTGTGTCATCATGATCCCGTTGGCGCCGAAAGACACGAGCTGCTCAGTGAACTGATCGGCGAGCTCATCGCTGGGGTTAATGTTGGCCTCGTCCCCCAGGATAAACATATTGGGGAAGGTTGTGCTGTTCTGTACATCGATAAGATAATTCTCGGCCCGGCTGTTCTGGTTTACCACTTCAGTAGTGCCGCCGAAGAATGCGCCGGCCATCGAAGCGGGGGTGAAACCGCCGCTTGGGAGAACCTGCAGGAAGGCCAGCCCGCCGTTGTCGTGGTCGTCCTCGCTCAGCAGGATGGCTTGGGAGTTCGAGATGAGGTAGACGAGGGGCGGGTCCACACAGGTTGCGCCGGGGTTGATGGTCATATGGCCGCTCGATTCGACGTGGAAGGTACAGGTGGCAGCGGATTGTCCCGTTGACCCTGCCCCGTCGGCATAGGCCTCGATACTGATCGAGGTGGTGCTGCCATCGGCGTCGAAGTACCCGAACTCCATCCATCCGCCCGTGCTGCCGTCCACCCCCGTCTGATACCAAGCGTAGTCGCCGGTGACGCTGAGAGTGGTAAACGATCCCGCACCATTCTGAAGATAAGATTCACCCGCCGTGATGACGTCGTTCGAGCCGTCAAACGTTATGCTGACCACAAGCGCTTCGTTGGCGGAGACCATATACTCCGCGTTTTCAGCCGTGAGTCCCGAGGCTTTGGTTGATTGCGTGAAGCGTCCGTTGGAATCGGGCGCAGTGTAACTGCCCACGGTGCCGGCCGGGGTCACGTTGTCGTATGTCCCGCCGTCGTTGCAGGTCTGGTCCAATCCGCCGACATTGCCGGCGCCGCCCGAGGTTGCCGCCCTTGTCAATACGCCCGCACACGCGATGCGGGTGCTGTAAGTCGAATCCCAGCCCGTCACCAGGTGGGCGAAGCTGCCTGCCGGCCCGGCGCTGAATGCGGCAGTGTTTTGCTGCAGAATCTGGCCGGCAGCAATGAACGAACTGGAGCCGGCAGGATCAAACTCAATGATCCGCCCCTGGGTAGCTACGCCTGAGGAGAGAGCTCCCAGGGTGAAGCGGGTTGTGAAGGTGGTCCCGGATGCGGTGACGAAGGTGGCGCAACCGCGGTTGCTCGCTCCCACGGTGTAAGAGCTGCGGGCGGCGGTAATGGTGGTGTTGGTCTCGGCGGCAGCCCCGGTCGAGTTGATGTCGAATTCGCCGAACGGGATGCCGCCGATCCCGTTGAAGGTCAACGAGCCGACGACGGCTTGGAAGCCGCTGCCGTTGTATCCGATCAGATTGAATGCGTACTGTCCGATGAGAACAGACTCATTCCCCGACTCGCAGACGGAAAGGATGTCGTTCCCGATCGTCAGATTCATCGAGGGGGAAGTGGCGTTCGCTGACTTCGAATCCGTCACCTCCAAAGTCACCGATGCGGACCCCGTACCGCCAACCGGCACACCTGAAATCACTCCACTGCTCGAGTCGAGCGCCAGGCCGGGAGGCAGCGCTCCGGCAGAAATGCTCCAGGTATAAGGTGGAACGCCGCCGCTGGCCGCGGCCTGTGCAGCGTATGACACTCCCAGGAAAACGCCCGGCAACGCCGTCGTGGTTACACTCAAGGCGCCAGACGTGATGGTGAAGCCCACCGCGTTCGAAGCTCCTCCGCCCGGCGCGGGATTCGTTACCACGATACTGTAGCTGCCTGCCGTGGCCTGATCGCTCGCGCTGAGCATGATCGTCAATTGCGTCGAGCTTACGAAGGTCGCAGCATGGGCCACGCCGTTATACGTAACGGTCGAGGTGGCGATGAAGCCTGTACCGTTGATGGTCAAGGTTTGAGCCGCCGCTCCGGCGTCTGTGGAGGAAGGCGACAAACTTGTAATCGTTGGCACAGGGTTGTTCGTGCTGCTCACCGTAAAGTTAAAAGCGTTCGAGCCGCCACCACCCGGCGCCGGGTTGATCACCACCACCGGGTATGTTCCCGCCGTGGCCTGATCGCTAGTGCTGAGCATAATCGTCAATTGTGTCGAGCTCACAAATGTCGCGGCGTGGGCTACGCCGTTATAGGTCACGACGGAGGATACGATGAAGCCTGTTCCATTGATGGTCAAGGTTTGAGCCGCCGCCCCGGCGTTTACGGAGGAAGGCGACAAACTCGTAATCGTTGGCACCGGATTGTTCGTGCTGCTCACCGTAAAGTTAACAGCGTTCGAAGCTCCCCCGCCCGGCGTCGGGTTGATCACCACCACCGGGTAAGCTCCCGCCGTGGCTTGATCGCTCGCACTCAGCATAATCGTCAGTTGCGTCGAGCTCACAAACGTCACGGTGTGTGCCACCCCGTTGTATGTCGTGATCGAGTTGGAAACAAAGTTTGTCCCAATGATCGTCAGGGTTTGCGCGGCTGCCCCCGCTGCGGCTGAAGGCGGAGACAGGCTCGAGATGGTGGGCACGGGGTTATTTACCGTGAAGGCCTGCGAGTTCGAAGCTCCGCCACCCGGCGCTGGGTTGGTCACCGCCACCGCGAAGGTTCCCGCCGTGGCTTGGTCCGCGGCGCTGAGTTGGACGGTCAGTTGGGTCGCACTTACAAACTTTGCGATGTGTGCCACCGAGTTGTAGGTCACTGTCGAAGTGGAAAGAAAGTTCGTCCCATTGATGGTGAGAGTCTGCGCCGCTGCTCCCGCCGTGGCGGAAGCCGGAGTCAGACTCGAGATGGTGGGCATCGGGTTATCTACCGTGAAGTTCACGGCATTCGATGCTCCGCCGCCCGGAGCTGGGTTGGTTACCACTACGGCGTAAGTGCCCGCCGCGGCCTGATCGCCCGCGCTGAGTTGGATGGTCAACTGCGTCGCGCTGAGGTAGGTCGCGGTGTGCGACGCGGCGTTGTAAGTCACCGTGGAATTCGGAACGAAGTTCGTCCCATCGATCGTCAAGGTCTGCGCCGACGCTCCGGCGTTAGCGGAGGCAGGAGACAGCGTCGTAACGGCGGGTGCGGGATCGTTCACCGTGAAGTTCGTGGAATTCGACGCGCCGCCGCCGGGGGCTGGATTGGTCACCGCGACCGCGTAAGTACCCCCGGTGGCTTGGTCCGAGGCGCTTAGTTGAATCGTCAATTGCGAAGCGCTTACAAAGGCCGCGGTGTGCGCGACGGCGTTGTAAGTCACCGTGGAACTCGAGAGGAAGTTCAATCCATTGATAGTCAGAGTCTGCGCCGCCGCTCCGGCCGTAGCAGAAGACGGAGACAACGTGCTGATGGCCGGCACCGGATTTGGAGTCGGATTCATGCCCGGCGAAGATGTGCCGCAGCCCTCCACAAGTATCAGCAGACCGAAAATAATCCCGAGAACGTATCCTTCCTGAAGAAGCCGTCGCTTCATAAACACACCTTCCGCGAATGCCTGATTGGCTTGAGATGAACAGGCCGGAGCGGCTAGTTGGACTACCTTAGGAATCGACGCCCAGCAGCAGGAGGTGTCGTGCATGAAGTTATAAGCAGAGGGATCCGGCTCCGTCTCTTTCCGGGGCAGGGAGATGTTAGGACGTGATCTGTGGCAAGTCAAGCAGAAAAATGCGGCTTGCTAGCAACCATGAAGGCTGATTACGGTTGTTCCGTGCGCAAATTGCGTTTAACTTTGGCGCTGACCTTTAGGCCGGCACTTGCCCACGCTTCGCTGCCCTCAGGGCAGGCTCTAAAGGTCGGCGCTACGGTAGTGGCTCAGTCTGAAATCGTAGCGGCGAGTCTACCTCGCCAAGTGGAGGCGTAAAGCCGCCTCAACTTCTAACTGAGACACTACCGGCGCTACACTTCCGCCTGCTCCAGGATGGCGAAGTCGCCCGGGTTCCACGCCTGCGCGATGATGTAGAACTTGCCGTTGATTCTCCGCAGCGCCGCATTATGGTTGTGAACAAATTTCTCGAGTCCCAGGTCCTGTTTCGGCATGATGGTCGAAACCAGTTTTTCGTCCTGAAGAATGTAAATCGGAGCGCCTTTCGACTTGTCGGGGCCATCCAAGGCGGGAACCACGCTGTAGTGCTGGTCCAGGTAGTTGATGTCGCAGGGCAATGAGCCGGAAGGCATTTTCAAACTGGAGAGGTAGTGGCCGTAGCGAGTATAACGGTCCACGCGGGAATGCGGCCGGTCGGCGATGTCGAGCCGCACTTTACCAGGCGGCGCGGTGATGCCGTGGGCGGTGCCAAACTGGCCGATTGCTTCTCCCTTCCCGCCGAACGCCAGATCGTTCCAGGCGATTTCGAAGCGGCTCTCGCGATTGACCCGTGCCGTCAAGACATAATCGAGATTGCAATACCCCGTGGTGACGTAATACAAGCCGTTCAAGAATTCAACCGCGGTGGGAGCGAAATTCCCTCCTCCCAGAAAATAGTCGCGAATCTCCGGATGTTCAAATTCGATGGCGGCGGTCGGAGCGTCAAGAGCATTGACCAGTTTTCCATCCAGAGTGGTGGTGAAAATCTTGCCGGCCTCATTCGCGGGGAAGGTCAAGTACGGGGTTCTGTCTGCGTCGTACCAGATGGTGGTGTCGTGCAGATTAATGTTCCGCATCTCATCCGGAGTGTCGAGCAAACTAATCGTCTTCAGGTCGGAACTGATTTGGAGAATCCCGGCTCCGGGAAGCGCGAAGTACGTCTCCTCTTTGCCGGCCCGGCGATCGACGGCAAAACCTCCGTGGGCGTTTACCAACACCTTCCGGGCCTCCGGCGGCAGGTGTTCGGAAGTGTAAAGGACGCGGAATTTCATCTCCCCCTGGCCGCTGACGCCCGGGGCTCGATCCGCTTTTGCTCCCGGCGGAGCAGCAGATGATGACGGCGACCCTCCTCCCGGATGCGGAACATGCGGGTGTGCATGAAGCGCGCTGAGGTTCGCTCCAACGCCGGCTGAAGCGAGTAAACCGTAGAGCATGTTTCTTCTCAAGATTCGCATTGGGCTCCTGTGTGGCGCGGATACCGGCTTTCAGCCCAGAAGGGGCGAGCTATCACAGCCCAGGCCAGCGGCCCATAGGCGTTAACCTAAGCCTGCCGCCGTCTGTAACATGCTGCTCGATGCTTCTCTCGCAGGCCCGGAGGGCCGAAAGATTGTGGCCCACGGCGAAAGCCGTGGGATGGCCGGTGCTGGTTAACGATCAAGCCCGCGTCAGCGGGCGACATACTTCCTGCGCTTCGTCCAATATTTCTGTCGCCCCTACGGGGCTTGCTCATGACGCTTATGCGTTGTCCCATGGCTTTCGCCATGGGCCACATTCTGCCGCCGCTCGGCGGCTCTGATGGGCGTGGCGATCTTAGGTTAACGTCTCTGGGCCGTTGGCCTGGGCTGTACTGGAGCGCCCCTTCGGGGCTCAACATGCCGTTCCAAGACTCATCTCTCTGAAACGATACTCGTCCCCTCTGCTTTCCCTTCCACGCGCAGCATGATCGGCGGGGAGGGGTGTTGGGTGGGGGCGTTGGACTCAACATTGGCCACCACGTAAATCGGCTGAACAATCGGCTTGGCCCAATCTGCGGCGCGCAGCTTGAAGGTTGCGTCGCTCTGATTCTCCGGCACCAGGATACCGTTCAGGCCCAGGTTTACCACCCGGACGCCGGGCGGCAGATTTACAACATCGCACGGCAGGCGCCCCTTGAATCCGTTTTTTCGTTCCACGTGCAGCGTTACACTCACTTCTTTATCCGGCGCAATCGCCACTTGCTCAGGTTGCGCCCGCACCTCGACGTCCGGCGGAGGGATGATCGACGCAACTTGCAGAACCTTGTCGGCATTCGCGACGCGCGTAATGGGGCGGCCGCTCACGATCGCGTGCCCCCCAATCTCAAAATGCGCCGGCGGCGAGTCGCGACGCGAGCCGGGCGCGGCACTCAAGACGACGACGCTTGAATCCTCTCCCGCAGCGATCTCCGCTTTGCTCGCCGTGATGCCCTCGGGCAGACCCGTGACCTCGATTTCGATCGGACCTGCGTAACCCTGTAGTCGGTTAACGGAGACGGTCACCGGCGTCGAGCCGCCCTGGGGAATGTTCGGGTTGTCGGGGTCGGCGATGAGTGTGAAGTCGGGCGTGGCTTCTCGAATCGTCAACCGATAGGCAAAGTCTGCGCCGCCCTGGTTGCGGACATCCTTAAGGTGAACAAGGTAGTCCCCGTCGGCGGGCGCATCGAAATCCAAGCGCGAATCCGCGCCGTAGCCCGGCCCGCCGTCGTCGTTGCGTTCGGTCAGATGGAACACCGGCAGCCCGTTGGACGGGAACTCGGCGTCCGGGGGAAGGATTTGCACCTTGTAGACCGTTGTATTCAGCGGCCGGAGACTTGGAGAGGTGCCCAGCCACGTGAACCGCTGCCCCTCGAATCCCTTCAGAATTACGTCTGCATCGGGTTGGTCGGGGATGTAAGCAATCCGGTCCAACTCATCGCCGACCATCAGGTAATCGTTCTCGTGGAGTCCGGTGGTGGAAACCAACCTTATTCCTTCGCTTCTCGAATCGCGGTCCGCGAGCGTGGTTTGCGTCTGGTAAAGGCACCGGACCTTCGCGCGCGGCACAGCGTTGCCCCGCGAGTCGAGCACTTCTACAACGGAATCCAGAGGCGAACCCAGCCGGGCCGCCGCCACCTCGATGACAAGGTGCTGGCCCTTGCCGGCGTGGATGCGAAAGTAATCGTCGTCGGCGTGCTTCGCGGCAGTCGGATTATCAATGTGGCCATTAATGGTAACTGGAATTGAAACTGCCTCAGCTTGCGCTGGCGTGTCGTTGGGTTCCTTCTCGAAAACCTCCGGCACGTCGCCCACACCGATCCGGGGTTTATTGAGAAGTGGACCGGAGGGCGTCGCCACTGTCAGCGGAAGAGTCGTCCAACCATCGACGTGCGCGGGTGGCCGGACTTCGACTTGCTTCACGCCGCCTAGATTGACCCCATCAATCGACACCATCTCCGGCTTGCCCGCGGGGACACCGAGCGGGAACCAGGCGGTGATGTAAGGGAGAGGGCCGGCATTGAGCCGATAGAAGTAATCCCAGCCGCCTTTTTCTTCGCGATCTGAAATCGAGATCGTGTATTTGCCGTCCTTCGGCAGCTTCGCAACCAGTACTGCATCGGGCTCGCGCAGGTATTCTCCGGTGCGTGCAATCTCCTGCCCGGACGAATCGCGCAGGACCAACAACGATTCGAGTTGCGAATCCATCCGTGATGCCACAACCTGAAAAACCATCTCCTGGCCGGCCTTTCCCTCAAAGCTGTAGCTATTCTCTTCGCCCACTGCGGAGACTGCACCGACGATAGTGGCCGGCAGTTCGACTTGCTGAGGGTCAGAAAAACTGCGCTGCTGCTGGACTTCCTTGAGCGATCCAACAGCCAGCGGCAGCATGTTCGAAGTACCGTTCGGCGTCTCAACGCGGAACCAATGGATACCCGGCTCGACATCTTTGGAAACAGTGAGTTCCACTTGGGCTTCTGACTTTACCCCCAGGGGCACGGCTGCCGCCAAGTCGACGCCCGCTCGCGCCGCCTTGATCTCTTCATGAATCGCCGTAACGTTCACTATCTTCGCCGCGAAACCCGGAGCGTCAAAAAGCAGAGAGAGAGCGCCAACGAGGCCTCGCCCTTCGAGTTTGAAAGTGGCGGTCGTGCCACGCTCCATTCCCGCCGGCGAAATCCGAGAAAGAGCGGGCGGGATGATGGGTTCGTCGGCGAACACGAGCAGTCCGCTCCCCAAAAGTGCCCCCACTATGACAACCACCTTGAGACCACTTTTTTGCATGAGTGAACTCCGAAGCGCCTTACCGCTGCGATTTGAAATTTCAAATTTCAGATTTCAGATCCGCTGGCTACTGCCCACCGGCAACTGCCTTCTTCAAACGTTCGGCCATCAGGGGGCCGAGCCTGGGCTTGTACGATCGCGCATCGTAGAAGCTCAACGTTCCATCGTATCGTCCTGCGGCCAGCCATTTGCCATCCGGGCTGATGGCCAACGCATCCACCCAGTCGGACTGGTCAGGGAGCACGCCTAGCGGGTCGAGCGTTGCCGCATCGCGGAAACGGATGGAACCGTCAGAAGAACTCGTGATCAGAGTTTTCCCCTCCGGCGACCAGACGATTTGAAGGATGCTGTCTTCGTCGGCGATGAGCGACTGCACCAGGCTGCCTTCCTTCTCACTGATCTTCCACACGTGAATGGAGTTGTCGTAGCCGGCGCCTGCCAGGTATTCCCCGGACGGCGAAAACGCGATGCTGGTTATTCCATCCAGCGCATCGCTCAACGTATAAAGGCGCTCGCCGGACGCCACATTCCAGATCTTGACGGTGCGATCCTGCGACCCCGACGCCAGAAGTTTTCCGTCCGGAGTGAATGCCACGGCGAACACGGCATCAATGTGGTCGAGGAAGGTCTTCAGTTCCTGTCCGGTTTGAGCGTCCCAAATTTCGATGGATTTGTCATAGCTTCCCGAAGCCACCAGCTTTCCATCGGGGCTGACTGCAAGCGAGTAGATGCAGTCCTTGTGGCCTCGCATCGTCCGCAGCAATGCGCCGGTGGCCACATCCCAGACTTTTATTTCGCCCCACTGCTGCGGCGGACCTCCACCGGCAAGCAGTTGCTTGCCGTCAGGACTGAAGACAATCGACCGCACATAGTCGGCGTGGCCCTCGAGTGTGCGGATCAGCTTGCCGGTCGCGGCATCGAGCATCCGAACTTCCTTATAACCGCCAACCGCAAGAATTCGTCCATCAGGCGAGAACTTCAGGGACACGACCGGCGAAACTACCGGCGCTTTGGGCTTTATATCGGGAATAGCCAGCGGCGCGAGCGTCTGCGCAGCCTCGCCCGCCGCTGGCCCCTTGGCGCCAGAGTCAATCCAGGCCTTTAGCGCAGCAATGTCTGCCGCTGGAAGCGGGTCGGTGCCAAACGGCATGCGCGGCTGGACTTTTCCCTCGAGCATCTGAATGATCCTGCTCTGTTCGCTCTTGCCCGCAACAATTACGGCCCCGTCTTTGCCGCCTTTCATCAGCAGGTCGTAGCTCTCCATCACAAACCCGCCCATCTTGGCGGCGCTGGAGTGGCAGGCGAGGCAGTTTTTCTGAATGATCGGGGCGACGTCGGTGCTGAAGGAAGGCGCTGAGGCAGCGCTGGACGCTTCAGTGGTCATCAGAGGCCATAGCATGAGCCAGCCCGTAGCAACGGCGAGACAAGAGAAAGTTACATACGACGCCCTCTCCCGATTGATGGGAACAGCCCTGTCCCTTGGGGAGAGGGTGGAGTGGGACAGGCACTCTTGCCTGTCCTCAAGGCTGACGTCTTGCTCCCGCAAGCGCAGGCAAGAGTGCCTGCGCCACCACCCCAGCCGTCGCGGGACGGGTGAGGGGTTACTTCCGTCCGCAAGCCGACTTATCGTGCCAGAAGTTTGCATCAATTCGTATCGCCGCCGCGCCCGCTCCAAACTTGCCAAACAACCCCTCACCCGTCGCGCTGCCGCTGGTGAAAACGCCGGAGCGCGACACCCTCTCCCCGGGGAGAGGGCTCTATCAAGGGGGGTTAGTGGTTAAAAACGAACTCCTCGCTGGTCAACAAAGCCCAAGACATGTCGGCAAGAGCCGCACGCCGCGGATCGGAAATGCCTTGTGCCTTTGCACTCTCAGCTTCACGAAGCGCATTCAGCAGCGCGGCTCGCTCCGCGTCGGCGGGGTACCGGCTGAGCGATGCCAGGTAAAGATAGTTCACGATTTCTTCATCGGAAAAACCGAGCTTTATGAGCATATCGATCGAATTCCCGGCGTCGCGCAGCTTGTAGTTCAAAGTATCGCCGTTGATGATGTGCAGAGCCTGGGTTACGGTCGGCACTGACGTGCGTTCGCTCTCGCGCGTCTGCTGGCGCGCCGGGCGCCCGAAGGCGGTTAGGAAGTACGACCTTACTGCCGCGTCCGGCAACTGCAACGCCCGAGTCCCGGGCGGGTAGCCCTCAAATTTTTCCGGTTCCTGGGTCACCTGGGAGTAGGCATCCAGAAGAACTTCCGCGGGAAGCCTGCGGATCAAATAGTGCGAGTAATACTGCTCGTCCTGGGCATTCTGATCGTTCGGGCGTGCGGAAGCC
>Ga0208188_1001194_pt1 | contig 11718 bp, 11 predicted proteins | sample June2015DPH_8_50_FD_184698 | JGI IMG/M metagenome (GOLD analysis project Ga0208188, IMG submission 184698) | Peatland microbial communities from SPRUCE experiment site at the Marcell Experimental Forest, Minnesota, USA - June2015DPH_8_40... | ecosystem: Environmental > Terrestrial > Soil >...
ATAAACATCAATCGGCGACGCCTTCACCGGCGTGGAAAACCGTTGTGAACCGACGACCTGGATGATGTCGCCCGCCGTGATGTATTCCTTGGCCTTGAGCACGTTCGCAAAAAACTTTTCCCTGGTGACGTTCGACTCAAATGGCACCGGCGGCACTTCGCCCGGCAGGCTGACCGGATGGTGTTCGCTCGGCTGTTCGAGCAACGAAACCAGCCGCTCAATTTCTCCGGCGGCATCTTCGTAGGCCTCGGCCGGACCCGCCGCACCATCGAGAAAGGCGTTGACCAGGACCGTGATGGTCTGTGCCACGCGGTCAAAAATCAAAAGCTGGTCAGCGACGAGAAAAACCATGGTGGGCGTCTGCAATTCGTCCCTGGGCGGGCGCGGCACGACTGGTTCAACCTCGTGAATGAATTCATAACCGATAAAACCGATGGCGCCGCCGGTGAAACGCGGCAAACCCGGCAGCAGGACCGCGCGATATTTTTTCATCACGCGCTCGACGACCGCCAGACCGTCCGCAACTGGGCAGGGCGCGCAGTCCCCTGCGCGCCGTGATTCGTCAACCTGCGAGGCGGCGGGCAGAGGACGGCCCGCCCTACCTTTGATTTCAAAAGCTTCAACGATCTTTCCGTTTTCAATGACTTCGACGCGATTGCCGGTTTGCTTGATGACCGCGCGCGGATTGCAACCAACGAACGAATAGCGCCCGAGATGCTCGCCACCTTCGACCGATTCGAACAAAAACGATTCGCCCGCGCCGCGGATTTTTCGGTAGGCCGAAAGCGGCGTTTCAATGTCGGCCAGCAGGCGGCGCGTGACGGGAATCACGTTGCCCTGCGCGGCCAGTTTCAAAAATTCATCCAGTGTCGGTGAATGCATTGGCTAAATGGTTTTGTCCGGCGAGCGATTTTCGACGCGAACCCAGGCATCAACCGTCAAACTTTTGTCATTCGTGCTGGAATTTTGCCGCGCTTCCAATTTTTTTGCCGCGCGCCGTAGCCGCCAGATCGCCAGCAGTGTATAGAACGCCACGGCGACCGCGTAGGCCACCAGGCCCATGCCGATGGCGAACGGCACCCGTCGCAGGTCGCTGAAATAAATCAGCGCCGTTCCAATGCCGGCGGTCAGCAGCGTGTTGCCAGCGAGGCAAAACAGGTAGAGCGTGACGCGCGTTTCCTGCACGCGCTCGACGTGCCACTGGCGGTAAATTTCCTCGCCGAGCGAATGCATGAGCCACGCGGACTGAAAATTACGCGCGGCCACCAGCACGCTCGCGGTGGCGACGACGATGGCCGACAGCGGCCACAAGGCCAGCGCGGTGATCATCACCATGTTCACCACCAGACCCCATTTCCAACCCATCTTCTTCGCAATGGGATTGCCTTCCAGCAACAGGTTCGGTGTCGCGATCCACGTGCTGAGAAAATCCATGCCCCGGGAAAAGGCCAGCAGCGCGAGCATCAAAAAATACTCGCGGCTGCCGAATGGAACCATGTCATCCATATTTTTTTCAACTGCGAAAAGGCATAAGAGAAACAAAACAACTAATTCCTAAATCCGAATGACTAAAAAATGACGAAAGTCCGAAACTCGGATTGGTCATTTACAAATTGGAAATTCTTTCGTCATTCGTGCTTGGTCATTTGTCATTAAGTTTGCCCGCGCGTTTTGCGGCGATTATTTCTTTCCATAAATTTGTTCCGGCGTTTCGAGTTGCAGCTCGGTGATTTTGAACGATTGGCCGTCCTTTTCCACCGAGCGGAAAAAGCACGACTGGTAGCCTTCGTGACAGGCCGCGCCGATTTGGTCCACCTGGATCAACAGCGTGTCGCCGTCGCAATCGAACGCGATGTCCTTGACCGTTTGTGTATGGCCGCTTTCCTCGCCTTTCATCCAGAATTTCTGGCGCGAACGGCTCCAGAAATGCGTCTTGCCGGTCTCAATGGTTTTTTCGAGCGAGGCGCGGTTCATCCACGCCATCATCACTACGCGGCCGGTTTTTTGTTCCTGAATGATGGCCGGAATCAGGCCGTTCGAATCAAATTTCAGTTTGTCGTAAAAACTCATGATTTGTGCAAATTGTGAGTTGCAAGGTAGCAGAAATTTCGCGGCAAACCATGAAAAAGTTTTATGGCGTCCGACCCGGCACGGAGGTGGGTGCGGACGGCGGGTTCGTAAAGGCGCCGGTGACGCCGGGGTTGGTCGTGGGGTTTTCGCGTTCGGCGAGGTTGCGTTCGAGCCGGTGCTTGAGGTCGGCGAATGCCGCATTGGTCACGTTGTTAAGATGCGCCCGGGCCTCGGCGAAACGGCCGGCGGCCGTTTTGATTCGCGCCAGATGGAGGTAAACGCCTTCGCGTTCATTGTCATCGCGGGCGATTTGGAGCGCATTCGTCCAGGCCTCGAGGGCATCGTTGGTGCGGAGCGGACGGATGCCGTAATAGCTTTCCGCGTAATCGGCCGCGAGCAGGAAATTTTGCGGATTCAATTGCATGGCCTTGCGATACAGCGCCAGCGCCTTGTCGAAAACCTGCTCCTCGTTGATGCCGTAAAACGCCCTCGCGTCCTTGCGGAAAAGATAAACCGTTGTCGCGAGATTTTGGTAATAAACCGGCTCCGCTGGATTCAATTCGATGGCTCTGGCGTAATCCACGAAGGCGTTGGTGAGCGGGCCATGTTCGCCGTAATAGTTGGCGAGCTGGTTCCACGCCGCCGGATTTTTCGGGTCGAGCTGCGCGGCTTTCCCGTATTGCGCCTCCGCCGCTTCTTCTTCGCCGATGTCGTTCAAGAAGCTGCCATAGGCCAGATGCCCGCGCGCGAAATCCGGATAACGCCGCAGAAAATCCTCGTAATCTTTGCGCACCGACTCAAAGCGCGCGAGGATGCGCCGGTTCAATGCCTCCCTCGGCTCGCCCGCCCCCTGCGCGGCAAAGGCGTTGTTATCGCGAATCCATTTGTCCACCTCGACCAGCGCCGCTTCGTCCCCGGCCATCAACTGCGTCAATTCCTTCTCCGCCGGGTCGTTGGGATTCACAATCGTGACCGAGACGCCGGCGTTCTGCTGAATCAAATTACTGACGGCCAGCGGTTGATTCGTGGCGATCAACGCGCCCACCAGACCGATGAGAAGTTCGTTCACGCGAACAACATATCATTTTAGCAACACGAGTCGAGGCGCAAGCAAGTGGCTTCCGTTCTTTGATATCAGCGGGGCGGCAACTAAAATCAAACCCCACCTTTGCGCGCCAATGATTTTTCAACGGCGCGCTGCGAAAATCTGATTCTCAATCTTATGTCAGACGAAGGCGATGACGCTCACGCCACATGCCGCATCATGTTTTCGCTGCCGTAAGGATTCTGCGTGCGAAGAGCGCACTCGGGGTCGTCGCGCCATTCGCCATCCACAAGGAAACGGTAGTGGTGTGTGCCCGGTTCCAATTCCACCGTTGTCCGCCACAGGCCGTCCGCGCCTTTTTGCAAATTGATGGGACGCTCCTGCCAATGCGTAAAATCACCCACCAACTGCACGCTCACCGCGCCGGGTGCGGAGAACGCGAAGACTTGTTTTTGACCACGGCCGCCGTTCCTTGAGTTCGTTGAGTTCGTTTTCTTTGCCATAACTTTTTCCTTTCCAAGGGCCGCAAAACTCCAGGCCCTGTTGCAATCTTAGTCCGAAGCCGCGACAACGCAAACGTCAAACAAATTTTATTCGTTGATCCCCCAATGACGTGGCGGACGCGACGACTCTGCAAACAATTCAAGCGTTGGCACAACCGGTTGAGGCGGCTGTTTCTGCTGCCGCAACCCATGGACAAAATCCATCGAATCCCCGTCATCCCGCAAAATGCGGCTGCCCAGAAAAGGCAGACCGTGCCTTTCCGCGAACTCTTTCAGTTCGCGCCAAAGCGACGTTGACATGGCGTTTTCCTCCGGGCATAGCACCATCACGGCGGCGTCCTCGGTTTGCCGTTTCATCGCCCAACTCTCCAGCCAGCCCCTCAATTCATCCGGCGGCGAATGGGTCTGGCGCAAGGCAACCACAATCAAGTCCGCGTCGGCGGTTTCGCCGAGGGCGGCGTTGGCCAGGGATGATGTTTTCAGCACGTCGAGCCTCCACGGCTTGACGTCCCACTTCATGGCTTCGTCCGCGCGAATCGCCACGCGTTCCAACAGCGCGGCGGCTCGCGCGGCAAAATCGAAGTCATCGTAAATGACCGCTGCTTTCAGCGTCATTTCAAACGAACGTTTTTCTTGCGTTGCGATGGCATTCATACGGCTTTGCCTTTCTCCTTTCGATTACTGACACGAAGAACGCGGAATCAGTTCAAGAAAGCGAACAACTTTTTTCGGGAAAATTTTTGGCCCGGATGTAAGCGCCAACTGGAAGCGCCAACGCATGCCATCCGCCCCAAAACAGGACAGATTTCTATCTGGGGTGGAAACTACTGCGCCTTGGGCTTCACCAGATCGTGCGGATAAATCTTGATGACGTAATAAACAGCCTGGTTGGTGCCCGGGTTCCGCAGGCCGTGTATTTCGTTCGATGCCTGGAAGATGATTCCGCCCGCCTCCACACGGTTGGTCTGACCGTTTTGCACCGCCTCCAGAACGCCTTCCTTGACGATGACCACTTCCTCCTCCGGGTGTTGGTGCGCCGGGTGCGGCGCTTCGCCCGGATTGAGCGTGGTGACGTGACACTCCAGCCGGTCGAGCGTGGCGGTGCGCGCGTCGAAGCACTCCCGCCGCGAGCCGGCCTTCGTCGGCTCGGCCTTGAAGCTGGCCCAGCTGAAAACCGACGCGTGCATCACCGGTTGGGCGGACGATTGGGCCCATGCCACAACCGCAGCCACGGCGACGATGGCAGCGGCAATCACGATAAGATTTCTTTGGGTAATCATGCCCTCATTTCCGCCGCAAAACGCCGGCAGGTCAAGCGCGGAGACGTGTGTCCCTTACACTTCCTTCACCACGCCCCAATAAACGTCGAACCGTTTGCCGAGGAAAAGTTTCACGGCTTTGGCGAGCACGCCGGCTTCGAGTTGCTGGCCGCGCGCGACCAGTTCCTCCAGCGCCTCGATATTGGCGTGTTGCTCGAACAGAAAGGCGGTGACGCGCGCAATGACGCCGGGCTTGTCCCGGCCAATAACGGTGATGGTGGCGAACTGTCTCATATTGGAGCAGGAAACAGCGAATTTTCGCCCCAATTGCACGAATTAAGGTGGCATATTGTTCGCTTGAATTTTTCGCTTAAAACCGCAACTTTCATGATTTTTCACTGTTAAACGAAGGGAACCTGAACTGAAGGAAACACATGGGTTTTAGCTCGGTAAAAAATCTGGTCGCGTCGGTCGCCGACGCGACGCCCGTCCAGTTTGACGGCTGGCGCAAGGCGTGGCGCGCCGCCGCGAACAACGGCTCGGCGGAGCCGCTGCTCGGGTTCATCGCCCGCGAGCGCGGCCTGGCCGAGGACGCTTTTCTCCAAAAGCTGGCACAAACGCTCAGCTGGCCATTTTTGGATTTGCCCAAGCACACCACTCCGCCGGAGGCGCGAAACAAAATTTCCACGAAGATCGCGTTTCAGTTTTCCGTGCTGCCCACGGACGTGAACGGCGGCACGCTCCAGGTTGTCGTCAGCGATCCGTTCGATGCCGCGATGATGAATGCCGTGCGGTTCGACGCGCGGATGCCGGTGCAGTTCGCGCTCGCGCCGAAGGCTGAAATCGAAAAGGCGCTGAAGAAATATTACGGCGTCGGCGCGGAAACGCTCGATGAAATGGGCGTTGACGAGCCGATGGAGCTGGAAATTGCCAGCGACAAGGAAATCACCGAGGACGATCAGGAGGCCAGCGTCATCAAATTCGTCAACCAGGTCATCTGGGAGGCGTTCAAGGACCGCGCGACGGACATTCACTTTGAGCCGGCGGAGGACGAACTGCGCATTCGCTACCGCATTGACGGCATTTTGCATCAGACGCCGATGCCGCCGCAGTTGAAACGCTATCAGGCCGCGCTCATTTCGCGCATCAAAGTGATGAGCGGCATGAACATTTCCGAAAAACGCCTGCCGCAGGACGGTCGCATCAACGTCCGCATCAAGGGCGAGGAGATTGACATCCGCGTTTCGACGGTGCCGACGGTTTACGGCGAAAGCGTTTCACTGCGTTTGCTGACGCGCGGGAAAATATTCCTGAGTCTCGACAAACTGGGTTTCGCGCCGAACGACGAGGCGATGATCCGCGACATCATCATCAAACCGCACGGCATTTTCCTCGTCACCGGGCCGACCGGTTCGGGCAAATCCACGTCGCTCTACGCTTTTCTCAGCACGATCAATTCCGTGCATAAACGCATCATCACGATTGAGGAGCCGGTCGAATACGAACTCAAAGGCATCAACCAAATCGCCGTGCGCCCGGAAATCGGTCTGACGTTTGCGATGGGTTTGCGCCACATTTTGCGCCAGGATCCGAACGTCATCATGGTCGGCGAAATCCGCGACCTGGAAACCGCCGAGATCGCCATTCGCGCGTCGCTGACCGGCCACCTGGTTTTCAGCACGCTGCACACGAACGACGCGCCGAGCGCGTTCACGCGGTTGATTGACATGGGCATTGAGCCGTTTCTCGTGGCGTCGTCGGTCGAGGCCGTCATGGCTCAGCGCCTCGTCCGCACGATTTGTCCGCATTGCAAAACCGAGCAAAAGGTCGAGCCCGATTACCTTCGGCGCATCGGTTTTCCGGAAGAGGAAATTGGAACGGCCAGATTCTGGCACGGCGTCGGTTGCGAAGAGTGCCGGCAATTTGGCTATCAAGGACGCAAAGGCATTTACGAACTGCTCATCGTCAACGAGGCCATGCGTCCGCTGCTTTTGAGTCGCGCGCCCGCCACGACCATCGCCCAAAAGGCGATTGAACAGGGCATGCGCACGCTCCGCACCGACGGCTGGACCAAGGTCAAAAACGGCGAGACGACCATCGAGGAAGTTTTGCGCGTCACACAAATCGAGGAGCACCTGGACACGCTCGGCGGCGACACCAAAACCGAAATGTGGGTCAAAGAGTGACATTGCCCATACCACCGTAAAAATTTACCAACATGGCTCGCTGGCATTCCTGCAACATCCTGCAAATCGCGTCCGACGCGAATCGCCTCTGGCAATTCGACGCCAAGGGCGGCAGTTTTGCGCTGAACCGCGAGCATCGCGGCGCGCTGGACGAACCGTTGCCGGCCCGATCAATCGCAAAATCATGGAGGTCATTGTGGCAGCCGCAGTTGAACGTCGCCTGGCTGCCGCTGGAAAATGTCTTTCTGCGCGTCATCGAATTGCCCAGAAGCAATTTCGAGGAAACGTTCGCAATGGTGGAATTGCAACTGGAGAAACTCTCCCCGATGCCGGTGACGCAAATCGTCTGGACGATTCAGATCTTGGCGCGCCACAGCAACCCGCCGCGTCAAAACGAAGCGGAGGCGGGGGCGAAGGCGGAGGCCGCGACTTCCGCTGAAACGAAAGCGGAAGATTTGCAAACCGTGGTCGTGGTCATCGCCGAGCGCAGCGTGGTTGAGGAATTTCTCGGCAAGCTCGAAGGCCGGGGCTATTTCGCCGACCGGCTGGAAGTGCCGATGCTCGACCAGTTGGAGGCCACGCCCGCGACGGAAGACGGCTTGTCGCGCCAGAGCGAAGCGGCGGCGGACGTCTGGATGTATCCGCTGGTGCTCGCCGGACAGAATGCCGTGCTCGTGGCGTGGTGGTGCAGCGGCGCGTTGCGAAGTTTGAGTTATGTCGTGGTGCCGCCCGCCGGCGACCGCGCGAATAATTTGAAGGCCCAGCTTGCGCAATTGGCCTGGGCCGGCGAACTGGAAGGCTGGCTGACCGCGCCACCCAACCGATGGCATCTGGTCGCGGATCCCGTCAGTGCCGCAGAATGGGAAAATGCGTTGCGCGAAGGTTTGAGCGAACCGGTGCAGGTCACGCCGCCGTTGCCGCCGGCGGAACTGGCCGCACACACGGCGCGGCGCGCGGCGTCGTCAGGTTCGCGCGCGACGTTGTTGCCGGCGGAATTTCCCGCGCGTTACCAGCAACAATTTGTTGACCGTCTCTGGCTGCGCGGTCTGGTGACGACCGGGGTGTTGTATGCCATCGGTGTGGCAATCTATTTTTGCGCGGTGGGTTTGCTCACCATCCAGACGCAAAAGGTCGAAAAGGGCGTCGCGGACATCAGCGGCAGTTACACGAATGCGTTGCAACTCAAGGCGCAATACGACGTGCTCAAGGAGCGGCAGGAGTTGAAATACGCGGCGCTGGATTGCTGGAAAATTGTCGCGGAACAATTGCCACCCAACATTACCTTGCAGCGATTCAGCTTTGCGGGCGGCAAGAAACTTTCCTTGAGCGGCACGGCGGCGCCCGATCAAGTCAACACGCTTTTTGATTTCAACACCGCCATGCAAAAAGTCACGGCCAACGGACGCCCCATGTTCAATTCCCAGGGCGGCGAACCGGTCAATCCCCACCCGGTTGGAAACGCCGTGACCTGGAGTTTCAGTTTGCAACTGCAAAACGCGGAGGGGATACCATGAAAAAATACTTCGCGCATCTGCGTCCGCTGGAGCGCCGCCTGGCGGTCGGCGTTCTTGTCGTTGTGATCGTCGTGCTGAACGCCTGGCTGATCTGGCCGCACTTTTCCGACTGGAGCCAATTAAAAGCCCGGCTGAAAAATGCCCGTGACACTTTGGCCAGCTACCAGGCGACCATCACCCAGGCGACCAATTACCAGGCGCAGGTGAAAAGCCTGGAAGGCCAGGGTGAATTTGTCGCGCTCGAAGACCAGGCCATCAATTTCATGCGCGCGATTCAGGCGCAAGCCGAAGCCAGCGGAGTTGGCCGGCCCAATTACTCGCGCTCGATAATGCAAACGAACGACGCGTTTTTTATCGAACAAAAGCAGAACATCAATGTGGTCGCCACCGACCAGCAGCTCGTGGATTTCCTTTACAAGCTCGGCTCGGGCGCCTCGATGATCCGCGTGCGTGATCTGGAACTCCAGCCGGACGGCCCGCGCCAGCACCTCAACGCGAATATCCAGCTTGTGGCCAGCTATCAAAAAAATCCAGCCGCGCCAGCGCGCGCTGCCGCTCCGGCCGATTCCAAGCCTGCAACCAAAATCGCAAAATGAAAACAACCACGCTCATCCTGATTTTGTTCCTAACCGCCCTTGAATTGCGGGCGCAACCGTCGCCCAGCCCGCGCCGTCTGCCGCCGCGCGCCAACAACGCGACCAATAACGCTCCCGTTACGCCAGCCGTGCCGCCACCGCCCCTTGCGCCTGCGCCCAATTCATTGCCTTCCCTGGTGACGCCGAATACCGCTTCGACCAATAATGCGCCGCCGGAAGAAATGATTCCCGCTGGCAACATCAATTTTCAGGGGGTGGACGTGAGCCAGGTGCTCGATGTTTATGCGCAACTGGTTGGGCGCACGATGTTGCGCGCCGGGCTGCCGTCGGCGCAGATTATTTTGCGCACGGAAACGCCATTGACCAAAACCGAGGCGATCCAGGCGTTGCAAGCGGTGCTCGCGCTCAATGGCATCGCCCTGGTGAATGTGGGCGACAAATTTGTAAAAGTGCTGCCGATTGACCAGGCGAATTCGGCTGGCGCGAAGATTGACCACGGGGATGCGAGCCAGTTGCCGGAGATGGGGTCCTATGTGACGCACATCGTCCAGTTGAAATACATCAGGCCCAGCGTCATGATGCCGCTCATCCAGCCGTTTGCAAAATTGGCCAATGCCATTTTCCCGATTGACGACAATGGAATCCTCGTGCTCCGCGACAACGCCGAAAACGTCAAGCGGATGCTGGAAATGATTAATCAGATAGACGTGTCGGTGCCGGCGGAATACATCTCCGAAGTCATCCCGATCAAATACGCCATGGCCGAAGACATCGCCAACGCGTTGAACAGCCTTGGTGGCAGCGGGGGAGGCACGGTCAGCATCGGCAGTTCGACGGCCACGCGGTCCGGCAACGGCATTTCGGGCCCCGGTGGCGCGGCGGGTTCTTCCGGAATGGGCGGCACACAACAATCCGGCATTAACCAGGTAAATCAGCCGCGGGCACTTGGCTCGCAGGCGACGCCCGGCGGCACGCCGACGGGTGGCACTACTTTTCAGCAAAGGTTGCAGTCCATCATTCAACGCGCTTCGTCGGGAGGACAGCAGGAACCAATTCAGGTTTTTGGCCAGACGAAAATCATTGCCGACCAGCGGAGCAATTCACTGCTCGTTTTCGCAACGCAGGCGGACATGGATCGGATCAAGGCCGTCATAGCAAAATTGGACGTGCTGCTCTCACAAGTGCTCATCGAGTCGGTTATCATGGACGTTGGACTTACCCATTCTTGGAATCTGGGCGTATCGGTGGCACAGAATCCCAAGACCTTTCAAGGTAACTCGACCACCGGGATCATGGGCGGCGGCGGCATGAATAATGGACAGACGTTCGCTGATTTCCTGAATGGAGGCTTGGGCTTGGTGGGCACCAATTCGTCCAGCACGTCCAGCACCTTCGCCAACAGTCTGCCCGGGGGATTAAGCTATTTCGGCAACATTGGCCCTAATTGGGACGTGGCGTTGCAGGCGGCGGCGGCGGACAGCACAACCTCGGTGATTCAGCGTCCGCGCATCCAGACCTCGCAGGCGAAGCCGGCCTCATTTTTTGTCGGCCAGACCGTGCCCTATGTCACTGGCAGCACTTACGGCAGCGCTTACGGCAACAGTTCTTCTTATTCACAATTGTCCGTCGGTGTCGAATTGGATGTCACACCCTTCATCAATCCAGATGGTCTGGTGGTGATGGACATCAACCAGGAAATTGATGACCTCAACGGTTATACCACAATTGAAAACGTTGGCAATGTGCCCAATACCACCAAACGCACGCTTTCTTCTGAAATTGCTGTCCGGGATCGCGACACCATCATCCTCGGTGGATTTGTCCGTTCCGATAAGAGCAAAAGCAAAAGCGGAGTTCCCTTGTTGATGGACATTCCGATCCTCGGCAATTTGTTCACCTCGCGCAACGACTCAAAGGATCGCAGTGAAACGATTGTGATGATACGTCCGACAGTCTTGAAGACCCCCGAAATCGCCGCCGCCCAGGCCATCAAGGAAGAGCGAAGGCTGCCGGGCATTTCCGCCGCCGCTGCGGAAGACGCGGAGAGCGAACGTCAAAAAGTTGAAGCCGAGCGCCGGGCGGAACTGAGACGCGTGAAAGCCCAAGGTCACATAGACGATCGTTTCAATCCCGTGTTGCCCAACGCGCCAGTTGATACCAACCGCGTCTCGTCCCCGAATCCATGACGTGCGGCGACCATTTCAATTCTCCGGCGGCGCGTTCGTTTCAGTTTCGCCGCCGGGGAACATTCCCTCCAAGGTGCGAATCGGGTGCAACGGCAGCAGCAGGAGTTTCGGGACATAAACCGGTTCGCTCTTCGGATTTTTCAGCGTGCCAGTGATTTTGTATTCAAACAATTTGCTCACCGGCCAAAGCACCGTGCTGACCAGCGGGCCGACCACCCAGGTGTCGCGCAGCAACTGCGCGGTAACGCGCGCATGGACGCTTTGCTTCAAATCCGCCGTGCCGGCGTATTCCAGCCGCATCATGGTCGAGCGAATTTCCAATGAGTCCGTGTAAATCACGCCATTGGTGATGGAAAATT
>Ga0208188_1001196_pt1 | contig 11700 bp, 13 predicted proteins | sample June2015DPH_8_50_FD_184698 | JGI IMG/M metagenome (GOLD analysis project Ga0208188, IMG submission 184698) | Peatland microbial communities from SPRUCE experiment site at the Marcell Experimental Forest, Minnesota, USA - June2015DPH_8_40... | ecosystem: Environmental > Terrestrial > Soil >...
GTCGTCGTCATCGAAGCGACCGACGCCGAGGCGTTGCAGCTTGCGATCATCGAGAACGTGCAGCGCGCCGACCTCAATCCGCTGGAAGAGGCCGAAGGTTATCGCGCACTGATGGATGAGTTCGCCAACAGCCAAGAGGATATCGCCAGGATCGTCGGCAAGAGCCGCAGCTACGTCGCCAACACGCTGCGGCTGCTGAAGCTGTCGGAAGCGGTGAAGGCGTATATTCACAGCGGCAAACTTACCGCCGGGCATGCGCGCATGCTGGTCGGCGAACCGAATGCCGACGCGCTGGCGGAAGAAATCGTGGCCCGCGAACTCAACGTGCGCCAGGTCGAGGCGATGGCGCGAGAACGGGCGCAGAAAAGCGGAAAAATCGCAAGCGGCCGCAAGGCGCGCGGTTCAACGGCGAAGACCGCCGACATGCTTGCCTTCGAAAAGCGGGTCTCCGACGCGACCGGCCTGGTCGTCAGTATCGATCATCATGACGATCACGGCACGCTGACCATCCGCTACCGCAGTCTCGAGCAGCTTGACGATCTGGTGCAGCGGCTAGTGCGAGGGCAATAAGTGCACGCCGACTCGCGGCGTCGCTTCGCAGGATCGCTCACCCGTCATCCGGTTTCTTCACTGCTCTATGCCGCGCTGCGTCGCTTCGGCCGGCGAATAGCTCTCACCTTTCCACTGCCGCCGCCGCCGCAGAAGAACTGATCGCCGCCGTCCGACTCGAGCCCCGATACGCCGGTGCCAGGCGGCATGTCGAGCTTCTCCAGGACCTCTCCCGTTCGCGGATCGACATTCCTTACATCGCTCTCGTCACCTTCCCAGGTGGCGTGCCAGAGCTCGCCATCGACCCAGGTGACCCCGGTGACGAAGCGGTTGCTTTCGATGGTGCGAAGGATCTCCCCTGTTTCGGGATCGAGTTGATGGATCTTGCGGCGCCGATGCTGTCCCACCCACAGCGACCCTTCGGCCCAGGCGAGCCCCGAGGCGCCACCGCTGGGCGTCGGAATCGTGGCGAGCACGCGGCCTGTTTCCGGATCGATCTTCTGGATGCGCTCATCGGCGATCTGGAACAGATGCTCGCCGTCAAACGCCGTTCCTGCGTGTGCGGCGACATCGATCGTGCGCACCATTTTTCCATTCGCGGGATCGAAGGCGTTCAGCTTGTCTCCGGAAGCAAACCAAACTTTCTTGCCATCATAAGTGACACCATTCACCCGCTCTGCGCCGGGAAAGGGCCCATACTCGCGGAGGATTTCGGCCGTTGATCGTTTCATGGCCTCATCCTAATCGCTCGGCAGCGGAGCGGGGAGTAACAAAGTCGTCGCGAATCCCGGCACCGGCGGCGTCATCCAACGGCGCGCGCGTGCGCGCCCGAACGATTGCACCTTGCCGGAAGCCGCGAGCGAGTCGAGGGCCCGCTGCACGGTGCGCTGACTCTCGCCGAGCGCCAGCGCCAGTGCTGAGCTCGACCACGACTCGCCGTCGGCGAGGAAAGCGAGCACCGCCGCATGTTCCTCTTCAACCGGCTGCGCCAACACGACCGCCTCGCGCGCGCCGCGCGGTACCAGCGCAAACCCTTCCTTGGTAGCGGTTACGTCGGCCAGCGTTCGAAGCGCCCGGCGCAGCCGACCGATTTCGACTCGTAACCGCGCGCGGTGCGATTCATCGGCGAACTTGGCGCGGAACGCCCGCGCCAAGAGCGTGCTCCTCGGCACATCAGCGGGCCACGCCTCGCCCAGTGCGCGCGCAAGCGCGAACAACACCGGACGCCTTGCCAGCGACGCCACCGTGCGCGCGTCGCGTACGACATAGCGACAGGCGTCGACGATGAGCGCCCCCGACCCCAGCAACGCTTCCACCTCCTCGAGCAGGAGGAGCCGCTCCTCGCCACGGGCGATCAGGCGCGCGGCGGGCGTGTTGAGGACGGCAGATGCGCTTTCGATCTCCGCCGTCAGCGCTGGAATGCCGGCCTGATGCGCAGCGCGCTCGGCCCGGGCGAGCGTAGCGCGCGCCGTCTTCGCCCGGACGCGTCGCATTGCGATCCCCGCCACGACCAGCTCATGCGCGGCCTGTGATGCGGGCGGGAAGGGCGTTGGATCGAGCTTGGCGAGCGCATGCTCGGCCTCGTCGAGACGCCCGATCAGGAGGAGGCGCCGCACTTCAAGATACCGCGCATGCGCCGCATTCAAGCGATCGCCATGCTGTTCGAGCGTCAGCCGCGCTGCGTCGAGCGCCTTCGCCGGAAAACCAAGATCGCGCGAGACCAGCGCAATCTCGGCCTCGGCGACGATGCACCGCGCGCGGGCCACCGCCTCTTTCGCACCGAAGGTACGTGCGGCTCTTCTCAGGAGCGTCTTCGCCCGAACGAAATCGCCGAGCTGCGCCATCGCGATGCCGCGAAGAGCCAGCGCGGGAGCGTCGTCGCGGAGCGAGACCCGCTTCAACGCGCCGAGGGAGTCACCCGCGGCAAGCGCCCGCGCCGCGGCCGTGATCAGCGAGTCCATCGGAATCCCGCCACACTTGTCACTCCCACCGTCCGATCCCGGACACCTAATCTATCTCACAACCAACGACCACCCAGGGTGTCGAGGCCTGAGCGGCAAGGACGCCTCAACATACAGGAAACCAACCATGAGAGACGAGTACTTGAAGGCGATTGCACTCGCTGCCGCCCCGACCTTCGCGATCATGGCGCTACTTACTGGCATTTTCGATGGCGCTCCCCACGATGTGGTCTGCTCAGCAGCGCAAGGTGCGTCACCAGTCGGCGGAATGGTCTGGATGTATACGCTGATGAGCGCGTTCCATTCCGCGCCTTGGCTGAAGCTGATCTCCGTGTGGAGAAGCGGTGCCCGCCGCCCCGCCCGCCGCGGCGTGTGTGGCGCCTAAGACCCCCGACGAGCAATGTGAAGGAGAGAACGATGAAAAACCTTATGAGCGATGAACTTGCAGGGCCCAAGATCGCCGATCGGAACACCTTCCAGGCGGAGCTCGACGCATTACGGGTCCGAGAGAAGGCTCACACCAGAGAAGGCGACGCTATTGCCGCCGCCCGCCGGCGACTCCCTATGGTCGAAGTAGACGGTGCAGCGCCACTCATAGACGAACGCGGGGCGGTGAAACTCTTGGATGTGTTTGAGGGACGCCGGATGCTGATCGTCTACTATTTCATGTGGCACGCCGGCCATCCTGCACCGGAGCAGTGCGAGGGGTGCAGCTTCTATACATCGCAGGTCCGCGAGCTGTCCTTTATTCATTCTCGCGACGTCACCTACGCCACGTTCTGCCAAGGCCCGTACGAAGAGGGCGTCCGGTATCGCAACTTCATGGGGTGGGACATGCCCTGGTACTCGGCCAGTCAGGACTCGCTCGACACTCTCCTGGTCGGACGCCGGGTGGGCATGATGCACATCGTTTGCTACCTGCGACAAGAATCCAAAGTCTTTGAGACTTACTGGACGACGCGGCGCGGCGTTGAGGCGATGGACAACAGCTACCGGCTGCTCGACTTGACCGTCTATGGGCGGCAGGAGAGGTGGGAGGACTCGCCAACCGGCTGGCCACAACTGCCCAAAGGCCAGCACCCTTACCGCACCGATGGACGTCCCATCGTCCAGTGGCCTCGCGTCAAGGCCGGGTATTCCGACGACCTGGGAACCGGCGGGCGCTGAACCGCCCTGAGCGCCCGGCGGCGGTGATCAGTGAGTCGATCGGAATCCCGTCACACTTGTCACTCCCACCGTCCGCTACCGGACATTAATCTATCTCACGACACCGGCCAGCAGGCCGTATCGAGTAAGGACAGAAAGAAAGAGGAGTGAGCCATGACCAACAAAAATTACACCACGACTTTCACGGTGGACAAATCTCCTGCGAAAGTCTTCGCAGCCATCAACAACGTGCGCGGCTGGTGGTCGGGTGAAATTGACGGCCGCACCGACCAGCTCGGTGCGGAATTTACCTACCGCTACCAGGATCTTCACCGCAGCACCCAGAAGATCACCGAGCTCGTGCCTGGCAAGAAGGTGATCTGGCACGTCAAAGATGCCGCTATCAATTTCGTCAAGGACAAAGCCGAGTGGAACGGCACCGATGTCGTCTTTGAGATCGCCAAGAAGGGCGACAAGACCGAACTGCGCTTCACCCATGTCGGCCTACGCCCGGCCATCGAATGCTACGGCAAGTGCGCCGGCGCTTGGGGCTTTTACATCAACGACAGCCTGCGCAGCCTGATCGAAACCGGCAAGGGCGACCCGAACGAGAAGGCGAGCTGATCGGCAATCCCCTTGGCTGAAGCTGCTCTTCAGCCGGCGAAGCAGTCCCCGCTACACTTAAGGAGGCATCGATGAATGAACCGCTCGTCGTCCGACGGGAGACCCATATTGCCGCCCCGCCCGCTACGGTTTTCGCGTTCCTCACCGATCCGGAAAAGATCGTCAGCTGGATGGGTGCCGAGGCAACAACCGAAACACATCCCGGCGGACTTTATCTGCTCAAAGGCGTCGCTGGTGACCGCCGCCGCGTAGCGCGCGGCGCGTTCCGAGAGGTCGTGCCGGTCCATCGTCTCGCCTACACCTTCGGTTGGGAGGGTGGGCAAGAGGTGCCGCCGGGATCGAGCTTGGTCGAGATCGATCTTATCGAGCGCGACGGCGGCACATTGTTGCGCATGACCCATAGCGGCCTTCCCAACGAGGTGCAGTGCACTAGCCACAATGAGGGTTGGGCGCATTACCTGGGCCGGCTCACCATTGCAGCCGGCGGCGGAAATCCCGGCCGCGATCATGGGCCAGCGCAGCTGACTTGAGTTCGGGTCACCGGCCGCTCTGAGCGGCAGATTCTCTTACGCGTTGGATGTTAACCGACGACTGCGTTGACGCGCATCTCATGGGATTGGGGTCGTGACAAGAATGGCGCGTCGACCCATGATCGCTCGATGGAGCTTTCTTCGACTCTGTCTTGGCTCGTCGATAGCGCGGCGGATAGCGCTGGCGCCGATCGGTTCTTGGCCGAACTCGGCGCTCATCTGCTGGCCAACGGCCTGCCGCTCGCCGGCGGCGCCTTGATGCTCGATATTCCGCACCCGCTCATTGCTCGGCGCACCTGGTTGTGGCGCGCCGATAACGGAGAAGTCATCGAGGCTTTGGGGTTCGCGCCCGGCATGCCACCCGCAGCTCGCGGACCAAGTCCCGCCAACGATGCCGGCCGCCGCTGGCTCGCGACGATCGCTTCCGGCACCGTACACGAGGACGCAATTGGGCCACGCGATGGGCCTCTGCTTACCTGGATCGGCCCGCGTGCCTTCACTTCGAGCGAGACCAATGAACTGCATGAGGCTGCGCGCTTCGCCGCGGCGCCGCTCGCGGTTCTCGCCGCGCGCGCGACATTGAAAGCGGCCTTGGAAGCTTATCTCGGCCGGCGCAGCGCGACGCGGGTTCTGGCGACGCCGTTGCGACGCGATATCGGCGAAGCCATCCAGGCGGTGCTCCTCTACGCCGATCTGCGCGGCTTCACCGCGCTATCGGAAAGCCATCCCCCCGCCGTGGTCATTTCAGCTCTCGATGCCTGGTTCGATCGTATCGCTGGCGCGATCCATGCTTTCGGAGGCGAGGTGCTGAAATTCATTGGCGATGGCATATTGGCGATCTTTCCGGTTGTCGGAGGAATGCCGCGCGGCGCCTGCGATGCCGCTTTGTGCGCGGTGTCTGCCGCGCGTGTGGGCATGGCGCATCTCGATGAGCAGCGGCTTCGGCAAGGGTTGCCGGCTCTACCGTTCGGCGCCGCTTTGCATCTTGGCGAGATACTCTGGGGCAATATCGGCGCGGCGGATCGTCTGGATTTCACCGCCATCGGCCCCGCCGTCAATTTAGTCAGCCGGCTGGAGAGACTGTGCAAACCGCTGCGCAAGACGGTCCTTGTGTCCGGCGCGCTTGCCGCCGAGACGCAGACGCCGCTGATCGCGCTCGGTAAGTATGAGCTACGCGGCATCGCCGCGCCTTGCGACGTCTTCGCCCTGCCTGAGCCCTGATCCGCCGGCGACTATTCCGCCGCGGTCTGCTTGGCGCCGGCCCGCGAGCCAAATCTTCGCTCGATATAGTCGATCACGATCTTCTGAAAATCGGCGACCACGGTCGGGCCGCGCAGCGTCATCGCCTTCTTGCCGTCGATGAAGACCGGCGCCGCCGGGTGCTCGCCGGTGCCGGGAAGCGAGATGCCGATGTCGGCGTGCTTACTCTCGCCCGGTCCGTTGACGATGCAGCCCATCACCGCGACGTTGAGACCCTCGACGCCCGGATAGCGCGTTTTCCATTCCGGCATGGACTCGCGGATGAAGCTCTGGATATTGGATGCAAGCTCCTGGAACGTGGTGGAGGTGGTGCGGCCGCAGCCGGGGCAGGCGGCGACCAGCGGCACGAAGGTGCGCATTCCTAACGTCTGCAACAGCTCTTGCGCGACTCTCACTTCCAGCGTGCGGTCGCCACCGGGCTCCGGCGTGAGCGAGATGCGGATGGTGTCGCCGATGCCTTGTTGCAGCAGCACACCCATCGCCGCGGACGAGGCGACGATGCCCTTGGAGCCCATGCCGGCCTCTGTTAATCCGAGATGCAGCGCGTAGTTGGAACGCCGCGCCATCTCGCCGTAGACGCCGATCAGATCCTGCACCGCCGACACCTTGGCCGAAATGATGATCTTTGATCGCGGCAGGCCGATCTCTTCGGCGCGCTCGGCGGACAACAGCGCCGATTGCACCATGGCTTCGCGCGTCACGTCGCGCGCGTCGACCGGATGATTGGATTTCGCATTCTCATCCATCAGATGCGTAAGCAGCTCCTGATCGAGCGAACCCCAGTTGGCGCCGATGCGCACCGGCTTGTCGTGGCGAATCGCGGTTTCGACGATGGCCGCGAACTGCCGGTCCTTCTTTTCCTTGAAGCCGACATTGCCGGGATTGATGCGGTACTTGTCGAGCGCCTCGGCGCAGGCCGGATGGTCCGCCAGGAGCTTGTGGCCGATATAGTGGAAGTCGCCGACGATCGGCACGTCGACGTTCATGCGCAGGAGCCGCTCCTTGATGTGCGGCACGGCGGCGGCCGCCTCGTCGCGGTCTACCGTCACGCGAACGAGTTCCGAGCCGGCGCGGGCGAGCGCCGCCACCTGCTGGGCGGTCGCTTCGGCATCGGCGGTGTCGGTGTTGGTCATCGACTGCACCACCACGGGCGCGCCGCCGCCGACGGTAACCTTGCCCACCTTGACGGCGACGGTGCGATGCCTGTCGGCGGGGCCGGAGAATTCCATCATAAAGCACAGTCCTTTGGGCGATCGGTTCCCTGGCCCGGAGGCCGGGAATGGCACTGATATAGCCTCACCGCGGCCGGTTTACGAGGACCAGGCCCAGGGCGACAAGGGCGACCGCGAGCGCAAAAGGCGGGGTGAGCGGCTCATTGAGGACGAGATGGCCCGCTGCCACGCCAAAAAGCGGGGTCAGGAAGGTAAACGCCGACAGCCGGGTTGCCGAATAGCGCACGACCAGCGCAAACCAGACCACGTAAGTAACGCTGACGACCCAAACGATCTGGTAGGCCAAGGCGCCCAGCGCGAGCGCCGAGGGCATGGCGTCGATGCGTTCGCCGAAGACGACGGCGCCGATCGCAAGGAGCGGCGCCGAAACAACCAGCTGATAGAGCATGGTCTTCTCGGCGCTCACGCGATTGAGCCTGCTCGCCTTGATGACAAGGGTTGTCACCGCCCAGCCCGCGGCGGCGCCGACCATCATGACATCGCCGAGCATCTGGTGCGGATCGGTGGCTGGCGTCGGCAGGCCGAAGGCGATGACGATGCCGACGAAGGACAACAACAGACCGAACCATTGCGAGGGATGGAAGTGATCGCCCGGAATCAGCCAGCGCGATCCGATCACCACGAAGAACGGTGCCAGATAGATAAACAGTACGGCCCGCGTCGCCGTCGTCCAAATGAGACCGCGATAGATCAGCAAAAACTCGAAGGCGAACAGCGCGCCGGCTGCGATCCCCGCCGGCAACGTGCCGTCGCGTGTGAACAGCGGAATCCGGCGCAGCTGCGCCCAGGCGCCGACGAGAATGGCGGCAACGACCGAGCGCGCCGCCGATTGGATCAGCGGCGGGATATCGTGGATGGCGAGCTTGACCGCAACCTGATTGAAACCCCAGGTCAGGCATAGCGCGACGGTCAGCGTGACTGCGAGCGCGTCAAGCGGCCGGGATTGTGGGGAATGAGGCAAAGAGGCTCAGTTCAATTTCAAGGAGGCGGGGCGGGCGGGGTCGTCAGGCGGAAAAAGCCCTGACGACGACAGAAAAGCAATGGGCATCATTCGCGGCAATGCGCGCAAATGCCGGCGATTTCGATCACCGGGCTTTTTGGCGCGAAACCGACCGCGCGGGCCGAGGCCTTGAGGGTTTCCGCAACCGCGCCACCCGGCGCCTCGCCGACCGCACCGCAGCGCTCGCAGAGAAAGAACACGACGATGTCGTTATCGGCGTGATTGTGCACGCAGGCCACGAAGGCGTTGCGGCTCTCGATGCGGTGAACGAGACCGTTGTCGCGCAGGAAATCGAGCGCGCGATAAACCGTGATGGGCGCCGGCCGGCCGGGATCGGCCAGCCGCTCGATGATCTCGTAGGCGCCGAGCGGCCGGTGACTGGCAAGCAAAGCCTCGAGCACGTGGCGGCGCATCGGCGTCAGCCGTTGCGCCCGCGCCGCGCACAGCTGTTCGGCGTGGGCGATGGCCGCGGTGGCGCAGCGCCCATGATCGTGGTCGGGCGCCGGAAAAACCATTTGCGGCATCGTTATCATCCTTCAGCCGGCGCGTACGGCGCTTGTTTCAGCACAAGGGTCTCCTGTGCGCATTGTAACGGCTCGACGGGAGATCGCGAAAACGTGACGCAGCCCCGGATTTTGATGTTGCGCCGCAGCAAGAAGCGTCCCAAATTGCCGCCACTTCGCGCAAAGTCCAGCAGAAATGGGCGCTTTTTCGCTAAGGCGCACCTCTTGAATTGGGGTTTATCATGCTGAAAGGAAAGACCGGCCTTGTCACCGGCTCGACATCGGGTATCGGCCTCGCCATTGCACGCGCGCTGGCCGCCCAGGGCGCCAACGTCACCATCAACGGTTTTGGCGAGGCCGCGGCGATCGAAAAGGAGCGTGTTTGCATCGAGAAGGAATTCGGCGTCAGGGCCTTCTATTCGCCTGCCGACATGACCAAGCCCGCGGAAATCGCCGACATGGTGCATGCCACCGAGCGGACCTTCGGCTCGCTCGACGTATTGGTCAACAACGCCGGCATTCAGTACGTCGCGCCGGTCGAGGAATTCCCCATCGAGAAATGGGACCAGATCATTGCGATCAATCTGTCATCGGCGTTCCACGCCATCCGCGCCGCAGTACCCGGCATGAAGTCGCGCAAGTGGGGCCGCATCATCAGCACCGCTTCCGCGCATTCGCTGGTGGCTTCGCCGTTCAAGGCCGCCTATGTCTCCGCCAAGCATGGCATTGCCGGCCTGACCAAGACCGTTGCGCTTGAAGTCGCGACCTTCGGCATCACGGTGAACTGCATCAGTCCCGGCTATGTGTGGACGCCGCTCGTCGAGAAACAGATTCCCGATACGATGAAGGCGCGCGGACTGACCGAGGAACAGGTCAAGCGCGACGTGCTGCTCGCCGCGCAGCCGACCAAGGAATTCGTCACCGTCGACGAAGTCGCTTCGCTTGCCGTCTACCTCTGTTCCGATGCGGCGAGATCCATTACCGGCGCTAACCTTTCGATCGACGGCGGCTGGACCGCGGCGTGAGCTGCTGCCGCCGGTCGATTTGTCCACCCGCGCAATCGTGAAACAAGCATTGTTATGAAAAATCCTTTTGCCTCGCTGCTGTCCGGTCGAGCCGCGGACGTGCCAGGCAGGCAAAAAACCAAGCGCATCAATCTCGCGCTGCAGGGCGGCGGTGCGCACGGCGCATTCACCTGGGGCGTGTTGGATCATCTGTTGAGCGACGAGCGCCTGATCGTCGAGGGGATTTCCGGTACTTCCGCCGGTGCCGTCAACGCCGTGATGCTGGCCGACGGCCTGGCGCGCGGCGGCCGCGCCGAAGCGCAAAAGCGGCTCGCCGATTTTTGGCGTGCGGTCAGCAGTGCCGGCAATCTGCCGGCGGTGCAGCGTGCGGTCATGGAACGGTTGTTATCGTTCACGCCGCTGGAAGGCACCCCGGTGCAGGCTTGGCTTGATGGCTTGTCACGCTATTTTTCGCCGTACGACGTCAACCCGCTCAACATCAATCCGCTCCAGGACTTGATCGAGCGCTTCGTCGATTTCGAGGCGCTACGGGCGTTTTCCGAGCTGCAGATCTTCATCTCGGCGACTAATGTGCAGACCGGCCGGGTGCGGATTTTTCCGCGCGAAAAGATTACCGCCGCGGCGGTGATGGCGTCGGCCTGTCTGCCGATGCTGTTCCGCGCCGTCGAGATCGACGGCGTACCCTACTGGGACGGCGGCTATCTCGGCAATCCGGTGATCTTTCCGTTTTTCCGTACCACTACGACTGAAGATGTGCTGGTCGTTCAGATCAATCCGCTGATGCGGCAAGCGACGCCGACCTCAGCCAGCGAAATCATGAACCGCATCAACGAAATCACGTTCAATTCATCGCTGCTGGCCGAATACCGCGCCATCGAATTTGTCGCCCGCCTGATCGATCAGGGGCATCTGCCGCGCGGCACCGGCCCCGGTCAATACCGCCGTGTCAACGTCCATCGTATCGTGCTCGACCGGTTCGGCACCAATTTCGATGCCTTCAGCAAGCTCTCGACCGATTACGATTTCTTCCAAGGGCTGCAAATCAGCGGCAAGCGGGCGGCTCGGCGCTTCCTCGACGAGCATTTCGACGATATCGGCGTGCGCAGCACCGTGGATTTGCGCGCTGAAGCGCAGGCCGAATGGGCGTGATAAGCTTTGCGCATGCGTCGAACGGAAATCTCGCCATGGCAAACGTCGCGCCGCTTCTGACCGCTGAAGTCGGCTCCGCCCGGCTCGAGATATGTGTTGCCGATATCACGACGCTTGCGCTCGACGCGATCGTCAATGCCGCCAACCGCACCCTACTCGGCGGCGGCGGTGTTGACGGCGCCATCCATCGCGCGGCGGGGCCGGAATTGCTCGCCGAGTGCCGCACCCTCGGCGGCTGCGAGACCGGCGGAGCAAAGGTCACACGCGGCTATCGGCTGCCGGTGAAGCATGTGATCCACGCGGTCGGGCCGGTCTGGAGCGGCGGCGGCAAGAGCGAAGAGGATCTGCTGGCCTCCTGCTATCGCACCGCGCTCGATCTTGCCGCGGCGCATCGGCTTGTATCGATCGCATTTCCGGCGATCTCGACCGGCATTTATCGATTTCCGCCCGATCGTGCGGCGCGTATCGCCGTGGGGACCGTCGCCTCTGAGCTGGCGGCGTCGCCGCGGAGCGTCGATGTGGTGGTGTTCTGCAGCTTCGCGCAGGAAGCGGCCGATCACCATATGGCCGCCTTCGCCGAGCTAGGGCTCGCCTGAAGCCTCGGACCCCGCGGCTTCCTTGGAATGATTTTCCTGCAAGGCAGCTCTGCGGCAACCCGTATAGAAATCATAAGTTACCTTATATTATGTTGCCTGCAATAAGGAATCACCCAAGGTCACCC
>Ga0208188_1001197_pt1 | contig 11697 bp, 12 predicted proteins | sample June2015DPH_8_50_FD_184698 | JGI IMG/M metagenome (GOLD analysis project Ga0208188, IMG submission 184698) | Peatland microbial communities from SPRUCE experiment site at the Marcell Experimental Forest, Minnesota, USA - June2015DPH_8_40... | ecosystem: Environmental > Terrestrial > Soil >...
GTTCCAATCCCGTACCCACTTGCACGCCTTCCTCATCCCAAGAAACGCCGGAAATCAGTCAAGACTTCAAGGGTGAACCTCGTCACCACCCGCAGCGACCAGGGGAGAAGCAGAAACGTGGCGAGTCCCACGGCGAACAATCTGGGGACAGTCGACAATGTCATGTCCTGGACCGAGGTCATAACTTGGATAAGGCTGATGAGCAGCCCCACAACAGTCGCCACCAGCAGAATTGGAGCGCTCAATAGAAACGCAGTCTCCATGGTCTTGCGAGCGAGTTCAACCGCCATCTCTGCCGACATCGTTACCCCTCAAGAGAAGCTCTTCATCAATGAACCCACTACCAGATTCCAGCCGTCGACCATCACGAACAGTAGTATTTTGAGCGGCGTCGAAATCATCACCGGAGGCAGTTGGAGCATACCTACTGATGTGGTGACGGACGCCACCACCAGGTCGATGACCAGGAACGGCAGGAACAACACCATTCCAATTTGAAACCCCGCCTTGAGTTCCGAGAGGATGTAAGCCGGAATGACCACGCGCATGGGAAGGTCTTCCGGTTGGCGCGGGCGGGGTATCTTGCCGATTTCAACAAACAACGCCAGATCTTTCTCGCGCGCGTACTTGAGCATGAATCGCCGCACTGGATCCGAGCCGAGTTCAACAGCTTGGAGTGCATTCACGGTTCCCTTCTGGAGTGGAACGGCGGCGACTTTGTAAACATCCAGGACCACAGGCTGGACAATGAAGTACGTCAGGAAGAGGGAAAGGCCAATGAGCGTCTGGTTCGTGGGCGTGGTCTGGGTGCCCAGCGCCTGGCGGAGAAAGTGAAACACCACCAGCAGCCTCACAAAGGGCGTCATCGCCAGCAATAAGGCGGGCAGAAGCGTCAGCAGTGTGAGCAGGATGAGGATCGTCCAGGGAGCGGAGTGTCCCACGCTTTCAAGACCCGGTATGCCCAAACCCTTGGTCTGTTGGGGAAGGGGAGCGCCCAAGGCTGTGGCGCTCGTTCCTCCCATCACCAGCACGGTCATGAGGCCTTTCCTTAACATAGACGTGGCTGTCAACTCCGACCTGAGATTCAGATATCTAAACGCCCATTTTGCTGTGCGTCTTGATGCTTCTCCGGCGCCTCTGGCCCGTTCAGTTTGGCCAGAAGAGCGATGGAGCTTCCGGTACCCCCAACCAAAAATTCCTGCTGCTGGAACTGCACGACGGCCAGGAACCTCTTCTCTCCCAGCGAAAGAGTTTCCGACAACCGCAGCCGGCGGGCCGAACGGCGCCCATCAAGGCTCCTCCGGACGCGTGTTGCGAGGACAGTAAACAGGCTTCCTGCGGCGGACCAGAAACTCTCACGACTGGCTGGACTCATGCTGCCTTCTCCCAATGGGAATATCCTTTCATCCTCCTTCGGGCTGCGGCCGTCTCGCCGCTGTCACGAAGGGTTGTCGGTTCCTTACTCGCGCTGCAGGCTTGGCACGGGCGAAGCGTCAGCGCCCGACGTCGCGCGAGACGCTTTCGCAACTTCGGCTTCAGGAAACAAGTTCCGTCAGCCGAATGGCCAATGCCTCTTCCACCACGTCGAATTCCCCTCGAGCGATCAGTTGTCCGTTCACAATTACCGGTACGTGGGATCCTTCCTCGTAGTGGGTATCCAGGATGGCGCCCGGCGCCAGGTCCAGGAGTTGCCTTACGTTAAAATGCTGGATCGGGATCTCAACGCTGAGCCTGCACAAGAGTCCCTTGACATGGTTCCATGCGGCCTCGGCGCCGGGCGGCTGGTCGACAGGAGTTTCGGTCCGGCTGGGTTCCATGGTTTTACCGTTGCACGAGGAACTCGGTGAAGTAAATCTCACGCACGCCCAGTTCCGGTGCACGCTCGCGAAGGGCGGTGGTCAACCGCTCCTTGAGGACCGCCTTGCCGTTCGTAGAAACCAGGGCCTCGGCATTGCAGGTAGTTAAAATCGACAATATCGTGTCGCGGGTGCGAGCAAGCAACATGGCTGCTTGATCGGGGTGCCCTCCCTCCTTCGCCTCCCGGTCGAGTCCCAGATCAATTCCGACGCGAAGGAACCGGTCGCCTTCCGCGTCCGCAAGATTCACCACAAATGGGTCGAGGTGCATGACGGATTTCGCTGTCGGTTCCACCTTGGGCTTTGCTGTTGCTTTGGAGGCGGAGCGATGAAACAAAAAATACCCAGCGCCGGCCGCGAGGGAAACAAGGAGTCCTGCCGCCACCACTACCGTGCGCCACTTCTTGCCGGGCGCCTTGCCTGCTTCTACTTCCTGATTAGGCGTCTCATCCATAGCGATATACTCGGGAGCAAGTGGCGCGCCAAAAACTCTCAGAGTGCAGAGGAAGACGGGCCCCGCGCGGGCGGCGGCGGGAAGTGGTTGTCTAGGCGGGAGTTCTCGGGAGGCGGGGGAGGGATTTTTTCGCCGCTCTCATGGATCTCGAGTCGTTCTCATTCTGCTATGAGAAGAATCTAATGGGATCATTCTTAGAACTAGGCTGGGGTCCGCTCTTGGCGGTCGCTCTCGCAAGTGCGGACCCCAGAGAATCAGGCTTAAAGCTCTTACCGTTCACATTAACGATCAGTCAGAAACGCTTACTATGGCTGCATCGTGAGCACATAATTTAGCATCTGATCGGCGGTCGATATGGCGCGGGCATTGGACTGGTAATCACGCTCCGCCACGATCAGGTTCGACAGTTCCGAGGTCATATCGACGTTCGAGGCTTCGAGCGATTGGCCGACAATCGCGCCCCTTCCACCTGAATTCGGCGCCCCGATGCTGGGAATTCCTGCGGCAGGCGTAGCAAGCATCATGTTGGAGCCGTTGAGTTGCAACCCTTGCACGTTTTGGAATGTGGCCAAAGCAAGTTGCCCCAGCGTGAGCGTCTGGCCGTTCGAAAAGACGCCTTGGATGGATCCGTTGGAACTGATGGTGAACGATTGGAGTGCGCCGCTCGTGTAGCCGTCCTGCATGGCGCTGGAGACGTTGGACTGACCCGCCACTTGTGTGACGTCAGGCGAGTTTGTGGTCGGGTTGAAAAGTTGCCAGGTAAGACCCAAGCTTTTGGCGCCGTCTGCAAAGCCTGAAACATTGATGCCGGTCACGTTGGCGCTCGGTAAGGTCAAATTCCCGCTCTGGTCAAATTGCAACGTTCCCGTTTTGACAGATACGGGTGAGCCGGTTTGCCCCACGTCCGCAGCCGGGATAGTGATGTTGTAGCCCCAGGTGTTGGAGGCGGTCTTGGTGAAGGTGAAGCTGAGAGTGTGGCTGTTTCCGAGTGAATCATAGACGACCACGGGCTCCGAGAAGGTGCTACCCGCGGTAGCGCTCGAAGTTCCCGTAGTGCCGCCTGTCAAAGTGCTTGCGCCGAATGAGCCCCAAGTTGACGTGGTCGCGGTACTGTTGCCGTCCGTCCCTGACTGGGACGCCGTTAACGTCAAAGTTGATCCGCTTGCGGTTGCGCTCACTGAGGAATTGGCGGTTGTTCCCGTGCTGTAATTAGTGCCGGCTGCCCCGGTGCCGTTGATTGCGTCGGCCAGGTTGGTGAGGGTATTGGCCGCCGAGGTTGGATCGATTTGAACTTCGTCCGGCGTAGAGCTGTCGAGCGTGCTTTCGAAAGTATAGGTCGTGCCGCCGATGGTGACGGTTTGGCCTGCGGTGGCATTTGCCGTCGTTGTGAGCGTGCCGGTGGCGGCGGTGCCGCTGCCCGATCCCGCTGTCCCTCCTGAAAGCGTTGTTCCGCCAAAGGTACCCCACGTAGCCGTCGTGGCGATGCTGTCGCCTGCGGTTCCCGACTGGGCGGCTGTTAACGTCAGAGTGCCGGTTCCCGCGGTTGCAGTGACGGAAGTGTTGGCGGTCGTTCCCGTGGTGTAATTTGTGCCTGCTGCGCCGGTGCCGTTGATTGCGTCGGCCAAGTTGGTAAGGGTATTGGCCGCAGAGGTTGGATCGATTTGAACCTCGTCGGGCGCACTGCCGAGCGTGGTTTCGAAAGTATAGGTTGTGCCGCCGATGGTGACGGTCTGGCCGGCGGTGGCATTTGCCGTTACGGTGAGCGTTCCGGCTGCCTCTGTGCCGGCCGCGCTTGCCGTCGCGGCCGAGGCATCCAAATTCATGGTCAGTTCGATGTTAGAGGTGGCGTTCGGGGCGCAGATTTGGCCGCTGGCGATTTGAAGAGGAGCCAGCGTTTGAGAAGGGCTGATCACTCCATTGACGGCGGGATATCCAAGCACGTACCCGCCGTCACTCGTTACCAGGAACCCAGGGTTATTCTGAGAAAAGTCGCCCGCTCGCGTATAAACCGTCGATGCGCCATCCTGCACGACAAAGAAGCCATCCCCTTGAATGGCCATGTCGGTTGGGACACCTGTGCTGCTAATGGTGCCTTGGGTAGGCGATGAGGTCACTGATTCGATCACGCTGCCGGCCCCAATCTGGGTGGGATTACCCGCTCCGTCCGAGCCTAACATTTGATAAAAGAAATCTTGAAAGTTTGCCTGTTGATCTTTGTAGCCGGTGGTATCGAGGTTGGCGAGGTTATTGGAAATGACGGCCAGGTCCTGTGAAGCAGCCTCGACACCTGACAATGAAGTAGAAAAAGATCCCATTACGTTTCTCCTCCTCAGTTAATTAGTAAAAAGCTATTTAGGAGACGCGCTGCGATGTTTCATCCAGGCGTTCCTGTGTTTCGAGAATCCCGATCATTCTGCTTTTTGGCCAGCTTGCAACAGCTGCTGCCGGCCCAACATCAGCTTGACGTGCTGCCGCTGGCTGCCGAGGCTTGACTCGCCGCCATTAGATTGGCAATCTGGCTGACTGACGTCTGAATCTGACTGACCGACTGAAGCTGGGTGAGTTGGGCAAGCTGGCTGACAAACTCAGTCGGGTCCACGGGTTGAGTAGGGTCCTGGTTCTGAAGTTCCGCCGACAACAGTGTCATGAAAGAGCTGGTGCTCAGTTCGTTGCTGGCTGAACTTGTTGAGTTTTGCGAAGAGCTTGTGGATCCCGGGGGCGCAGTCGAGGAATCCATGGGTCTGAGACCGAGAGTATTGAGTACGTTCATATCTTCATCACTCCTTCGTTTCGTTAGGCGAGGGAAACTCGCCACTCCTTCAAACGCGTAGATTGATTCGAGTCGTTGATAATCCTAGCGATCCCTCATCGTAAACCGACGAAGTCTCGGGTAAAGTTGGATACGCCTCGACCACGGAATGGCTGGTAGAGCCAGGCCGGGGTTGTGACGGATTTCCGTGGTAGTTGCCGGGTCCCGTTCCACCCGGCTGGCCTCCTGACACAGAGCCCTGGAGAACGTCCAGGCGCTGTACGCGAAGGTTTCGCTCGCTGAGAGCCTGCTCCAGACGGGAGATTTCGCTGGCCATCATCACCTGAGTATCGCGAGCTTCCACGTGAATCGAGGCGCCAATGTCACTCCCCTTGACTACGGTATGAACGTCGATCGCACCAAGCGCTTCGGTGCGCAGCCTGACTTGCATTTCCGCACTGCCGGCTTGCTGTGTGAGACGTGCGGAACTCACAGCCCCGGGGAGGGCCGGCTCGTAGCCGGAGGAAAGATTCGCGCCGGCGGGCTCCGCGCGGTCCTGCGAGGCTCCGATAACCTGCGCAGCCGCGCGACCTGCTTGAGCCGGCGCCTGTAAGCCGAGCTGCGGCGCAGCAGGTGAATCAACCCTAGTCTTAGACAGGCCGGGGTTTGCGTCTGCCGCTTTCGCCAGGTCCGGAACTGTCCCGGTATCGCCCTTATGGCCGGAAGCTTCCGACTGGCGCTTGTCTCGGGCTGAAGGTGCTGCTTGACTGTCTTGGTTTTGGGCGGGCGCGAGTGCATCTGGCGTGGGAATTGGCGAAGCATCGCCGCTGGTCCCTGGCGCAGTGTTGCTTCCTTCCTGAGGGTTCTTGGTTCGACCCGGACGCGCAGGTTCGTACCCCGCGAGGGACGACGGTGCCTTGGTCAATCCAGATTCCGGCGAGAGCGAATAGTCCGGCACGGCGGAGAAAATCATTGGCTCGTCATCGCTCGGAGCTACTGGGTCGTACGTGCCGGGAGCCGACTCGCCGTTGCTGGCCAACTGTTGAGGCGCGGCTGATTGGGGAGTGCCGGAAGGGGCTTGTGCCTGCGGATGCGTAGCAGACTGCTCGGTTGACGTTTGCGCTCCGACGGAGCGTGTGCCATCGTGCGGGCTCGTAAGTGTCGGTTGAGTGCCCGCATTCAGCGACGCCGTGCTCGTGAGTGTCGGTTGAGTGCCCGCATTCAGCGACGCCGTACCCATAAGTGTCGGTTGAGTGCCCGCATTCAGCGACTCCGTGCTCGTGCCGCCCAAACGCGACGCTATATCTGTCGCCGACGGATCTCGAGAGAGATTCAATTCCCCGGCAGAATCTGCCTCGGCTTGTTTCGACGTGAAGCCCCTGGCGGTTTTGAGCGTGCCCGTAGTCGGATTTGCATCAGTGGGCCCTCCCTGGTTGGTTGTTGACGTTCTTGGGCCATTCTCCAGGGGTGCCGCAGATTTGGGATAATCGAGGCTGGGGGCATTCTGCAGTTTCGACTCTGTTGTTGGGCTCCGCAGCGACGTTGCAGTCTTGATCGCTAAATTAGAGGATGTATCGTCTGGGCGGCTGGAGCCTTTCGGGCCAACAGGGTTCACTCCGCCTATGAAGGCTTGAGCTTGTGATGGCGGCGTTACACCGGGCGACGAGGAGGCTGTCTCCGCCAGCACGCTTCGCTGTCCATTACTCAAGCGGCTCACGCTTGGCGCGTCGAGAGCATCGGTCCGACCAGGGCTTATGTCGTCTGCAGCAAATGCTCTGGACCTGATACTCGAGGCGTGCGCGGTGGTGGCGTAACTGGAAGGCGCCAACGGTTCCGGCTCGGTCATAGCGTTCTGCGACGGAGAGGCGACCGCGGTTGCCGCGTAAGTTGAGCGTACCAGCGGCTCCGCCTGCGTCACAGCATTCTGCGACGAAGAAAGTGTCGCCGATGCTGTACCTTCAGCTCCGTCGCTCGACTTACTCAGGTTCGCTCCGTGAGCGGGGTAAACTTGATCCTCGGCGGGTCCCGCAACATCTACGAGCTTGTTCTGCTCGGATGCGTCGGTCGGCGCCAAGCCAGTTGGCTGCACGGGTGTGGCGATGACGGCTGGCATCGCAGGGCTTATGGCGACCTCGTTCGAGCCTTTGGATTGAGAGCCCTCGGATTTGCGAGTCTCGCCACCGGGGGGGCGCGGCGGTCCAAACTGCGTGGCTACGTTGGGGCGCTGTGCAGGCGTATCCACTTCCCAGGGCTCTGGACTTTTGTTCAGGCGGCTCGAATTCGTCGAACTTACGGCAGCGGGCGGCTCCAAAACTGTGTTTGTGACCTCGGGCCGTTGTTGAGGTACGTCGGAATCCTGGGTGAGCCGAGATGGTGAGAAGGGCGAACTGGACACGTAGGGTAATTCATAATCTGCCGAAGCCGGTTTTGGAGGTCCGGGCGATGCGGGCTGTTCTTGCGGCGTTGCAAGGTTCTGGGCGGGGCGCGATTGCGGCAAGTTCGAATTGGTCTTTTTCGGCACGACAGTAACCGCGGAAGGGGCTTGTAGCCCGTGTTCTGCAGGAAGTGCAGGCAGGGTTGAGTTGAGGTGAAAGGTCGACATTGGGTTGCGAGTAGCACCGGATCGTGCGTCGCTCTTCGGCGTTGTCGTTGCAGGGACGGAACCTGATGACGGAGTCGCGTCCGGCGAACCCGTCGAGGGGACCGTAGCCTCCTGGCGTGGCTTCCCGTCATTGAACGGCTTCTCTGTCCCTGGCGCTTCTTCGGGCACGGTGATCTGTGTCGGGTCAGTGGGGCCGGAATCGAATGCAAGCCTACCAACAAGTTCAGTTGCAAAATCCGCGTTCGCTTGCGTTTTCGAGGCTGCTCGCGTGATGATCGCGGCTCCTGCGTGGCCTTCTGCATTCACCATATTGGCGGCGAGAACTCCCATTGTCTTTGCCCCTGGTGGGCACCTCTACTGGAGCATCCGCCGGTCCAAACCTGACTCGAACCGGAGAACTGCCCAAGGTGGTCGCGATCTTCCGCTTCTTCAACGGGTTTCGGGAGCAGGATGGGGGAAAGGTAAGGTGGCAGGAAAGTTCTGCGGGGAGTTCACCGGCGGAAAGTTTTGCCGAGTCTCCAGGCAACTACTGACCGTCATTCGGAGGTTGGAAACGAATGAGGAACATGTCGGTGGCTTGCTGATGTTCGCGGCGCGCCTGAGTACGTCGATACGCGGCAAGCTGTCGTTCGTAGAGGCGCGTAATGACCTCCAGGTTTTGTCGCGCTTGCCGGTATTCAGTCAGTTGCCCTTGGCGTTGCCGGCTCAGGCTCTCGACCAGTTGGCCAACCAGCCTGATTCGCCTGAGGCGCGCAGCCGAACAGACAACCTGAAATTGAACTTCGGCTCCTGTCATTCCTGATTGAAGGTTCTTGGATAGCGATCCGGCCTCTTCGATTTGCCCCTGCTTCAGGGCGGCGAGCTGCTTTTGAGCGGTGAATAGTTGGAGTGTGAGGGCTGCGAGACGCTGCCCTTCGCGCCGTTCATAAATGGCGCGCAAACGTTGGAGGGCTTTCAGAGGAAAACGAAATGCCATAATGGAACCTACTAGGCTGGAATGGCTTGCAAGGCCGAAACGGTCTGGTCAAACGGAGCTCTCTCGTCCGGGCGCTGCTGAAGAAATGAGGTCAACGCCGGCATAATCGCCAAGGCTTGGTCGAGAATTGGGTCGAGACCTTTTTGATAAGCACCCACTCGGATTGTATCTTCGGAAGCAGCATAGGCGGCGGCCAGGCGACGCAGCCGGCTGGCCTTGTCCAGGTGAGCGCGTGAGCTGACGGCGGGCATGAGACGGCTAAGGCTGTCCAGAATCCCGATGGGCGGAAAATGGGCCTGCGAGGTGAGTCGCCGGTCGAGCACGATGTGGCCGTCTACGAGCGCCCGGATGGAATCAACCAGCGGGTCAAGCTGGTCGTCCCCTTCCATCAAAACCGTATAGAAGGCAGTGATGCTGCCTCCATTGAAGCGCCCGGCGCGTTCGATCAACTGGGCGAGGAGACTAAAAACCGAGGGCGTATAACCCTTCGCGGTGGGCGGCTCGCCTGCTGCCAGCCCGATTTCGCGTTGCGCCATCGCAAATCGAGTCAACGAATCGACCACCAACAGCACTTGTTTGCCGCGGGCGCAGAAGTATTCCGCCACGGCGGTCGCGGTCAGGGCCGCTCGAATGCGCAGCAACGGAGACTGATCGGAGGTCGAGACCACAACCACTGACCGTTTGCGCCCCTCCACTCCCAGTGTGCCCTCCAGAAACTCCCGCACCTCACGCCCGCGTTCGCCCACCAGCGCCAGCACCGCGAGGTCGGCCGCGTTGCCGCGAGTCATCATGCCCACCAAGGTGCTTTTGCCGACGCCGCTGCCGCCAAAAATCCCCAGCCTTTGCCCTCGGCCGCAGGTGAGAAAGCCATCGATAGCCCGAATGCCCGTGGCCAGCGCCTCCTGGATGGGCTGTCGCTCGAGAGGGGCAGGGCCGAAACCATGCAGTGGTTGATGGTCGCGGGCCCGATAATCGGGAAGTGAATCGAGGGGTTTCCCCACAGCGTCAATGACTCGACCCAGCAATTCCTCACCTACGCGGATGGTGGGCTGCGCGCCCCAGGTCATGATCCGGTCGCCATAGCGTATCCCACCCAGCCTGTCCAAGGGCATGGAGAGCACATTGGGTCCCCGGAATCCGATAACCTCACCGGGGGCGACGTGCCCTTCGGAATCCGCAATCTCGCAACACTCACCGACAGAACAGAAAGGGCCTTCGGATTCGACGAGATAGCCGATTGCTTTGGTGACCCGGCCAAACCATCGCGCCGTAGAGCACAAATCGAGGTACTGGAAATAGGGTGCTAGTTGCTTCGCAGCGTCCATCAGGTCGTCACCGGGCGTTGAGCCAGCAAGTCGAAAAATCCTCGTTCAATCTCCGCCAGTTGAGCCTCCAAGGTCAGTTCCGTGGTCCCCAAGGCCGTCTCCAAAACACATTGTCCCATCCCGAGGGTTGAGTCGCCCAGCAACTCCGGAACGACGCGATGCTCCTGCTGGTTCGAAAAGAAGTCGTGCCAGGCATAAACATGATCGGGATGCACTCGCAAACGCACGCTGGTGCCGCCGGCGATCTTATCGAGCGCCACGCGCACCACCCCGGCCAATAATAACGGGTCAACCTGCACCTCCCGGTGCAGGATTTTACGCGCGATCCCGATGGCGAGCTTGACCACTTCGGCCTCCACATGGCTGAAATAATTCTCGCGATCGCGCGCAAAATCTTCTACTGTCTTGGACACCGCCCGGCGTTCCGCGGCAAGCTCACGCTCATACCTGGACCGGGCTTGCGCCTCGCCGTCCCTGATCCCGACGGCGCGCGCCCGCTCCTCCCTCGCTCGCGCCTCGTCCTCGCAGACGGTGGTTATTTGAGATGGCCTCGATTCACGTACCGCTTGTGAAGCAGCATTGGGATTTGAGTCAGTCGGATTTCCATTGCCGCCGGCTTGCTCCCCTCCTTCACCCATCGCCTCCAGCACCGCGCGATACACAAAAGGCTGAACTGAAACCGGAACAACTTCCTCTACTGCAAGCTGGGGCCTAGACCACATAGGCGTCTTCTCCGCTGCTCTTCAAGGTAATCTTGCCGTCGGTCTCGAGCTTACGCGCCAGATTCACAATTTCTTGTTGCGCTTGCCGAACTTGGCTGGAACGAACCGGCCCGAGAGCCTCGATGTCCTCCTTTAACATTTCTACCGCGCGCGAAGACATGGATTTGTAGAAATGGTTTTTCAAGTCCTCGGACGCACCCTTTAGGGCAGTCGCTAATGTCTTCTTATCTGCCTGGCCCAATACCTCGCGGATGGCGGCCTCCGGAACGGTGCTCAGGTCTTCAAAAGCAAACATCAAATCTCGAATGGCCAGCGACAGTTTTGGATCTTGCTGCTCAATACTGGAGAGGATCTGGTCGCTGTATTTCCGGTCGACATTATTGAGCATCTCGGCGACCGCACTTACGCCTCCGTAGGCCCGCCGGCTCTGCTCGCCCACCGAGGCCAGTTTCTTGTGCAGCACCGCCGAGATTCGCTTCACCATTTCGGTCGAGAATTGTTGCATCACCGCCAGCCGCCGGACAGCCTCGGCGCGCAGTTTTTCAGGCAACAACACGAGCACGGAAGTCGAGGTGCGAGCCCCCAGATGAGCGAGCAACAGCGCGACCGTCTGAGGGTGCTCGCCTTCCACAAACTTCGCCAGTTGCTCCGGATCCGCCTTCCGTAGCGCGTCAAAACTCGTTGCGTTGGCCTCCTGCGCCTGCATGACCTGCGCAAGTAGGCTATTCGCGCCTTCCTTTCCGAATGCCTTTACCAATAATTGGGTGGCATACTCCTGCCCGCCTTGGACGAGATAGTCCTGAGTTAACGACAAGCGGTGGTATTCCTGGAGGACGTGAGCTGCCATGTCGGAAGAGATCGAAGAGAGTTGAGAGATTTCGGACGTCAGCCGCTGGACCTCTTGTATGTCCAGGCGCCGGAACACCTCGCTGGCCACGTCATCCCCCAGAAGCACAAGCAGTATTGCGGCCTTGCGAACTCCTGTCAGGCCTGGACCGTCAGGGTGCGACCGG
>Ga0208188_1001200_pt1 | contig 11660 bp, 11 predicted proteins | sample June2015DPH_8_50_FD_184698 | JGI IMG/M metagenome (GOLD analysis project Ga0208188, IMG submission 184698) | Peatland microbial communities from SPRUCE experiment site at the Marcell Experimental Forest, Minnesota, USA - June2015DPH_8_40... | ecosystem: Environmental > Terrestrial > Soil >...
TACAAACGAATCATGAATTGGTAAAATTATAATTCGCTTATTGATGAAGTAGTCTAGCAGTTTAAGTGCTATCTTAGAGTCGTAATTTTGTAAAGTGAGTCCGATAGCAGAATAGAAGTAACTTTTTATTTCGTGATGTGTATCTTCAAACAATGATACAAGTTCTTCAACTGAGAGGTTAACCTCCTGAAGTATGGTGCGCACTTTTCTATCGTCTTCACTTATTACGTGGTCAGGATCTTGTCTAAAAAGTTCAAGTAGTGGTTCGTAATTAGTGGCATAATTACCTGATCGCACGGCCTTATAACGAACACCAACATTGAGCATCGACTGCAATAATCCTTTCAAGAAATCACGTAATTCGTGGCGATACTCACTGTTTAATCCTGGTATTCTATCAAGAACCATGGTGTAAGCATCATCTACGGGGCGTAGCCCCTCCTTACTTCGCAACATGTTAATGTGAAGACTGGCATAGTCAAGTTCAATGGTTTCATTACCGTCAATCAAGATGCTTTTGCGATCCTCTTTAGAGTAGCTTTGCGTTCCATAACTTGTGCACGTATATAGTCTACCACCTAATGTGAGTGCTGGATCTGAAAAGATACATCTCAGGGATGTGACTATTGGATCGTTATTCAGAGTAATAGAATGTCTGTGATTGAGATTGTATGAAGCTTGGAGTATGCGTTCTATTCTTCTGGTAGTACTGTTCGATTCGAAATCATAGTAATCGTACTTGAATACTGGTTCAAGCTCATATCGTTTATATACAACATTCCATACCTGCCTTTTCTCATCTGTTTTTGTGCGCTGACGCGCAACAATCCATTCTTGAGGTTTATAGTCAATGTGTAGCCTTCCATTAAAAAACGCGTGAAACTTATCAGTCGCTGTCACTGTAGTTGGGCGTTCCCATGTCTCACAACCCTTATCCCAGTCTAAATAATCAGCTTTTCGCATTGCTTTAACTTGGTCAACAACAACTGGGTGTATGCCATACTCCTTATGTTCACTCCAATAAGTGCGATTTAATGGAGTCTTAATTGGATACTTGGCATGTGCCAAGTTTGCACACAGCGTAGAGAAGGTATCTAATGAGTCTTGATGTATGCGTTTAGGTTTAATTACTTGATGGTATAAATCAATTACTTGTTGTTGTTGCGTAGGATGTGGAAATAATCCAAGTTTAGGAAATGCGGCGTAATTCATGATATGTGCCCCTTCCCGGGCGATGCACCCAGGAGAAGGGCGTTTGTACTATCATGGGGGAAGCCAATTAGTACAAACGCGACGTTAGCTAGACGTCTACCCTAATCCTGATGCTGAAAAATGTCGCTGATAATATAGCAAACTGCGTTTATTCCTCTCCGGTAACTCTCGCCCACCTGTCCATCGCTTCTCGAACTGCCACCTTGAACGGCACCAACGCTGTCCATGTTGCGCCGTCATTTTCCGGGATTGAATCGAAGAGGTCATCAAGGAGAAGGTCAATACTCAATAATTTCCTGCCAATTACACGCATTAGTTGCCTTGAGTCCATGGTACCTCCCCTATTTCCCGCCCGATGAGGGCAAGCAGCTTTTGTGCCAACGTGACTTTCTCGTCAAGGCACTTTTTCTTGAGCTTAACCAACCACGCATCCTCTACTACGACTTGCAGGTACTTCATGTGTATCCTCCATTGAAAGAATTGATGTTATCAATGTTTTTGCAATCAATAAACAATGGATAATAGACTGTGGGTAATCGTTATAAGTTTTAATTGAATGAAACAAAGAGCCGTAGGCAATGTCGCCTATGGCGACCTGCCGTAGGCGTTGGTTGCGAGACAACCCTCTCCGCAAGTGGGTGTCGCCGTCTCTCCGTAATAACGTATATGGTTAAGAGGTTTATTCTGTTCTATCAATCAGTTCTCGGGCAGTCGTAATATAGCGTATATGGTTAAGAGATTCCGCAATAGGATGTATGTGGCATAGGTTCTCAATATGATATGCTACATGCACATTCCTAAACATTAAGTAGAATGACAACTAATACAGCATTGAATAGTTTATCTAACAGTCCATAGAGTGTCGAATGAATTATTATTAATGTTACTTAATAAAAACCCATTCTCCATATATTTTGTGCTTGTGTAATTGATGAGAGGTTATATAACAAGATTACAACATAGGGATTTAACTCACTAATCAGGAGAATAAGATGGGCAAGAAGACAAAGAAGGCACAGATAGCAGAGAATCAGGAAAATCCCAATCAAACAGCAGAGGTGAATCAGATGGAAGTAACACAGGCTGATGTTGAAGTCATTCCCAGTACGATTGTCGAGGGTTCCGCAGAACAGGTATTCTCTGGCCAGGCTGTTAATCGGCATGCAATAATGACCCACCTTTGAGGAAAATCGGCGTCCAAAATTGACCCACCGTAGCTACCCGCTACAATCCTGCTAAAAACTGCAGAACGTAGGGGGTGAATCAAAGGAGATGCTGACGGTGGAGACAATACGCAAGGTACGCCACGCCTACCACAGGGATGGAAAGTCAATAAGGCAAATCGCCAAAGAGTTTCACTTGTCGAGGAACACAGTGAAAAGAGTTCTCCGGAGCGGTGAGACAGAGTTCCAATACGTGCGCAAATCACAGCCGAAGCCCAGGCTGAAGGAGTATATTGAAAGCCTGGTGGCCAAGCTCAAAGAGGACGAGGAAGTTCCAAGAAAACGAAGGAGAACCGCACAATCTCTTTATGAACAAATTCAGGCAGAAGGCTATGGTGGCGCTTATGATTCGGTTAGAAGATTTGTAAGAAACTGGAGAGATGAGCAGCACCAGCTCAGCCGCCAGGTGTTTGTTCCTCTGAGCTTTGCTCCCGCAGAGGCTTTTCAATTCGATTGGAGCCATGAGCAAGTGGAACTGGCCGGGATGCCGGCAATTGTCAAAGTGGCTCACATCCGACTCTGCTACAGTCGTCTTTTCCTTATTACCGCCTATCCGAGAGAAACACAGGAAATGGTCTTGGATGCCCATGTCAGGGGGTTCGAGTTCTTCGGTGGTGTTACCAAAAGGGGAATCTATGACAATATGAAGACGGCGGTGATCAAGATACTTCAAGGCAAAGAGAGGGATTTTAATCGTAGATTTGAGCAGATGTGCTCGCACTATCTTTTCGAGGCCGTGGCTTGCACGCCTTCGGCCGGATGGGAAAAGGGGCAGGTGGAAAATCAGGTAGGCCTTGGTCGCAACAGGTTTTTTACTCCTCTGCCGAAGTTTGCAAACATAGTGGATCTAAACGAATGGCTTTATAGCCAGTGCATTGCATGGGCCAAAACCCATCCTCATCCAACCATTTCACACAAAACCGTTTGGCAGGTTTTTGAGGAAGAGCGTCCGTTCCTACTCGGACTACCCGGTCCCTTCAATGGCTTTGCCGAGCATATCTCAAGGGTATCTTCCACCTCCCTCATCTCTTTTGACAGGAACCGCTATAGCGTAATGTGTACAGAAGCTGGACGACTTGTTCAGGTAAGAGCCTATGCGGGAAAGATCAAAATAATCAGCAATGGCCGATTGGTTGCAGAGCACGAGCGCCACTTCGGTCGGGAAAAGACAATCTTTGATCCCTGGCACTACCTTCCCGTCCTCCAAAGGAAGCCTGGAGCCCTTAGAAACGGTGCTCCCTTCAAAGATTGGCAATTGCCCGATTCCCTGCAAAATACCCTTTCGTCACTTAAAAAGTTTCCGGACTGGGACAGGCAGTTTGTCGCAATCCTGAGTGCAGTTCAAACGCATGGAATCAGTGCTGTGGAGAAGGCTTGTGAGGAGGCATTGGAACATGGCACAGCAAGCAAAGATGTTGTTCTGAACTATCTTTCACGGCAAAGGGATGAGGAGTTGCCTCAAGTTTTTGAACCACCGGCTTATCTCGAGCTCAAAGAGGATCCCATAGCAGATTGCAATCGCTATGACCGTCTGTTGCGGGAGGTGAGATATGCTGCGCAATAAAGTTATTGAAATCATGGAGAAACTAAAACTCTTCGGAATGAGAGAGGCCTATGATGAGATCCTCGCCTCTGGTTCAAGAACCAATAAAACCCCAGACAAAATCATTCTCGCATTGCTTGAGGCCGAGCAGGCGGAGCGCAAGCTTCGAGCCATAAGCTACCAGTTAAGACAGGCAAGGTTTCCCTGTTCAAAGGACTTGGATAGCTTTGATTTTTCGGCATCTCAGGTGGATGAGATTCAAGTGAGGTCTCTATATGAAGGCAGCTTCATCCCCTCCCGCAACAATGTCTTTCTGATCGGCGGAACCGGTACCGGAAAAACCCACCTGGCAATTGCAATCGCTTCCCGTGCAGTAAGGGATGGCGCCAGAGTGAGGTTTTTTAACCTCGTCGATCTCGTAAACAAGCTTGAACAGGAAAAGCTGCAGGGAAGAGCAGGAAGCCTCTCTCTAAGGCTGTCTCAGATGGATATTATTGTGCTCGATGAGCTGGGGTATTTGCCTTTTTCAAAGGGCGGGGGTCAACTGCTTTTCCATCTCCTCTCAAAATTATACGAGAAGACCTCGGTGGTAATAACGACAAACCTCACTTTTGGGGAGTGGCCGCAAGTATTTGCGGATGCAAAAATGACCACGGCTCTATTGGATAGGATGACGCACCATTGCCAGATCCTTGAGACGGGGAACGATTCCTGGAGGATGAAACACAGGACTTAAAGGAAGCCCGCCTTGGCCTGTGGTGGAATAGCATGGCCAGAAGCGGCATCAAAGCCAAGCCCTTCGGGTGCTTCGCAGCCTTGACCCCGCTTCTTCAGCCATGCTTTTGGGGAATCAGGCCGACGGCGAGGGGATGGCCTCTTTAACCTCTGGCTCAGGGATGTGTTTTAAACGAATTACTTACAAGGGGTGGGTCAATTTTGGATGCCTAAAGTGGGTCAGTTTTCAACGCCGATTGACAGGCAGCAAGGCGGTGGTGGGATAAAACCCTCAAATCCCGAGTTACTGGGCACACTTCACCAGGCGCCGGAGTGGATATTCGAGTCGGAGCTGAAGACCTGATAGGGTCAGGACTGTTTTGGAATGGCGTTCTTGTGCATTTCTCCTGTTTTCCGAATGTGCAAACGGAAAACCACCCATACGAGTCAGAGTAGAGTGTCGGCAGTTGAGCGGCGGCGAAATTTGCCGTCTTCGCTGAGCGATTAGGGAACTGTGCACACTTTCTGGGTAACTGTAAGCCGTCTGATACAAAGATATACCAATGAGACCCCCCTTCTCGCCGTAGTTCTTTCCGAATAGGTATTTCGCATCGTACCGGGGCGATTTCCGGTATTCAACCATCCTCAGTCTAAAATCACATTGAACAAATATGATCCAAGAATGGAAAGGGACGAGATAGTCCACCGCATAACGGTACAGAGGAGAGTGTTGACTACTTGAGCAATTACTCAGCGTGACGCGACACAGAACAGATAGCGAACGGGTAGAGCGGCTAGTGAATTGCGATGTGACAGTGAGACCATCGTGTCATTTCCCAGATTTTTCCCATTAGCGCTCGCCTGGTTTTCGAGTGTAACCTGCGGTGGCCGGGAGCTGGGTACGGTTTCCCTCCCAACACATCTCGCAGAACAAAACGTTCATTACTTTCACATTGCTGTCTGATGTGATTATCATGAGTTGAGGAACATGCTCGGGGTTTAAAGGGGCAGGACATCCGTCAAGCTACTGCCCTCCAAATCGATGGGGCACGGATGGAACGCAATGATAAAGTCCAGATGCAGTGGTTTAACTGTCATTTTACCGGTGCTTTTTAGTTTACTCCTGACGGGGAGCGATGCGATGGCCACTCCGGAAGCCCAATTTACCGTAATGGAGAAAGAAAAGGATTTCGAGCTCAGAAGATACGAACCCCACATTGTTGCCCAAATCATTGTCGAAGGTGACTTTGCAGAGGTTGGCAACAAGGGCTTCCGTCGTCTCTTCGAATATATCAATGAAAAAAATCGGACAAAGGTTCCCATCCCGATGACGGCGCCGGTACTCGATGAAATTGCTTCGACGAAAATTCCTATGACCGCACCAGTCAACCAGGAAAAAGAAAACGGGAAGTGGGTTATCAGCTTTGTTATGCCACCAAATTATACACTTGAAACCCTGCCTGAACCTCTCGATCCAAGAGTGAGTTTGAAAATCGCTCCAGGCCGTATCGTGGCTGCTCTCAAGTATTCGGGGACTTGGAGCAGAACTCGCTACGAGGAGAAACAAGCTCTGCTGGAGAAGATGGTGCGGGCACATGGTCTAATACCTGTAGGGAAGCCCGTCTTTGCCAGGTATAATCCGCCCTGGACACTATGGTTTCTTCGCCGCAATGAAGTTCTAATCCCAGTTGAAAGGGTAGAACGCTGAGCATCCCTTATCAGTTTTACTCTTAGTGATATTTCTCAGGGTTTGTTATTGGCAAAGATGCTGAACGGTCGATCTGAGGAGGAACAAAATGGAGGGCTTGAAACCAGGGCTGGTTGGGGAAGCAACACTCATCGTGGAAGAGAATCATACCGCGCATTACCTCCGTAGCGGAGGTGTCCATGTACTGGCGACCCCAATCATGATTGCTTTGATGGAGGAGGCCGCGCGCAACCTGGTTGACCCACTGCTAGAGCCAGAAAAACTCAGCGTTGGCACGAACCTTAATGTCAAGCATCTGGCCGCTACCCCGATAGGGATGAGGGTCACTGCACGCGCAGAACTGTTAGCTATTGACGGCCGCACCCTCACTTTCCGCATAAATGCTCACGATGAACGTGAAAAGGTGGGTGAAGGCACTCACACCCGCGCCATAATCAGTCTGGAACCTTTTCTCGCTCGACTCCAGAAAAAAACGAACGCAATGGGTTGATGAATGAGAAACTCCGAGCATAGCTATTGATAATTGCCAGCCACCGACGAGGCTTCTATTTACATGAACGATATGACACCCAAGGTCCTTTTGACGGGCTCTACCGGATTTATTGGCGGACGACTCTTAAGAGGGCTGGCGTCAAGGGATATCCGTGTCCGCTGCTTGGTTCGCTCAGCAAAGCGTTTTCAGAGCAAAGTCCCTTGTGGCAAGGAACCCTATGTCATGGAAGGGGATCTCCTGCAACCTGAGACGCTGCGGCGGGCCATGGAGGGTATAGAAACGGCCTACTACCTGGTGCACTCCATGGGCGGCCGGAGTGTATTCCAGTACAAAGCCTACCTTGAGCGGGACCTCCGAGCCGCGCGCAACTTCACGAAAGCAGCTGAGGAATCCGGAGTAAGGCGAATCATCTACCTCGGCGGACTGGGGGAAATGGCGGATAACCTCTCCGAGCATTTACAGAGCCGACAGATGGTGGCCCGAGTCCTTCAGTCGACCCAAATCCAAACGACTGTGCTGAGGGCTGCAAACATTATCGGAGCCGGAGGGGCCCCGTTCGAGATGCTGCGTCATCTTGTGGAACGTCTCCCTGTAATGATATGTCCCCGCTGGATCGATACGCGGTGTCAGCCAATTGCCGTCGAAAACGTAATTGAATGCCTGGAGGGTTGTCTGCACGAATCTAAAACGGCAGGGAGAACCTTTGATATTGGCGGCCTTGAGATCATCACGTATCGCCAATTGATGATGACCTATGCTCGCATTCGGCGGCTGCGCCGGTTTATTATAACTGTTCCGGTTCTGACCCCCCACCTCTCATCATACTGGATCAATCTGGTTTCTCCAGTTCCGGCAGGTGTGGTCATGCCCCTTGTGGAAGGACTCAAGAATGAGGTTATATGCAAGAATGACGCTATCAGAGATCTCATTCCGATCCGCCTCATTTCCATGGAAGAAGCCATCCGCTCTGCTCTTTCAGAAATAGCCCAAGGCCCAGGGGGCCTCGTATCCAGCCAGTCGTGCCTCAGGAGTTGAGTCTTTTTGCTACGGACACGGTACATAACAACAGAAATTGAAATTAACGCGCCCTGCGATGTTGTTTGGAGGATCGTGACGGATTTTCCCGGTTATGGCTCATGGAATCCTTTCATAAGGCTCATCGCGGGAGAGCCGATTGTCGGAGCGCGTTTGAGAGTCTTTGCCAGCCTGCCCTGCGGGCTGCCCGTTCTGCTGTGGCCAAGAGTCCTGGAAGTCGAAGTCGAGCGGAAAATCTGTTGGTTGGGGAGTTTACTTCTGCCAGGTCTGCTGGATGGCAAGCACTCCTTTATTCTTGAACCTTTGGACGAAACCAAAGTCCATTTTGTTCAAAGAGAGGAATACAGCGGGCTATTGTTGCCGATAACGTGGACTTGGCTCAGGAATCAGAGCCTCCGAGGATTCGAAACGATGAACGGAGCTCTCAAAACGGCAGCGGAGCGACTCGTGTGAAAACACGCCTTGATTTCAGCCCCGGCCTTCAAGGGATAGCTTATGTCCCTGGGACCGGGACCATACGTCGCATATATTCGGCGAGTTTAATTCTCCTCATGGTGCTGCTGGAACTCATGTAGCGTATCGTCCCGAATACCGGCCTTGCAGGACCGAAAGGCCTGTCGTAGCGGCCAAGTACCCAGAAGATGCCCGTGTAGGAGTTCGGATCTCGCCCGTCCAGCGCGTACTTGTTATTAAGCTCGGTCATGATTTCCAAGGCTTTGCGGGGAGAGGACGTCCACTCCAGTATCTTCTTCCCCCAAAGCATTCGCAGGTAATTGTGTATGCCTCCGTCAATCAGGAGTTGCCGTTGCGCTGCATTCCAGAGGGGATCGTGAGTCTCTGCAGATTCAAACTCCTCCAGTGAGTAGAGGTACTGGCGATGATCGTTTTGGTGGGTTGCAAGAGCATTTTGAGCCCAGTCGGGCAGTGAATCGAACTGATCGTAGTCGTCCCTTTTGGAGCACATGTTAAAGCCAATCTCACGCCAGGTGACGAGTTGGTCGAGAAAGGCTTCCCCGCCCTTACTCATGCCCCACCACCCCTCGCGCTGCCCGGACGCTTTTGGGAAAAGGCGCTCCGAAGACCATTGCTCCACTTCTTTGAGCTCAGAGAAAATCTCGTGTGCAGAGATCTGCCCGAAATGAAGGTATGATGAAAGCCCGCTGGTTGCATCCCCATCCGGATGGTTCCGATCACTGTGATATCGATGAAGCTTTTTCTGAAGAAATTCTAGTAACATAATCCTTGCGGCTCCAGACCCTCCTCGGGTTTCTACAGGCTTGACGCTGTGATCTATGGGCAAGTGCCTTAACGATCCAGGCGAGACATTGATGATTTCCCGGGGCGCCATGGGCCACTTCCTGGAGATTTCTGCTGGAAGCTTCTTAAGTATTGGAATGGACGTATTTGACAGCGGATTTCTCTTTGGAAACTGATCGAGAAGACGCGGAAGTTGTTGTTGCAGGAATCTCCTGAACGAATACGCGGTCAAGAAAACTCTGTTAGTGATTGCCATTGGTAGGAGACCGTTTGAGTCAACGGCTTCCATTCTGATGGCCAAATCCTTTGCGGCGGCGCGAGTCATACGCGGAAGAAAGAACGAAGGGTATTCATCGGTAATTATAATGCACGATCTGCTTGCCAGTTCCGTGATAAGTCCTTTCCCCTCGTTTTTGAATCGCTCAACAAATGGGAAATACAAAGCAGCCGTGTCTTTGAAATCAGACTGATTGTCGCGCATGCCGTCCAAAATGAAACTGTGAAGCCTGTCACTTGCCCAGGGGTAATCACAGCGCAAAGCCTCAAGAACGACAAGGGGTTTCCTCAGTTCCTGAGCCCAACCGGCGGCGCGTTCGAGGCTAAAGTTCCAATGAGCCCTCCGGAAAGCGGTCATCCAGTACAGCACAAACTCGCCGTCAGTGTTTATTGAAGCGTTATTATACCGGACGATCCTTTCTACTGGAAACTGCACCATCGTTTCTCCTTAAGACACGGCCAGCGAAAGGGGCATAACTAAAAATTCAAGCCTTGCAGCGGTGCCTGTGAACAAAAGTTTGAAAAACCTTAATTATGGAGTAAAACTGCCACAAGTTTCTTTGCTGAATTAACCGATGCAGTCTATCGCTGTCTACCCCGGATGATTTTGGTGGAACAATGGAAAAGATTAGATTGGGCATCAGCACGTGTTTACTTGGCGAATCTGTTAGATATGACGGCGGCCACAAGCTCGACCGTTTCTTGAGGGACACTTTGGGTAGGTACGTCGAATACTTACCGGTATGCCCTGAGGTGGAATGCGGCTTGGGAATACCACGAGAATCCATGCACCTGGAAGGGGATCCGGGAGCGCCTCGTCTCATAACGACTCGAACGAAAAGGGAAGTCACGGATCGCATGTTGGAATGGTCTGTCCAAAGAGTCAAAGAGCTCGAATCGGAGAACCTGTGCGGATTTATCTTTAAGAGCAATTCACCCAGCAGCGGAATGGAGCGGGTGAAGGTCTTCAGCAAGGAGGGAATGCCTCGGCACTCGGGGCCGGGCATATTTGCCGGGGTCTTCATGAAATATTTCCCCCTGCTGCCCGTCGAAGACGAAGGAAGACTTCATGATCCTGTGCTTCGAGAGAACTTTATCGAGCGGATCTTTGTTTTCAAGAGATGGCGGGAAATGCTTGAAAAAGGGCGGAAGTTGAGCCTGCTGGTTGAATTCCACAGCAGGCACAAACTGTTAATAATGTCTCATAGCACCAAACATAACAGCGGGATGGGAAGACTGGTTGCAAAAGGCAAAGAAATCCCTTCAGAGGAACTCTTCAATGAATACGGAAGGATGCTGATGGAAGCCCTCAGGCTAAAGGCCACCATCAAAAAGAACACTAATATCCTGCAGCACTTCATGGGCTATTTCAAAAAGCTGCTCACCTCAGATGAAAAGCAGGAGATCCTTGAAGTAATAGATCATTACTATAAAGGACATCTTCCGCTCATTGTGCCCCTCACCCTGCTCAAACACTACGTCCGCAAGTATGATCAACCATACTTGAAAGGCCAATACTACCTTGACCCCCACCCCATCGAATTGCAATTGAGGAACCATGTGTAAGAAATTTGATCGCTATTCCTCCACGATCCCGTCCCGCAGTGCGTTGAGATTCACTATTGGAATAGCAATGGCGCTGTCACGGACCGGGTCGTAGACGAAGCGGCATGATACTCCGGGGTTGCCCTGCAGGGACATTGCCCTCCATGAACTGACCACATACGGGCACGCGTTATTAAAGCAAATGTAGAGAAAATCCGTATCCCATGTGCTGAAAGGGTGGTTTGGGGTTGACCACTTTTTCATCCGTTCGCCGCAGTGAGGGCATAGAAGCGATTCCCGAACCGGACGTCCATCTTTTCTCGCAGGCACCTTCACAGCCCGTTCCAACAATTTTGGGCGCTTCGAGCAATTCGTCGCTCCAATCCGTTCAGAGTAAACCGCATATATCGGGTCGCTAGGAATCCCCAAGTGGGCGTACTTGTCGTCTCGGGGGCGGGGCTTGCCCGTAGACGTGAAGACTTTCGGCTCTTCGAAAAGGCCGCTTTCCCGGAAATAGAGCCTGACCAGTTCCACCCGCTCGGCTTCAGAGGATTCCACCCAGACCTTCACCGCTTTTTCCGGGAACATCCGGTTGGAGAAGATCACCAGAAAAAGGCCGCCCGGCTTGATCACTCGTCCGACTTCACGGAATAT
>Ga0208188_1001203_pt1 | contig 11626 bp, 12 predicted proteins | sample June2015DPH_8_50_FD_184698 | JGI IMG/M metagenome (GOLD analysis project Ga0208188, IMG submission 184698) | Peatland microbial communities from SPRUCE experiment site at the Marcell Experimental Forest, Minnesota, USA - June2015DPH_8_40... | ecosystem: Environmental > Terrestrial > Soil >...
CAATCTCGCCGCTGCGATGGCGGTGTTCCAGGTGGTGTCGAATCCGAACCTGGAAAGCATTACCAAGGGTCCTTACGGCATCAGCCTGAACGGCGTGTTCGATCCGGCGCTCGCCTACGGCACGGCGCTCGCGGTGCTGGCGGCGACCATCGGTCTGGTGATCTACCTGCGCAATTCGCATTTCGGCATGGCGCTGAAGGCCATTCGCGAGGATCCGATCAGCGCCGGCATGGCGGGGATCAATGTGGTGCGCGAGCGCGTCATCGCTTGGCTGTTGAGCGCGCTGGTCGCCGGCCTCGCCGGCGGCGTCTTCGCCTGGTACGTGTCGGTGTTTTATCCGGAGACGGTCTTCAGCGTCGAGTTTACGATTTTCGCCATCGTGTTCGCGCTGTTCGGCGGCAACGCCACGGTCACCGGGCCGATACTCGGCGTGATCATTCTCTACGGCATCTACAACGCGGTGGGAATTTCGACGCCGCAGTACTTTCAGCTGCTGTACGGCGCCCTGATCATGGGCCTGGTGATGTTCCTGCCGAACGGGCTCGCCTCGTTGCTGCAACGATGGGGGATCGATGTCCCCTGAGCCCGCGCCCCTGCTTGCCGTCGACGGTCTGGTCAAGCGCTTTGGCGGCTTTCGCGCGCTCGATGCGCTGAGCCTTCGCGTCGGCGCCGGCGAAATTCTCGGTCTGGTCGGACCGAACGGGTCGGGCAAGACCACCTGCATCAATGTCGTTTCCGGCCTCTATCGGCCCGACGGCGGCACGATCCATTTCGAGGGGCGCTCGATCGGCGGCTTGGCATCGCACCGGCTCGTGCACGTGGGAATCAATCGCACCTTCCAGGTGCCGCGGCCGTTTCTCACCCTGACCGTGCGCGAGAACGTCGAGATCGCGATCGCTTACGGAGCTAGCCGCGAACGCCCTCGCGACGCGGAGACGCTGCTTTCCTCGCTCGATCTTGCCGCGTTCGCCGATCAGCCCGCCGGCCAGCTCAACAGCGCGCATCAAAAGATGCTCGACCTGGCGCGCGCCTTGGCGACCGGCCCACGGCTTCTGCTGGTCGACGAGCTTGCCGCGGGCCTTAATCCCGCGGAGCTCGAGCGCGTGGCGATCAAGCTGAAGGAGCTGGCGCGCTCCGGAATTGCGCTTCTCGTCGTCGAGCACCTGATGGGATTTATCGATCAGATCACGGACCGCATCATCGTCATGAACGCAGGCAAGGAAATCTTCGAAGGCCGGCTGGCGGATGCCTCGCGCAATCCGCAGGTCGTTGAGGTGTTCCTCGGAGACGAGAATGCCGCCTGACGAGCCACGGTCGCTGCTCGAGGTCGCCGGCATCGCCGCCGGCTATCGGCGCCTGCAGGTGTTGTGGGACGTCGATCTGCGGATTCACGAGCACGAATCGGTGGTGCTGCTCGGCGCCAACGGCGCGGGCAAGACGACCTTGTTGAAAGCGATCATGAGCCTGGTCGAGGTGTGGGCGGGCCGCATCGATTTCGCCGGCGAAGACATCACCCGACTGCGCACCGATCAGCGAGTACGGCGCGGCATCGTCTTCATGTCGGAAACTTCCGGATTTCCCGGCCTCACCGTTGAAGAGAATATCCTGATCGGCGCGCAGTTCTTGCCGAAGCACCGCGCCCGGGAGCGGATAGACGAACTCTATGCGGTATTCCCGGCCTTGGCCGAGCGCCGGCGCGCGCCCGCCGGCAGCCTGTCCGGCGGTCAGCGCAAGATGCTGGGGATCGCCAAGGCGCTGGTCGGCAATCCGCGCCTGCTCATCATGGACGAGCCTTCGGCCGGCCTTTCGCCGCGCTATGTCAAGGAGGTGATCGGAGTGCTCGCGCAGTTTCGCGAAAAGCAGCTCGCTCTCCTGATTGCCGAGCAGAACGTGAAATTCCTGGTACTGGCCGATCGCGTCTACACGCTCGACAATGGCCAAATCGGTTTTGCCGGCACGGTCGCCGCGATGCAGGAAAACGACGCGCTGCGCCGCGCCTATTTCGGCTTGAAATAGGCCGCAACCGCCTGCGGCGGACTGCCGCACCTCGGTCGCAATTGGCCCATATCGGTTGGGCGATTGCGGCTACTCCTTTGTGCCGAAGTTCAACCCGGAGCCCCACGCGATGCGCCAGCTCTTGATCGCCACGACCCTGATGCTCACCGCACTTGCGACGGCGACGTTGGTTCCCGAGTTCGGCCTCGCGCAAGGGCAGTCTGAGCAAGTGCCGCTGCCTCCGGGCGGCTTCAAGCCGCCGCCAATGCCGCCAGTGAAGCCCTACCAGGCGGTCGCGGTGACGCCGCCGGGCCGCTACGACGAGCCGAGCTTCGTCGCGTTCCGCAAGCAACTCGCCGACGTCGTCCAGCACAAGGACCGCGCCGCGCTGGCTAAGTTGGTCGTGTCCCAGGGCTTCTTTTGGATGCAGGACAAGGATTTGGCGGACAAGCGCAAATCCGGAATCGCCAATCTCGCCATGGCCATCGATCTCGATGCCAAGGACGGATCCGGCTGGGATGTCTTGGCCGGCTATGCCAACGATTCCACCGGTGCGCCCTTGCCCGAGCATCCGGGCGTGATCTGCGCGCCAGCGGACCCGAGCGTCGACCCGAAGGCCTTCGAAACCCTCCTCCAGGCCACGCAGACCGAGCCGCCCGAGTGGGGCTATCCGATCTCCGACGGTGTTGAGATGCGCAGCGCAGCGCAGCCAAACGCGCCGGTTGTCGAGAAGCTCGGCCTGACGCTTGTGCGCGTGCTGCCCGACAGCGCCCCGCCGCAGGACCCGAGCCAGCCCGCGTTCCTGCATGTGGCGGCCCCCTCCGGCAAATCCGGCTTCGTGCCTGCGGATTCGTTCTCAGGCCTCGGCGGCGACCAGATGTGCTACGCTAAGGAAGCGAGCGGCTGGAAAATTGCCGGCTATTTCGGCGGCGCCACGCAGTAGGCCGCGATTTCATTGCTCCCCCGAGGGAGCTGTGCATTTCGGCTATTGAAAGCGCGCGGCTCCCGGTCAACAATATCGCCATGATGCGACCACGAATGATGAAGAGCGTAGCAAGGCGTGTCGGCCGTCTGGCATGGATCGGCGCGCCATGATGCGACCACGAATGATGAAGAGCGTAGCAAGGCGTGTCGGCCGTCTGGCATGGATCGGCGCGGCGTTCCTTTGGCTTCTGTCGGCGCCGGCGCCGGGCCAGCCGCAAACGCTGCTCAACTCCATTTTTCAGCCCACGATCGAGGATGTCCCGCCCGGCATCGACCACGGCAATTCTGACGACAATCTCGCCGAGCAATTTCAGCGCCAGGCGGTGTTCTATCGCTCGCAACATCCGGTCGGCACCATCATCATCGAAACCCGCGAGCGCCATCTCTACCTGATTGAGAGCGAGACGCGCGCGCTGCGGTACGGCATCGGCGTCGGCCGCGACGGCTTCACTTGGGCCGGTCTGTTGCAGATCGCGCGCAAGGCCGAGTGGCCGGATTGGGTGCCGCCGCCGGAGATGATCGAGCGCCAGCCTTATCTTCCGCGCTTCATGGCCGGCGGACCGGGCAATCCGCTCGGCGCCCGCGCCATGTATCTCGGCAAAACCGTGTACCGCATCCATGGCACCAACGCGCCGGAGACGATCGGGCACGCCGTTTCGTCCGGGTGTTTCCGCCTTGTCAACGACGACGTGATCGACCTCTACGATCGCGCGCCGCTCGGCACACGCGTCATCGTGCGGCAGAATTAATCCTGCTGCCGCGCGGATAATGGCTACCGCGACGCCATGCGCTCGATGGACTGCGCGGTCTGGCCGAACAGGATGGCGCGTTCTTCCGCGGTGCGAATCCCGCCCGGGTTCGGATTGACTTCCTTGGCTTTGGCGTAGGCGCGCTTGACGGCGTCGCGCGCGGCGATCGCTTCCAGCCAGCGCTTGAGGTGCGGGAAGTCCGCGATGTTCTGGCCTTGCCGCTCCCAGGGAACGACCCAGGGATAGCTCGCCATGTCGGCGATGGAATAATCCCCGGCGAGATATTGGCGGTCGGCGAGCCGTTTGTTCATCACGCCGAACAACCGGTTGACCTCGTTGCGGTAGCGGTCGATGGCGTAGGGGATTTTGTCCGGCGCGTAATTGCCGAAATGGTTGTACTGTCCGGCCATGGGGCCGAGCCCGCCCATCTGCCAGAACAGCCATTGCATGGTTTCAGTCCGCGCGCGCAGGTCCTTGCCGATGAACTTGCCGGTCTTGTCGGCGAGATAGAGCAGGATCGCGCCGGACTCGAACACCGAGATCGGCTTGCCGCCGTCGGCGGGCGCCCGGTCGACGATGGCGGGAATGCGGTTGTTCGGCGCGACCGCCAAAAATTCCGCCTGGAACTGCTCGCCCTTGCCGATATTGATCGGGATGATCTTGTACTGCAGTCCGGCTTCCGGGATGATCTTGTACTGCAGTCCGGCTTCTTCGAGAAAGATCGTGATCTTGTGACCGTTCGGCGTCGTCCAGTAATACACGTCGATCATGGTAAGCCCCCGTTTTGGAGGGTGAATAGCTAGGTATTTAGCGATCGCCCAGCGAATATTTAACCCCCATCTCGCATGCCTGTCCTGTATCGACAACCGCCAAAGTTCCCTGACTCACGACTGGATCGCTCTCATTGCAAGAGTCCGCCATGATCACCGAAATCGCGCAGATCGACGTCAAGCCCGGCATGGAGGAGGAGTTCGAAAGCGGCGTGAAAAAAGCCGCGCCGATCTTCCAACGCGCCAAAGGCTGCCGCGGCATGGAACTTCGCCGCTCGATCGAAAAGCCGAGCCGCTACCGTTTGTTCGTCGCCTGGGAAACCGTCGAGAACCACAACGTCGACTTTCGCGGATCCCCCGACTTCCAGGAATGGCGGAAACTTGTCGGCCATTGCTTTGCCGCGCCGCCGGAAGTCGAGCACGTGCGGCAGGTCGTGCACGGATTTTGAGAGGCAGTTTTCAGTCATCCTGAAACAATCTGCGTCGCGAACAGCCGATCAAAGAATGAATTCCAAGCCGGTTTTCCGACACGCATTTCTACAGCAGAATAATCATTTCGAATCGAACCAGATTGCGGTGTTTGACAGCAATCATTCCATGCGATTAACTTTGCGGGCACGATCTTTTCATAACGAAAAGGCCAGCGCATGACGGGAGGATATTGAAGGCGTTATGTGTCACAGCGATGTCATTCTTTTTGATGTCGGCGGCACATGTCAGCTCGATACAGACCTTCGTCAGTGGCCTGGGCAATGACAGCAATGCGTCGGCGAGCTGCCCTCGGGCGAGCCCCTGCCGCACCTTGGCCACTGCATACTCCGTCACCCAGAGTGGCGGCGAAATCATCGCTCTCGATCCCGCCGATTACGGACCGATCACGATCACCGGGCAGATCTCCATGTGGGGAGTGGAAGGCGCCGCCATCGCGGTCGCGGCCGGAACTACTGGCATTACCATCAATGCTGGCGCCGGCGACAGGATAATCATAAGGCACTTTGTAATCAGCGGCGCTGGAGAGGCAAACACCAAGGGCATTGAATTGAATACCGGCGAGCTGGCGCTTTTCAACTCCACCTTAAAGAGCTGTCGATTGGACTGAATGTCTCGAACACAAAGGCGGACCTCGTCTATACCGACCTGATCGCCAATACCACCGGAATTAACACCAGCGGCACGGGAGTCGATGCCAACGTCTTCCCCTTCGCGGGCCCGACCCAGGTGCGTATTGCCTGGGGTAATGCCATTGGCAACACGAACGCATTTGTCATGAACAATCCCGGTACAGGCACGGGCGGCAACAAGGTCACGATCTTGGAATTTCTGACCAGCAACACCGACGCCGCTTACTCGACCAATATGACGGGTAACACGAACCTGATTTCAGGGACCGGATCTTCGTGCAGCGGCTCGAATTGTCAGAGCTTGGGTTACTACAGCAGTTACACCAACCCGAAGTAACGGGCGCCTCCTGCGAGAATCGCCACACCTAAGCGGCTTTCCGTCCGTTGCGTGCTGCCCGCATACAGGACTCGGCCCATCACCGCTCCAGGTTGACTGCATCGCCCGCCTCCAAGCGCGCAGAATTATTCCATGAGTGGCCGAGTGGCCTCGCGAAACGAAGGTCCGTCAATGCGTTAAATCAATGTTAAAGCTAGCCGACCACGATGCACGCCGAAAACCATCAGCCCGGCACGCATGTCGACGATCGGTCCTGCCTTACGCGTCGACTCCCTGTCACCGCTCAAGGTGCAAGAGTCGGGGAAACGATCACGTCTCGCATTCTATTTGCTTCGCCTGGGCGAGGCGCTGTCACTGGTGGCTTTTCTCAGCTTTTGCGTGATGTGGGTGCAGTGGCAGGTGGCCTCCCCCGGCGTTTCCAAAATATCGGGCGATTTCGTCAGCTTCTGGACCGCCGGTCAGCTGGCGCTGGAAGGGCGCGCCGCGGATGCCTATCGCGAGCAGCCGCATTTCTTGGCGCAGCTGGCTCTGCATGGCGATCCGGGATGGGGATACCTGGCCTTCTTCTATCCGCCGTTCTTCCTGCTGCTGAGCGCCGGCTTCGCGCTGCTGGGTTATTTTCCGGCGCTGTGCCTATGGTTGGCGACGACCTGCGCCGGCTATGTCGCGGCACTGCGCGCGCTGGTGCCAAAACGCCTGCGCGATGGCGGGCCGATCTGGGCGCTGTTCCTGGGCTATCCCGCGGTGATGATCAATGCCGGCTTCGGGCAGAACGGATTTTTGAGCACAGCGCTGCTGGGCGGTGCAGCAGTCTGGCTGGATCGGCGGCCAGCCCTCGCCGGCGTGTGTCTCGGTTGCCTGGCCTACAAGCCACAGCTCGGACTCATCGTGCCGCTCGCGCTGGCCGTGGCGGGGCGATGGCGCTGTTTCGTCGTCGCGGCGGCGACCGTCGCGATCTTGGCGGCAGTCGCGACATTGGCTTTCGGGACCGACATCTGGCCGGCGTTCATGGCCGACATGGCGGTTGCGCGCCGCAATTGGTTGGAGCCGGCCAACCCGCAATACCTTCAATATTTCGCCACTGTCTACGGCGCGGTGCGCCTGCATGGCGGATCGCTGGCGCTGGCCTATGGAGCGCAGGCGGTCGTGAGCGTCGCGGCGGCGTTTCTGCTGGTGCGCGCGCTGCGGCAGCGCGCGCCCGCGCGGTCGGGCGGGGCGGAGGGAGCGGCGATCGCAGCCTGCGTGCCGTTCTGCTCGCCGTTCATGCTGGAATACGATTTGGTCGTCCTGGCGGTGCCGATGGTCTGGCTGCTCGGTGAGGCCTTGCGCGACGGCTTCCGGCGCGGAGAGGCCGTGGCTCTAGTGGGCGCTTTTCTGACCCCCGTCCTGTTCAAAGTCACGCCGTTCGACAGCGCGCTGCGGCTCGCTGTCATCGCCGCCGCGGCGCTGCTATTCGCCGTGGTGCTGCGGCGGATGACGGAGAGGCCGCGTTATTTTCAGGCGGCGGCCGCTGTCGAGCGGACGGCCGTACTTTCCTGACTACCGGACTCGGCCCATATTGAGGCCATGGCGAAAAGTCCCGATCGAGGGAACGCCCCGAGAGGGCGCGATCCGGCAAAGCATTCGAAAAAAGACCCGGCCAAGCCGACGCGCGCCAAGGCGGCGCGTCCGGACACGGCGGCGCTCGATCCGGCGCTGGCGGATTTGCTCAATCCCGCCATCGGTCAGGGCCGCGCGGGCGTGGGATCGCAGACCGGCGTTCCCACCCCCAACCCTTCCCCACAAGGGGGAGGGAAGCAGCAAGAGTCTGGGCTCAAACCCCCGGCCGACAATTCCTTCGACCGCCGAGCCGACTTCGCCAGCGCGCACCGGGCCCGCGCCTCGGTGACCCGCGGCTTCGGCGAGGCACCGCAGCAAGGCTATGTCGGCAAAACCCCGGCGCCGCCGGGCGAGCTCGATCCCGATCTGGCCCGTGCGCTCGGTATCGATGAGCAAAACAGCGAGACCGAAGAAGACGCCCGGAATGTGATCACGCCCGGCATGGGCCCTGCCCACTTGCGTTTGGCGCGGCGGGCCGCGGCCGATGTGGGAACCGTAGCCGGCCTTGCCAGCCAGCAATCGCTGGACAAGTTGCTGCGCGAAGGCCGTCCGGAATTTCACGGCCAATTATGGACGCCGCACCGTCCACCGCGGCCAGACAAGACCGAGGGCGGCCGCCGCCTCGTCATCAAGTCGGATTTCGACCCGAAGGGCGATCAGCCGCAGGCCATCGCCGAACTGGTCGAAGGCGTGCGGCGCCACGACCGCACCCAGGTGCTGCTCGGCGTCACCGGCTCGGGAAAGACCTTCACCATGGAAGACCTTCACCATGGCCAAGGTGATCGAGGAAACGCAGCGCCCGGCGCTCATCCTCGCGCCCAACAAGACGCTGGCGGCGCAGCTCTACGGCGAGTTCAAAAGCTTCTTCCCCGAGAACGCGGTCGAGTATTTCGTTTCCTATTACGACTACTACCAGCCGGAAGCCTATATCCCGCGCACCGACACCTATATCGAGAAGGATTCCTCGATTAACGAGCAGATCGACCGCATGCGCCACGCGGCGACGCGCGCGCTGTTGGAGCGCGACGACGTGATCATCGTCGCCTCGGTGTCCTGCATCTACGGCATCGGCTCGGTCGAGACCTATTCGGCGATGACGTTCTCGCTCAAACGCGGCGAACGCCTCGACCAGCGCGCGTTGCTCGCCGATCTGGTGGCTTTGCAATACAAACGCACGGCCGGCGATTTTTACCGCGGCTCGTTCCGCGTGCGCGGTGACGCCATCGAGATTTTTCCCGCCCACTACGAGGACCGCGCCTGGCGGGTATCGCTGTTCGGCGATGAGGTGGAATCGATCCACGAATTCGATCCGCTCACCGGGCAAAAGACCGACGAGCTGGAATTCGTGAAAATCTACGCCAACTCGCACTACGTGACGCCGCGGCCGACGCTGTTGCAGGCGATCGCCGGCATCAAGGTCGAGCTGCGGCAACGGCTCGACCAGCTCAACGCCGCCGGCCGCCTGCTGGAAGCGCAACGGCTCGAGCAGCGCACCCTCTACGACCTGGAAATGATGGAGGCGACCGGCGCCTGCGCCGGCATCGAGAACTATTCGCGTTATCTCACCGGCCGCAAGCCCGGCGAGCCGCCGCCGACTTTGTTCGAGTATGTGCCCGACAACGCGCTGGTCTTCGCCGACGAGAGCCACGTCACCATCCCGCAGCTCGGCGGCATGTTTCGCGGCGACTTCCGCAGGAAGGCGACGCTCGCCGAATACGGCTTCCGCCTGCCCTCGTGCATGGACAACCGGCCGCTGCGTTTCGAGGAATGGGATGCGATGCGGCCGCAGACCACGTGCGTCTCGGCCACGCCGGGGCCGTGGGAGCTCAACGAATCCGGCGGCGTCTTCACCGAGCAGGTGATCCGCCCGACCGGCCTGATCGATCCGCCGGTCGATGTGCGGCCGGCGCGCACCCAAGTCGACGACCTGGTCGGCGAAGTCCGCCAGGTCGCGCAACAGGGCTATCGCGCGCTCGTCACCGTGCTGACCAAGCGCATGGCCGAGGACTTGACCGAATATCTGCACGAGCAAGGCATCCGCGTCCGCTACATGCATTCCGACATCGATACCATCGAAAGGATCGAGATCATCCGCGATCTGCGGCTCGGCGCCTTCGATGCCCTGGTCGGCATCAACCATCGAAAGGATCGAGATCATCCGCGATCTGCGGCTCGGCGCCTTCGATGCCCTGGTCGGCATCAACCTGTTACGCGAGGGCCTCGACATTCCCGAATGCGCGTTGGTCGCCATCCTCGACGCCGACAAGGAAGGATTTTTGCGCAGCGAAACCAGTCTGGTGCAGACCATCGGCCGCGCCGCGCGCAACATCGACGGCCGCGTCATCCTCTATGCCGATGCCGTCACCGGCTCGATGGAGCGCGCCATGGCCGAGACCAATCGCCGGCGTGAGAAGCAGGAGGCGTACAATGCCGCCAACGGCATTACGCCGGAAAGCGTGCGCAAGGGCATCGCCGACATTCTGCAGAGCGTTTACGAGCGCGATCACGTGCTCATTGCCACCGGCACCGGCGAAGGCGGCGAGTTCGAGGAGGTCGCCACCATCGGCCACAATTTCGAGGCGGTAATCGCCGACCTCGAAACGCGCATGCGCACCGCCGCGGCCGATCTCGACTTCGAGGAAGCGGCGCGGTTGCGCGACGAGATCAAGCGTTTACGCTCCACCGAGCTTGCCGTGATCGACGATCCGACAGCGAAAATTCTTCCCTCTCCCCTTGCGGGAGAGGGTCGCCGCGCTTCGCGCGGCGGGGTGAGGGGTCAGCAAAGCAAAGTCCACAAACCCGCGCTCGACGAGATGGGCATCGCGCTCCACCACGAAGTCGCCCCGCGTCGCCGGGGCGGGCAGAAACGCGGCCCCCGCAAACTGACGCTCGACGAAATGGGCCCAGGCGTCGAATCTGTTCCGGCCAAATCGGCCGAACCCGCCGGCGGCCGCTCCGGCCCGCGCTCGACGCTCGGCCGGCCGGGTATGCGCGGCGGTTGGAAGCCGCGGCAGCGCTGATCGCACTTGGTTTCGCTGCGGGACACGAGGCAACGCATGGTGCGAGTTCGTCCCCTGGAACAGCCGACGACCGCGCAAGCCGCCACCTCCTATCTTGCCCGCGGCTGGTCGGTGCTGCCGCTGCGTCATGGCCATGGCGAGAAGCGGCCGCTGATACGCTGGGAAATGCTGCAGCAGGCGCGGGTCGATGCACAGGCCGTGGCGCAATGGTTTGCGCACTGGCCCGACGTCAATGTCGGGATCGTCACCGGTGAAATCTCCAACCTGATCGTTCTCGATGTCGACCCCAAGCACGGCGGCGACGACTCGCTGGCGGAGCTGGAGCGCCGTTACGAAATATTGCCGGAAACCGTGGAGGCGCACACAGGTGGCGGCGGCCGCCATCTCTATTTCGCCCATCCCGGCGGCTTCGTGCCCAATCGCGCCGGGCTCGCGCAGGGCATCGACCTGCGCGGCGACGGCGGTTACATCGTGGCGCCGCCATCGCTGCATCCGAACGGACAACTTTATACCTGGGCGCCCGGGCGCTCGCCCGAGGAGATGATGCCTGCCGCATTGCCGCGCTGGCTGTTGTTCGCCGGGCGCGGGCCGCGGGTGCGGCGTTCGCTCGCCAACTGGCGGCAGCTGGTGCATGACGGCGTCAGCGAAGGCGAGCGCAACACGACCATCGCCTCGCTGACCGGCCATCTGCTGTGGCACAGCGTCGATCCGCAAGTCGCACTCGAGCTGATGCTGGCGTGGAATCACCAGCGCTGCCGGCCGCCGCTCGACGACGAGGAAGTGGCGCGCGTGGTCGCCAGCATCACGCGCCTGCACGCGGCGAAGGAGCCGCCAGGCCAATAACGTACGCCAGGCCAATAACGTAAAGCTGCGACGGCGTTATCGTGTCAGTGTCACAATGATTTCGTATCAGAAACCATGATCAAGCGCATTTGACGGCAGCATGCGTGGCATCAGCGAAGCCAAGCCGACAAAATGAATTTGCCGCTCGACCTCGCACCGGGCGGGATGGATGTCTTCGTTCCCTATGGCGGGCGACACGCGCTCGCCG
>Ga0208188_1001204_pt1 | contig 11624 bp, 7 predicted proteins | sample June2015DPH_8_50_FD_184698 | JGI IMG/M metagenome (GOLD analysis project Ga0208188, IMG submission 184698) | Peatland microbial communities from SPRUCE experiment site at the Marcell Experimental Forest, Minnesota, USA - June2015DPH_8_40... | ecosystem: Environmental > Terrestrial > Soil >...
CGATGGGAACATCGAGTTCCTCGGCCGGGCCGACCACCAGGTGAAGCTCCGCGGGTTTCGCATCGAATTGGGAGAGATTGAAGCCGTGCTCGCCCAACACCCGGCCGTGTGCGAGGCGGTGGTCCTGGCCCGGGAAGACGCACCAGGCGAGAAGCGGTTGGTGGCTTATGTGGTGGCGGAGGGGGAAACTCTCCCCACGACGACCGATCTGCGTAATTTTCTGAAGGAGAAACTGCCCGACTACATGGTGCCGGCGGTGGTCGTGTTGCTCGAGGCCTTGCCGGTAACGCCCAACGGGAAGGTGGACCGCCGGGCGCTGCCGGTGCCGGATCGGTCCCGGCCGGAGTTGGAGAAAGCGTTCGTCGCTCCCCGCGATGACCTGGAACTCCAACTTGCACACATCTGGGAGGAAGTTCTGGGCGTTCGACCGGTCGGGGTGAGAGACAATTTTTTTGAGCTGGGAGGACATTCACTGCTGGCGGTGCGTCTGTTCGCCCTCATCGAGAAACGGCTGGGTAAAAAACTTCCGCTGACGGCTGTCTTTCAGGGAGCAACCGTTGAGCATCTCGCCGGTCTTCTCCGTCAGCCGGCCAGGTCCGGCCCGCAGTCCTCGTTGGTGCCTCTTCAACCCGGTGGCAACAAACGGCCGCTCTTCCTGGTGCATCCGGCCGGCGGACACGTTTTTCCCTACATTCATCTGGCGCAGTTGCTGGGTTCCGATCAACCCTGTTATGGGCTGCAAGCCCGGGGGTTGGAAGACGGACAAGACCCCCACTCGCGGATCAAAGACATGGCGGCCTGGTACATCCAGGCCCTGCAGACCGTGCAGCCGGCGGGGCCGTACCTTCTGGGCGGATGGTCCATGGGCGGCGTGGTCGCCTTCGAGATGGCGCAGCAACTTCACGCGCAAGGTCAGCGGGTGGCGTTGCTCGCCTTGTTCGATGGTCGGATTCCCACTCCAGATGAGACGTTTCCGGAGGAAGATGCTGAAGCGATCTTGCTGGTCGAACGTTACTTCGGTATTTCGTTTGGTCCGATAGAGTCCCTGGCGAAGCTTCCCAAAGACCAACAGTTGGCCTTTATGCTGGAACAGGCGAAGAGCGCCGGCTTGGTGCCCGCGGAGCTGGATGTTTCCCAAGCCCGCCGTTTTGTCGAGCTCCTCCGGAGCGACTTGCGCGCGACGCAGAACTACGGACTGCATCTCTACCCGGGTCGAATAACCTTCTTCAAGGCGAGTGAAACGCTGGCGGGCACGTCTCCGGACCCGACGTTGGGCTGGAGCGAATGGGCCAGTGGCGGAGTGGAGATCCACGTTGTTCCGGGCAATCACGCCAATCTGATGTATGAGCCTCACGTGGAAGTCCTGGCTGAGAAACTGACGGCTTGCCTCAACCAGGCGCAAGCAGCGGAGGCGGAAGAACATGACGCAGCAGGAAAGATTGATCCATGACCACCGTGACCGCCCTTGACTCCTGGATTGCCTTCCGCAAACCGAACCCGCAGGCCCGCCTCCGTCTGTTCTGTTTCCCGTACGCAGGAATGGGTGCCTCGATTTTTCGCACCTGGCCGGACGGCTTGCCCGCGGAGGTTGAGGTCTGCCCGGTTGAGTTTCCCGGACGGGGAACCCGGCTGATGGAGACTCCGTTCACTCAGCTCTTGCCTCTGGTCCAAGCCCTCACCCAAGCGTTGGCCCCACTCCTGGACAAGCCGTTCGCCTTCTTCGGTCACAGTCTGGGAGCGTTGGTCGGCTTTGAACTCGCCCGTCAGCTCCGGCGACAGTCTGGGGTTCAGCCGGTTCGCCTGTTTGTCTCGGCGGCTCGCGCGCCGCAGATTCCTCATCGAGACCGGCCGATCCATGCACTGCCCGAGGGGGAATTTCTGGCCGAATTGCGTCGCCTGAATGGCATTCCCGGAAAAGTGTTGGAAGAGGTGGAACTCATGGAGATCATGCTTCCCGTCCTGCGGGCGGATTTCGCCGTTTACGAAACTTACGTGTACTCAACCGAGCCGCCGCTCAACTGCCCCATCTCCACCTTTGGCGGCCTGCAGGATCACCGGGTGAGTCGTGGCGATCTCGAAGCCTGGCGTGATCAAACGAGTGTTTCCTTCTCGCTGCGGATGTTTCCCGGTGACCACTTCTTCTGGAATACAACCCAGCCGCTCCTGCTTCAGGCGCTCTCCAAAGAACTGCGCGGAGACGGGTGAGAACCACCCCATGAAAGCAGCACCCATCACCTCTCCGGTTCCTCCGTGGCGCCCGCCACCAGAAACTTTGGTGTTAGGTTGCGATGAGGTTCACGTCTGGCGGGCGACCCTGGACCAGACGCCGTCACAGATTCAGAGTTTCCGCAAAAGCCTGGCTGCGGACGAACAGGCGAGGGCTGAGCGGTTTTATTTTGAGAGAGACCGCAGGCACTTTATCGTTGCTCGCGGAGTGCTCCGGGCCATCCTCGGCGGCTACTTGAAGCGAGCGCCCGAGGGCCTTTCCTTTTGCTACAGCTCTCATGGAAAGCCTGCCCTGGCCGGAGAATCCGGCGGGGATGCAATCCGCTTTAACGTGTCCCACTCCCACGGAATCGCCCTTTACGCGGTCACTCGTGGCCGGGAGGTGGGTATCGACCTCGAGCGCATCCGTTCCAATCTGGAAGTAGAGGAGATCGCCGGGCGGTTTTTCTCACGACGGGAGGTTGCGATGCTCCGGGCGCTCCCAACCGAGGAGCAGCGTGAGGCGTTCTTTCGCTGTTGGACACGCAAGGAGGCTTACATCAAAGCCCGGGGCGAAGGACTTTCACTGCCCTTGGACCAGATTGACGTGTTGCTGGCTCCCGGGGAACCGGCCGCAATCCTCGGCACTCGACCAGATCCATCCGAAGCCTTTCGTTGGTCGCTTCAGGAACTTGCCACCGCCCCCGGCTATGTCGCCGCTCTGGCCGTGGAAGGACAAGGCTGGCGTCTTGCCTGTTGGCAATGGCCGGACCCGGGGCAGCCATCCGTCTGAAGGTTGCGACTCATTTTTTACCCCATCTCACGGCGAGCCGTTTGACGACCCAATAGGTGAGCAATGTAACGGGGGTGGCGATGATGATCGAGCCAACGAACATGGCGGCGTAAACATCCCAACCCTTCTGCAAAATGTCCCACAGTCGTGCCTGATCCAATGTCAGCGGATGCTGCACCGGGAGAATCAACTTCCCCAATCGAAATTCAGCCAGCCAGATCAAAGGCAATAGCGGGGTATAGAGAATCGCCGTCGTCGCCCCGGCGACAGCGGCGATCACGTTCCTCTTCAGCAGCCACGCCACCACGGCCGCCACGATGATGGGGGATGGATTCAGCGGCAGGAAACTGGCAAAGATGCCGATGGAGAAGCCGGACGCGATTTGGTCGGGTCGGGCATCGAGGTGCGACAGCTTGTGCCAAATCTCGCGGATTCGTTGTTTCAGTGTGATTCTGGCCATGGCTCAGGGCGTCTGGCCGGCACGCGCCACATCACTGGCGATCTGCCCGTCATGCAAGCGAATCAACCGCCGCGCCCGCTCCATGACTTGAGGATCATGGGTGGCATAAACGAAAGTCGTGCCGTGAGCGCGATTGAGTTGTTCCATCACTTCGAGGAGAGCGGTCGCCGTCACCGAGTCGAGATTCGCCGTGGGTTCGTCGGCCAGGATCAGCGCCGGTTCGGTGACCATGGCTCGCGCCACCGCCACCCGCTGCTGTTGCCCGCCGGACAACTCGCCGGGACGACGATGTTCAAGACCGGCCAGACCGATTTCCGCGAACAGCTTTTGCACCCGTTCCTTGCGCTGCTCCGCCGGCACGCCCTGCAGGAGCAGGGTAAATTCAGTATTCTCCAGGGCGGTCAGGACCGGCAGCAGGTTGTACGCCTGGAAGACGAAGCCGAGGCGCTGCAGCCGCAGACGAGCCAGCTCCCCCGGGGGCAAGAGTTGAAGGTTCTTCCCTTCCACCAACACCTCCCCGGTATCGGCCCGGTCGAGTCCGCCGATGATATTCAGCAACGTGGTTTTGCCGGAACCGGACGGGCCGGCAATCGCGAGAAATTCTCCGGGCGCAACCCGCAGACTGATCCCGCGCAGTGCCGGAACCTCGATTGGCCCCGTGCGGTAGGTCTTCTTCACGTCTTTCAGTTCCACCGCCCATTCAGTCATATCGTCCTCCAAATCATGTTAAAACACCTTCAATGCGCCGGGCAGTTCGGTTCGCGCGGCCTTGAGCGCCGGATAAAAGGAGATGACGGTCGCCGTCAGAAACACAATGCCGACGGACGAAGCGATTCGCGTCAGGCTCAAGCGCGAGTAGATAATCGGGTCAAAAACGAGAGCGGTAGGAAGGCTGCTGGGGAAGAACCAGCGCAGATCCAACCCGGCGGTGGCGAAATAATGCTGGACGCTCAACCCCAGCACCAGACCCAGAGCGAGGCTGATCGCTGTGAGCGCCAGAGACTCGCCAATGATCATGACGGCAAGCTGCACCGGCCGCAGGCCCAGAGCCGAACAGAGGCCGAATTCATAGCGGCGCTCGAGTACTCGCATGAGAATCGTGTTGAGTATCCCCAACCCGACCATCGCGAGTACCACCCCGTTCATGACGTAGTTAAAGGCCTCGTCCAATACGAAGAGTTGAGCCAGCGCCGGCATGGATTCCCGCCAAGGCAGAACTTCAACCGGCACTCCCGCCAATTGCTTCCGCAACCCCCGGGCCACCGTCAGCGAGTCACCCTCCCGCTCAAGGAGGACCGCGACCTGAGTAACCCGGCCGGGCACTCCGAGTAGTACTTGGGCCTCGGGCAAAGGCAACTGGATGACGTGGGCATCGATCGCTTGAACACCCGTGCGAAAGATCCCGCTCACTCGCAGCAGAGTGCTCTGCATTTCTCCGCCACCGGCGTCCGTCGTTTTCGCGTCCGGCTGTGACACTGCCTGCGTCATGAGCACGACTTTGGCCCCGATCTTCACCACGAGCTTGCGGGCCAACTCCGCGCCAATGACAACGCCCGATTGTTGGTCGTCATTGAGATAGTTTCCCTCGACCATGCGCTGGGGAATCAGGGATACGGCCCGCTCTTCTTTGGGGATGACCCCCATCATGCTCACGCCACTGGCGTTGGCTGCGGAACTCAGCAATCCAGAGGCCAGCAGCCGGGGACTCACGCCTCGTACAACAGGCTTCATGGCCTCGGATTGCAAGTACTCCTCAGTCGTGGACACGACCCGGGCCGGCAGCAACAACTCCTGAGAGCCGGTGTCCTGGTACCCATGCGCCTGGATGACGACGTGGCCGGTGCCGAATCTCACCCCGTTACCAACCATTTGCTCGTGGCTGCCATCGAGCAATCCCAAGGAAATCAGCAGCAAGGTCAGACCCAAACCCAAGGCCAGCGCCGTCAGCAGGGTCCCGCGGGGATTGCGCCAGAGATTGCGCCACCCGATTTTCACCAGCAAGAGAACACCCATATCGCTAAACCTTTCGGAGGGCCTCCGTCGGCCGAAAGCGAGCCGCTCGCAACGCGGGATAGAGGGCCGACACCAGAGCCGTGACGGCCAGCCCCAAAGCGGCCTGAGTGTAAGTAGTGAAATCCTGCCGACCGTACCAGATGGGACCCACCACGACTCCGGCCAGGGAAACCGCGCCGCGATCGCCACCCAGGTTCAGACCATGAACCTGCAAATACCAGAGGAGTGGCGCCCCAAGCGCTGCTCCCAAAACCAGACTGGCTCCCGCCAAACTTGCCGCCTCAGCCACGATGAGATTAACCACCTGAGCTGGACGCATGCCCACGGCCATCAGCATGCCGAGTTCACGCGTGCGCTCGATGATCGCCATGAGCATGGTGTTGACGATACCCATGACCGCCAACAGGAAGAAAATGAAAAAGAGGATAAAGGTGACACGATGATTGAACTGCACGTAGTCGGCCAGCTCCGGCGCCAGCTCCGGCCAGGCCCGCACCCGAACCGGAAGGGTTTTGCCCAGTTGCACCTCCAGCGCCGCCGCCGTCGCCGTCGCCGTGGTGATGTCATGGAGCTTGATCCCGACTTCATGGATCCTTCCCGGCGGCAAGCGCAACAGCTCCTGTAGAGAAGCGAGAGACATGAGCACCAAACCGCGGTCCAGGTCGTCAAGCCCCGTGTGAAACATCCCGGCGACCGTGTACAGGTCATTTCCCGTCGAACCATCGGCCGCCGGCGTCAACAGGACGATTTCCGACCCCACCTCGACGCCAATCGTGGCGGCGAGTTTGTCCCCCATCACGACACCTTTGGGCATCCGTCCGGTCAGGTAGCTCCCTTTTACCATCCGGGTTTGCAGCACAGTAATCTTCTGTTCCTGATCGGGGACGACGCCGAGGAGTTGCACCCCGGCCGATTGATGGGTCGCGCTGACCAGGCCGTAGCCATACACCCGGGGACTCGCAGCCTGAACCCGGGGGTCGGCGGCGATGGCGGCAAGCAGCGCGCTGACATCGGTCCCGGTTCGCCCGCCCAAGGTCTGGTGCGTGGGACGGTCCGGGTAGTAATCCGGAGCGTGCACCTCCATATCCGAGAGCACAAGGCCCGTGCCGCTCTCGATCATCTGCTGCCTCAGTCCGGCCATCAGGCACGCCACGAACAGCAGCATGGCGTAGCCCAAACCGATCGCCGCCATGGCGATCAGCGTCCGCCGGGGATTACGCCAGAGATTGCGCCACGCGAGCTGCAGAAGCCGTCCGCTCATTGCTTCAGATTCCTCCGGGAAAACGTCTCCTCGCTAATCGGCTCGTCGAAGACGATGTTTTCGTACGTGATCGTCGTCTGTTCAACCGCCTGGTCCGGAGGTTGCCTCACCCCATCAACTAAAACACCGTCACCCGCACTTGCCTTCTCACCAGCCTTGTCCAAGGGTCGCATGACCAGGCGCGTTGGAATGAGCCTCCCGCTCACAGTTTTGTACTCGGAAAAGGTCAGTTCCCGGACCAGCTTCCCGTCCTCGTCATAGTAGCGCTGCCGGACGGGCATCTGGTCGGCCTGGCGGATTTCCAAAGTAATTTTCCCCCACACCACCACCGCTGCCCGCTTGGGTGTCAGGGTATATTCAGTCACCGCGACCCCATCCCGCTTTCCTTCAAAAGAGGTCGCAATCACGTAGTCGTTGGTGAGGCGACTCTCTTTCACCAGGTCATTGAGGGTGAAGTCACTGCCCATCCACGGGGTCATCATCATCGAAGGCGGCATCTTCACCGTGCGGTTCGCTTTCGGCAGATAGCACCAGGTTTGGTTGCCAACTTTCAGGATGGCCGTGCCCGCATCTTCCTGCGGACCGCGAACGCGGACGAGGATGTTCGACCCGCCGAGCGACCAGAACTGCATCGAGATCTTCCGTTGGAAGTCTTCCCTGGTAATCTGCATTTCCACCGTGGCGATGCTGGATTGGCTGATAAACAGCCGCGCCACCCGGTCCACGATCTCCTGATCGTCCGCGGCCTGAGAGATTTGTCCCAAGCTCAGCCATGTCAGCCCCAGGCAGATTGCGACGCTTCCCTTTTGCCATCTCATAGCATGGAACCGTCCTTCTCCTCACCCAACATATCGGTGAGCAATGAATCCACTTTCTCATCCGAAAGCTGATCAAGGTTTGCCAACAGACGTTCCGCATTCCCCTTGTCTATGTGCTCCTTTTGCTGTGTAACTGCCGGGGCCAGAGGCGTCGTCGGGTTGGCGGCCCCGGCGGTCAGTTGATCCAGCACCTGCGTGACAGCCTGGTCAACGCTAAAGCCCTGAAGGAATTTCACCACCGGCACGTTCACCTTCAGGTCAACCGCGATCCGGTTTTTCAACTCGACGGCCATCAAGGAGTCCAGTCCGAGATGGCTCAACGGTTGCTGGACGTCCAGCCTGGATGGGCTGAGTCCGAGCACCCGGGCCACTTGCTCGCTCAGGTAGGATTGCAGCAACGACCGGCGTTCCGCTGGTTCGGCCGCAAGCAGGGCATCTCTCCTTTCGCTCGTGCGGCCCGCTGGCCGGGGGACTTCGGCTTCCTCACGCGCCAGTTCAGAGAGCAGCGTCCCGCAAGGCGGGATGCCGGCCGGATAAAACTCCCGATATTGCTTCCAGTTGACCGGCACCGCCACGACCTGGGTGGCGCTTTGCCCGAGCAGTCGTCCCAGTATTTCCAGCGCTTGCCCGGGGGCGATGCTGCTGATTCCCAGGAGCGCGAGGCGCGCGGCGAGACGCTTGCCTCCAACCGAATCCGCGAATCCTTCACCGGCCCAGGCGCCCCAGTTGATGCTCAGGGCCGGCTGGCCCTGGGCTTGCCGGTGATGCGCCAGCGCATCCAGGAAAGCGTTGGCGGCGGCATAGTTTCCCTGACCGGGCTGGCCCAGCACGGAACCGGCTGAAGAGAAGAGTATGAAGAAGTCCAAGGGATCGTCCTGGAGCAGGCGATGCAGCAGCCAGCCACCCATCACCTTGGGCCGCAAAACCGTATTCAGTGCCGCCGCATCGAGTTGCACCAGCAGTCCGTCCTGCAGCACGCCCGCCGCGTGCACGACACCCCGGATCGGCGGCCAACCCTCCGCGCGAAACTCGTCCAGAAAGCCGCTCAACTCTCCTTCGTCCGCCACATCGACCGATGCCAGATGCACGCATGCTCCCAAAGATTCCAGTTCCCGAATGGCGGTGATTTGACGGGCCAGGCGACTTCCGGTTTCCACCGAAGGCCAGTTCGCGCGCGGCGGGAGTTTGGTGCGCCCCAAAAGAATCAACCGCCGCGCCCCTTGCTCGACCATCCAACGCGCGACCAAAAGACCAAGGTCTCCGAGTCCTCCGCTGATCAGGTAGTTGCCGTCCGTCCGCCACCGGAGGGGAGGTGATTGCGTGGCCGATGGGCGCTGGCGGACCAAACGGGCCACGTATCGCCGCCCTTGACGAAACGCAAGCTGATCCTCTCCATCCGCATTGGAGATTTCCTCCCACAACTGATGAGCGGCAGCGTCACGCAGCAATGCCCCGGGTTCCAGGTCCGCCAGCCCGCCCCAGAATATCGGGTGTTCCTGAGCAACGACGCGACCCAATCCCCAAAGCGGTGACTGAGCGACGGACAACGGCGCGGGCTTTTCTCCGGCCGCTTGCGCACCCTGCGTGATCAGCCACAGTCGCGGGAGGTCAGGCGATTCCAATCGAGCCAGTTCTTGCACCAGCAGCAGGACACTGCCGCAGCCCAGAATGTGGGCGGCATTCAGAGAGGCCACGGTGGTCTCCTCTGGACGGGCAACATCAAGACTCCAGAGATGGACAATTCCACGACAGCCCGGCTGATCCGATGCCAGAGCCGCCTCGAAGAGCCGGCGGATGTCTTCCGGTCGTTCGGGACGGATGCGAAAATGCACGCCGTCCGTTTGCTCGTACGATTCCCCGGCAGAGACCAGAATGCTCCGTTCACCGCGGGCTTCCAACAGCGCGGACAGTGCATCACCGACGCCACCGCTGTCGGTAAAGATCAGCCAGCTTGCCCGGCTGGCCGGTGCGGAAGGTTTTCCTGCCGCGCGCTCTTTGGGCTGCCACTGAAATTCATAGAGCCAGTCGTCGAGATTAGCGACCGCCGTGCGCGGTGTGTCTTCGCCCAGGTATTCAAAGCGAAGTCCCTGAATCTCGACCGCCACGCGTCCCGCTTCATCGAGGAGTTGTACTTCTCCCGTCGTGGCATCCGCCTCCCGATGCTGCACCCGGGTGTGACTCCATAAATGACGGCCCGGACGACCGTGAACCCGGAACTGGGCGATGCGGGTCGGCAGGTAGATTCCGTGTCGGCCATTTTCAGTCGCTTCTACCGCAACCGCAGCACCAAGAACCTGTAACCCGGCATCGAGAATTGCCGGGTGAATTTGAAAGCCATCAAACTCTGCCTCCTGCCCATCGGGCACCTGCACTTCACCCAACACATCTCCGTTGTTCTGCCACAACCGGGCGATGCTCTGAAAGAAAGGACCGTAGTGGATGCCGCTTTCGCCGAGTTTCCGGTAATAGTCCTGGCCGGAGATCTTCTCGGCGCATCGAGTTCGCATCTCCGTGAGCGTCTCCGGCCCGGCCTCCGGGGTGATGATGCTGTTGTCCGGTTGAAGACAGACCTTGCCGGTCGCATGCAGCATCCATGATTTACCGGAGTGCGCCACCCCTCCCGGGCAACTGTAGATGTGAAAGGATGCCGCTCCATCTGCGCCTTGGGAGAGAATCACTTGAATCGTGTGGGTTCCGCCCTCGGGCAGGAAAAGCGCCTTGCGAAATTCGATATCCTTCAGCGCAACGGATTGCGCTCCGAAGACTTCAACCGCGGCAGCCAGAGCCATCTCCACATAGGCCGAGGCGGGCAGCACGGCGACGCCCTGGATGCGGTGGTCATCCAGATAAGGCAGGGAATTCTTGTCCAGCGTGGTTTCCCAGAAGTGGGTTCCTGCCGGATGCGCCGATTTGAAATGCCGGCCCAGCAGAGGATGGTTCCCTGTCCCGCTCCGGGAGACTTGTTCCCGGTGAAAGTCGGTGTCCCCGGCTGAAGGCTCAAGCCAACAACGCTCCCGTTGCCACGGGTATAACGGGAGTCGAACGCACCGGCCTCCGGTCGGATAGATCCGGTTCCAGTCGACCGGGTATCCCAAAGTATAAAGCGCGCCCAGCGATCCGAGCAGGATCGTGTGTTCATCTTCCTCACGCCGCAGAGAAGGAAGCACGGCGCCTTCCTGGTCGAAGTGATGAAACCCTTGCTGCATGGCGCTGAGCAGAATGGGGTGCGGGCTGATTTCCAGGAAGATGTCATGCCCATCTTCCACCAGACGCTGAACCGCAGTGGAGAAGAGCACCGGCTCTCGCATGTTCCTCGCCCAATAGAGCGTATCGAATTCCAGCCCGTGGCTGACCTGGCCGGTCACCGTCGAGTAGATCGGCACGGATTCCGCCCGCGGCTGCAGCCCTGCCAAAGCCTGCAGTAAATCGGCGCGCAACGGCTCCATCTGGGGGCTGTGCGAGGCAAAATCGACCTTCACCATGCGACAGAAGATGTCGCGACTCTGCAACTGATCCAGAATGGCGGCGAGCGCGGCCGGATCTCCGGACAACACCGTCGAGGTGGGACCGTTGCTGACCGCGATCGACACGCGGTCTTCGAAGCCGACCAGGATGCGTCGAGCTTCCTCGATGGAAAGTTCCACCACCGCCATGGCCCCTTGCCCAATGGTGCGCTTGAACAACCGGCTGCGATGACAAATGACCCTGACGGCATCGTCGAAGCTCAGCGCGCCGGCGACGTGCGCGGCCGCGACCTCTCCCAAACTATGGCCCACCACGGCCTGCGGCTCGATACCCCACGAGCGCCACAGGGCGGCCAGGGCGACTTCAATCGCAAAGAGGGCCGGCTGGATGATATCGATTTCGTTCAACCGCGACCGGGCGGCATCGGTGGCCGTGAGTTCGGCGAGCAACGACCAATCTCCGTACGGTCGCATCGCCCGGTCACAGCGTTCGATGACCTCCCGGAAAACGGCTTCCTGCTCCAACAGCCGCCGCCCCATGCCAAACCACTGGCTCCCCTGCCCCGGAAACACAAAAACAAGTTTTCGCCGGCGCGCGGAAAGCTTGCGG
>Ga0208188_1001207_pt1 | contig 11598 bp, 4 predicted proteins | sample June2015DPH_8_50_FD_184698 | JGI IMG/M metagenome (GOLD analysis project Ga0208188, IMG submission 184698) | Peatland microbial communities from SPRUCE experiment site at the Marcell Experimental Forest, Minnesota, USA - June2015DPH_8_40... | ecosystem: Environmental > Terrestrial > Soil >...
CACCAGGACTTACCCGCCGCCGAGGTCGGCTCTATCTCATACTCGCCTTTTTGGTCGTGCCCTCCGCCGGATGGCATCGCCTTCAGATAGCGCGAGCAGAACAACGGAATCACCGTCATCGCGACGACAAACGAGGCGAGCAGCGACAGACAAAAAGCTAGCGCCAGGGCCGAGAAGAGGAACTTGCTCACTCCATACAGAAACGTAACCGGAAAGAAATCGACGACGTCCACCAAAGTGGCAGCCAGCACCGCCAGGTTTACTTCTGCGCCACCAACTTCGGCCGCGACCCTGGGCACGGCTCCCAACTCAAGATGACGATAGATGTTCTCGAGCGAGATCACCGAGTTATCGATCACGCGCGAAAAAGCCAGCGCCAGTCCTCCCAGGATCATGGTGTTGATGGTGCTGCCCATCATGTTCAACACCACGAACGTGGTCAGCGCGGAGAGGGGAATCGAAAGCAAGACCGCCGTAGTGGCGCGAAAACTGCCCAAGAAGATGAGAATCATGAGACTGGTGAGAACCAAGCCGATGACTCCCTCGTGCAGTACGGTCTTCAAAGCCTCCTTCACATACACGGACTGGTCGAAGACTACAGTCGCTACCATCTGCTTCGGAATGTCGTACAAATGCCCGACCAGAGCGCGGATGCCATTTACGACATCGATCGTGTTGGTGTCGCCTCCCTGCTTCATGATGGGGATGTAACACGATCTTTGGCCGTCCACGCGCACGACGCTGTACTGAATCTGATTGGCGTCCTCGGCTTTGCCCACATCATCCACGGACGTCCAGCTTGTTCCGACGTTCTTAACCGGAACCTCCCCCAACTGCGTCATGTTGTCGACCAGACTGTTCGAATAGACGTAATAGTCGTTGTTGCCGATCTTGACGTCGCCCGCAGGCAGAATCAGGTTGGAGTCGTTCACGGCATGCACAACGTCCATCGGGCTTAACTGACGGGACGCCAGCTTGTACGGATCGACGTACACCATGATCTGCCGGTACTTGCCACCAAACGGCGGGGGGATCTCCGCTCCCTGCACCACCGCGATCTGGTTGCGGATTTGAAATTGGGCATAATCGTGGAGTTGGGTCTCATTCAGTCCAGCTCCTTTGACGGTGACCAAGGCAACTGGCAGACTGGAGGCATCGAACTTCAGCACCACCGGCGGCAGTGTGCCCGGCGGCAGCCGCTTCAAATCGGCCAAGGCGAGGTTCGAAAGCTCGGTTACATCCGCATCCGCATTCGTTCCGGGCTGAAAGTAAACCTTGATGATGCTCACGCCCAGCAGCGACCGCGATTCCATGTGATCGATCCCGCTGGCCAGCGTGAAGAATCGCTCCAGAGGATCCGTGATGTCCGTCTCAATATCCTGCGGAGGCATGCCGGAATAAAATGTCGCCACCACCACTTCAGGAAGATTGATGGTAGGAAACAAATCGACTGGCATGCGTACCAGGCTGGTCACGCCGATGACCAGGATGACTAGGCACACGACAATGATGAAGTATGGATTACGTATTGAGAAACCCGGCATTTAGGCCTTACCCAGACTCCAGTCCAAAAACCTGAGAACGCGGCGGTAGATAAACACTCTCACCTTACGGTTGAACCTCAGTCTGCCGACCGCGATATACGAGCAGATACGCAGCCGGCACAATGAACACGGTCAGCACGACGGAGGCGGTTAAACCGCCAATGATGGCGCGCGCCAACGGAGCGTACTGCTCGCTTCCCGTACCCAGTTTGAGTGCCATTGGGACCATCCCGATAATCGTTGCCAAAGACGTCATCAGAATGGGCCGCAACCGCACTCTGCAGGATGTAATCACAGCCTCTTCGACTCCCTTGCCTTGCTCCTCAAGGCGATGAGCAAATTCAACAATCAGAATACTGTTCGATGCCGAGATGCCCACCAACATGAGCACCCCCATGAGCGACATTACGTTGAGAGTTGTTCCCGTCAAGGGCAATATCACCAGCACCCCTATGAATCCCATCGGGATCGCCAGCATGATGAGGAACGGATCTTTGAAGGACTTGAACTGCGCCACCAGAATCAGGTAGAGCAGAACCACGGACAGCGACAGACCCAGGGCAAAGCTGCGGAACGACGCATTCATCCCTTGCACCATGCCCCGGATATTGATGCGGACATTTTCCGGGACCTTGACTTGCGGGATAACCCCGGCAACCTCAGCTGACACTTTTCCCAGATCTTCCGTTGCCGGCGTCACGTAGACGTCCATGACTCGTTGAATCTGATAGTGGTCTACTTCTGTCGGTGTCTGAACGTTTTCGAGCTTCACGACGGCATCCAACGTCGTGGGCTGCTTCAGATTGGGTGCATGGATCGGGATGTTGGTCAGGTCAGTAAAGTTGTGAATCGCCGGTCTTCCCTTTTCGAAATACTGGACGGTGAGGTAGTAGTCGTTGCCGCTCTTGCGGTCCACCCAGTAGTTCGGCGCGATCATGTAGTTCGAATTCAGCGCCGTGATTACGTTGTCCACCACATCCTTCTGCGTCAACCCCAACTCCCCCGCATGCACCCGATCTACATCTAGCCGCAAAGCCGGGTAGTTCAAATCCTGCGGGATATACACCTCTCCCACTCCCGGCAGACTCCGTATCCGGCCCGCTAACTCCTGCGCGATCCCGTATATCTGGTGCAAGTCCGGACTGCTCACCTGCACATCAATCGGCGCCGGCATCCCCATGTTCAGCACCGCATCCACCATCGATCCGCTCGAAAAAAACGTCCGCACATCCGGAAACTCGCTCGCCATCTTCTTCTGCACCAGGTCCATGTACTCGAAACTGCTCCGCTTGTGCGACTCCTGCAGCGCCGCCTGGATCGTCGCCGTGTACGGACCTGCATTGGTCGTGTACAGCGACGAGAAGTCCGGCACCACTCCCAGATTCGATACCACCATCTTCAGGTCTTTCGCCCCCACCGTGCTTCGGATCAGGTCTTCCACCTTGGCCACATACTGTTCCGTCACTTCAATCCGCGTCCCGGTCGGCACCTTCAGATTGATGGTGAATTGCCCAGCATCGGTTTGCGGAAAGAACGCCAGTCCCAGCAGTGGATAGATCCCCAGGCTGGCGAGAAACACACCACTCAAGATCGCCACCGTCAGCCCCGGACGCTTCACCGCACGCCGCACCCAGTACTCGTAATAATCCAGCAGTTGGTTGAACCGGCGGTTGAAGCCGGCATTGAACCGGTCCCACCAGGACTTACCCGCCGCCGAGGTCGGCTCTATCTCATACTCGCCTTTTTGGTCGTGCCCTCCGCCGGATGGCATCGCCTTCAGATAGCGCGAGCAGAACAACGGAATCACCGTCATCGCGACGAGGTAGGAGGCGAAAAGAGAAATCACAACCGCGAGCGCCAAGGCTGAGAAGAGGAACTTGCTGACTCCATACAGAAATGTAACCGGGAAAAAAACGACCGCTGTGGTAAGAGTCGCCGCCAGGACCGCCAGGCTTACTTCCGCCCCTCCCGCCTCGGCCGCGTCCTCCGGTGCAGCCCCCATTTCCAAGTGGCGATAGATATTCTCCAGCGAGATCACAGAGTTATCGATGATGCGGGAAAATGCAAGCGCCAGCCCGCCCAAAATCATCGTATTCACGGTGCTGCCGGTCAGGTTCAGAACGACGAATGTGGCCAACGCGGAAAGCGGTATAGACAAAAACACAGCCGTTGTGGCGCGAAGACTGCCCAAAAAAATGAGAATCATCAGGCTGGTCAGAACGAGCCCAATCAGTCCTTCATGAAGCAATGTCTTGATCGCTTCCTTCACGAACGCGGATTGGTCAAAGACAACGGTGGCCACAAGTTGTTTGGGAATGTCATAAAGATGTTTGATCGCCTCGCGGATACCATCTACGACCTGGATGGTATTCGTATCGCCACCCTGCTTCATGATCGGGAGATAGACAGACCGCTGGCCATCCACTCGCACCAGGTTGTATTGAATCTGATTGGCGTCTTCGGCTCTGCCAAGGTCGTTTACCGAAACCCATGAGCCTCCCACGGTCTTGATGGGAACCTTGCCCAGTTCGTCCATGCTGTTGACCAAGCTGTTTGAGTAAACGTAGTAATCGTAGGACCCCATCTTTACGTCGCCCGCAGGCAGAATCAGGTTGGAGTCGTTCACGGCATGCACAACGTCCATCGGGCTCAACTGACGGGACGCCAGCTTGTACGGATCCACGTACACCATGATCTGCCGGTACTTGCCACCAAACGGCGGGGGAATCTCCGCTCCCTGCACCACCGCGATCTGGTTGCGGATCGTAAATTGGCCGATGTCATGAATCTGAGTTTGGTTCAGTCCTTCACCTTTCAGGGTTACCAGGCAAACCGGCAGGCTGGACGCATCGAACTTCAGCACCACCGGCGGCAGCGTGCCCGGAGGCAGCCGCTTCAAATCGGCCAAGGCGAGGTTCGAAAGCTCGGTTACATCCGCATCCGCATTCGTTCCGGGCTGAAAGTAAACCTTGATGATGCTCACGCCCAGCAGCGACCGCGATTCCATGTGATCGATCCCGCTGGCCAGCGTGAAGAATCGTTCCAGAGGATCGGTAATGTCCGTCTCAATATCCTCCGGAGGCATCCCGGAATAAAACGTCGCCACCACCACTTCAGGAAGATTGATGGTAGGAAACAAATCAACCGGCATGCGTACCAGACTGGTGACGCCGATCACCATCAGGGCCAGACAAATCACGACGATGAAGTACGGATTACGTATCGAGAAACGTGACATTTACGCTCACTTGGCCGCTGAACTATCCAATACGGCCCTACTCCTGATTGCTCTCGTGATACTGCATGATTGGCACTACTTGAGGATGAACCTTCTCTCCCGGTTTCAATGCGCTGCGATCGCTGACGACCACCAGTTCTCCTTCACTTAAACCCGCGACCACTTCGGCGTCGCTGGCAGTCTGAATACCGAGACTTACGGGACGATCCTCGATTTCACTGTTCGCGTTTACCACAAAGACGGTGGTTTTATCACCCTCGTGATTCACCGCCTGCAAGGGCACGGAAGGGATATCTTCCTTGTGCTCAAGTGTCAGGTCGGCATCGGCGTACAAGCCCGGCATCAGCACCCGATCATTATTGGAAACATCAACCTCGGTGTGCATAGTTCGCGTCTCTTCCTTCACATCCACGGAAAACCGCGCGACCTTCCCCGGGAACGTCCGGTTGAGCGACGGAACCCGAACATCGACGTGATCGCCGACGCGGATGTATCGAACATAAGATTCGGGCACGGGAATCACGAGCCGGAAAAGATCGTCCTGGGACAGCCTGACGATGGGAATTGCTTGCGTGCTCGAACCTGTACCCGCCTGCACCAGCGTGCCGAGGTTCGCGTAGCGCTCCGTAACTATTCCGGAAAACGGAGCGGTGATCCTGGAATAGTCAAACAGGCTCTGATCGTGAACCAACTTTGCCTTGGTAACGGAGAGCTGGCTCTGGGACGCCTCGAAAGCCGCTTGGCCAGCATCTACCTGAGATGATGCCGCCACATCTTTCCCCTGTGCGTCATCCACTTCCTGCTGTGCGACAATTCCGGGTTGGCTCTCAGAGACTTCATTTAGACGCGTATATCGCAGGTGAAGCGCCTTGTACTGCGCCTGATACCGGTACAACTCGTGCTGTGCCCGGCTGACTTGGTTGATCGCATTCCTGATTTCCGCCTGATCTTCTTGAAGCTGCGCCTCCAGCTCTGGAATCTCCAGGATCGCCATTACCTGGCCAGCCTTTACGCGGGTTCCGTAGTCGACAAGCAGTTTTTTGACGTAACCGGATTCCTTCGCGTACACATCGATCTCTTGGAAGGGCACCAACTCGGAGGACAAGGTGATTTGTCGGCCTAGCGACTTGCGCACGACTTTGGTTACGCCCACCGTAATCGTCGAGGCCTGAACACGACTTCCGCTCCCTGAACAAGCGACGAATTCGACCACCAGCGCCACAAGGCTGGCAAGCAAAATCAGCTTTGAAAACCTGATTCCTCGTGTCGGTATTCCACCAGATCGATTGCTAGTCTCATTCATCGAGTTCTCTTTACCAGCTTTCTCTGGCATTCCCAGCCAGCAATGTCCCATGAGCGCAAATCTTGTGGTCGTCCCTAACCTGTCGTTTTCATAATCTCGCGCAGCTTGGCGACTGAGAAGGCGCTTGATTGGCAAAAGTCGATCACCGTTCGTTCCACCTGCTGCAACCGAGCCGCAACGTTCGGAATCTTAGTTGCAAATTCCATTGGAACCGTCAGCACTCCGTGGCGGTCGCCGTGCAGCAAATCTCCAGGGTGGACTTCCATGCCGCCGACCCTGACGGGGGCCCCAAAATCGAAGATGTGGGCGTAGGCACGAGAAACCGCAACACTTCCGGCAAACAACTGGATACCCATTGTGCGCACGGCGGGCAACTCACGCACGGCGCCGTTGGTTAAGTACCCGATACACCCCAGAGCTTGCACGATGGCGGCGTGCATATCACCCACGAAGGCTCCGCGCCCGGGCGGGTCGTCCATGTCCTCCAAAACCAGGATGCGAGGCGCGGGGATTTCGAGGATGCTGTTCCAAAAGTCGGCTCGATCACGAAAGCTACCGCCCGCAATTGGCGGTTCCCCGCTTCGAAGACGAGCCGTGGCTGCGTATCCCACCATGGGCGGAGCCTCTTGGAACATGCACCGAATGCTACCATCTGCAAATCCTGTGTTCCGCAGCCTGACATTAAGCGAGTCGATCGCGTTTGCGACCATGCACGTGTCGAACTGCCGAAGAGCATCGAGATTCTCTTCGGTCAGAAAAGACTCAATGGCCATGTACGTTTCCTTTCGCGAGCCGAACTACCCCCACAAAGGCAAATCGGCCTGCCAAACCCCTATGCGGTCTTCGCAAAGAGTCGAGAGCGTGTTCTATTTACCGGGACCACAAATTATTACCCGGACCACAAAAATCCCCCGCAACAGGGTCACGCCGGACAATGCGAAGCTTGACTCACCGGTGCCCGGAACTTTGACGTACAGGATTTTCGCACTGGGCTCAAACTCGATCAATCAGCGCTTGAACCTCGCGATCAAGCGGAGACGCCTCAGCCAATTTCAATGACTTCGTTTGAGTTCAAAAACAGTGATTGGCTGCAAAAGCGGAAAGTCAGCAGGAAGGAGGAGGCCGGTTGTAAAGCCAGCTTTCGGATCTAAGGCTAGGAGATGGCACGAACGCCGAGACCGCAAAGACGGAAGGCCGCGGTGGTTGAAAGAGTGTGAAACTGGAAGCTGGAGTCGTCCACTGGAGTGCGTTGCTAAGAAGGCGCTGCCTCTGGACATCCAGCGACTGGGATTTTACCGCCGCTACCCTCTGGACCTCCGGACCCAGCCCAGTGTAACGAGTCGCAAGGCTTGCCGTGAGGGAACAGATGGCTAGAACAATAACGGCGATCCGGCACCAAGACGCCAAGCTTGCTCGTGCGCGAGAATGTTCTGGCGTAGCCATTTCAAATCTATACGCGGATTACTGCCAACAGTTTATAAATGTTTACCACGGAACAGACAGATCACGCAAGTTACCAGTATCCCTCTGCTTTGACGCTTGGAGACGGGCTTAGGTTCGAGCCGATATGCGCCAATACGGGCTTTTTCGATACTTGAGCAGAGCGTTTCCGTGCGGGCTTGGTTGTGGGTAAGTGATTGATTTAGAACTGTGATTGCACCGGCCCTGCTGATGAGTATTCGTTAAGTCTTAATTATTCGACTAGACTAATGATTTCCATACTTTTCGTACTCGCTATCTTTTCAATCACTTGCCGGTCCCAATCCAACTGATTGTTTCGGGGTGTGCCGCAGAATGTGCCGTTCGGAAGTCTAAGACAGATTGCCTACAGTAGTAAAGGATAACGGGACGCTGAAAGTTCCGGAGGAGTCATCCCAGAAGTGAGATTCTAATGGATGCTTCGTTGCTATTAACCTTCTCGGAGTTCCGGTGCATGCGCAGGTTGCGACCAGCAATCAATTGAAAATGTTGGGACTTCTCGCGCATTCTTGCACCAGAGGAGTGCCGGCGTTCGACGTGCGAGCTTGTTCCAAAATCGTATTCCCGCATTTCGGCGGGTATACTGGAACATGCGACTCAATACCGCGCGAGTAGAACTCAGGCGTTGCACCGAAATCTATACTTTCAGGTACATAGCATAGCAGTCTGACCCGCGGCGGACGACTGGAGACATCCTCACCAAACATACGGCCCTTGGCTTTCACACTGAAGGTGTAGTTCACCCTGGTCGGTAGCTGGAAGCCAGCTGTTCAACTATCTCCTGGACATCATGGCTGTCGATGGTTAGCCACGGCGTTCTCCGTGGATTCCATCCGTTGTCTGTATCTCTGAGTTCCTTTTCTACTACGCAGCGGACCAGGTCCTGCTCGACCGTTTCCACGTTGGCTCCATCGTTCAAAGAGTTGCCGTACAGGCAATCCATGGCATATTGGGACGCAACGTGCGTTACCGCAACTTCCACGGTGAGGCGCTCTTTTTCGGAACTCAGTTCGACAGAATAGGAGTTAGCGTTCATGGCTGGATGTCCGGGCCGGTCTTTGCACATCCCAACACACGAAATGTTTCCAATGGTCCAGATCGAGTCTGCCATAGCTATGCCTCCGTGTACCTCGTTTGCCAAAGCGCTGTGTAACTTTGTCGCCCGCTCGTGCGCCCACTGAGAAATGTCAGCGATCCCCGCAATGGCCGCATCCACTTCTTGTGCCGTATTGAAGGCGCCAATCGAAAATCGCACGCCCCCATCTCTCTGGATGGTTCCAAGTTGCTTGTGCACCAGCGGTGCGCAATGCAGGCCGGTGCGCGTCGCAATGCTGTAGTCGACGTCGAGCATGACTCCCACATTAGCTGGGTCGACACCTTCCAGGTTCATAAGAATGGTCGAGAGATGGTTGTCGAGATTGTCGCAGCAATAGAGCTTAACGCCCTGGATGGTGCGCAGGCCGTCGACGAGTTTTCTGGCAAGCGCCATTTCCTGCCGGTGGACGTTCGCGACTCCATGCGCATCGAGCCAATCCTGTCCAGCCCACAACGACGCCACTCCCATCATGTTGGGCGTTCCGTATTCCAGGCGCCATGGATACTCGACAAGGTGATACGGGTCCGCCGAGCGCACGCCAGTGCCACCGCTGCGAACCTGGCGAATCTTGACGTGCTTGCGCACCGAGAGTCCGCCGATTCCCATGCTTCCCATCAGGGCCTTGTGCCCGGTGAAGGCGAGCACGTCGATGTTCATCTCTTCCATGTCGATCGGAATGACGCCCGCGGTTTGGGCGGTATCCACGACGAAGGTGAGACCGTGTTCGCGGCAAATCGCCCCGATCTCTTTAATCGGCTGAACCGTGCCGATGACGTTCGACCCGTGGTTCACGATGACGACGCGCGTGTTTGGGCGTATCGCCTTGCGAACGGCGTCAGGCTCGATGAATCCTTGCGCGTTGAATGGCAGGTAGGTGGCTTCAGCGCCATGATCGCGAACCATGTGGTTGACGGGCCGGATCACGGAATTGTGTTCGAGGTTGGTGGTGATGACATGGTCGCCGTGGCCGACCAGCCCGGGAATCGCAAGGTTGAGCGCGTCGGTCGCGTTATAGCCGAAAACCAGGCGCTCGGGCGCGTCCTCATCGCCCCCAAAGAATTTCGTGAGCCGCTTACGAGTTTTGTCCAGCAGCGAGCCAGCCTCGACCGCCAGATCGTAACCGCTACGGCCGGGATTCACGCCGTGGGTCCGGAAAAATTCGTCCATGAACTTGTAGACGCCCTCTGGCTTGGGCCAGACGGTGGCTGCGTTATCGAAGTAGATCAATCGTTCTTCCATGTTCACTCCGTAAGAAAGCGGATAGGTACTCGAACTTAGTGAAACTCCCACTTGATGTAAGGCTTCTGCAAATCGGTCATCGCGTTCACAATCAGTTCCACGAGACCGCCGTATAGGATGCCCGACTTTTTCCAAACTCCGTAGTAGTTAAAGAGGTCGCGAAACTGTCCTTTGCAATTCGAGCAAGGGGCGCATACGTATTTCTTTGTCTCCGGGTCGGGACAGTCCTCGAAAGCTTCCAGAATCTGCTTCAGTTTTGTACGGCCGGCGACCAGGAATCGCCAGTCTTCGAAGTTGAAGGCCGACATGACGGCAAAGCCGGAACCGCCGCCGCAGCAATAATTCTCCACGCCGTGCGGCGCCATTTCGCGAAACTGCGGGCAAATCGCCTTCAGGATGTCGCGCTGCGGCTTCACAATGCCCATCATGCGGACCATATTGCACGGGTCATGCAACGTGACCGGGAAAGCGTTCCGCGCGGGGTCGAGTTTGAGCCGGCCGCTCAGCACAATGTCGCGCAAGAAGGTCATGGAGCTTTCGCGAGGAATGTCGAGATCCTTCGGCAAAAGCCGGTCGGCGGTGACCATGGAGGCCTTATGCGCGTGTCCGCATTCTCCCAGGACGATCTTCTTCACGCCGAGTTTCTTGGCCGCTTGCACCTGCCGAACGGCGACTCGCGCAAACTGGGCGTCGTCGTACCACAGTCCGTAATTCACGCTGTCGTAGCCGGCGAGATCGCTCGACATCGTCCAACTGATGCCCGCAGCCTCCAGGATGATAGCGAATGCCATGGGGTTTTCCGGCCAGGCGTTGATTTCTCCGGCGTTGTGGATCAGGAGAACATCCGCTCCTGGCTTGTCCCACGGCGTATGGATGTTGAGACCTGTCTGCTCGCGGATCTCATCGTCGAGAAACTCGATGGTGTCCTTCACCACACGAGGTTTCAAGCCGGTGCTTGAGCCCACGCGAAGTTGCATCACCGATCCATTCTCATGAAGTTCCTTGGGAGCGATGCTCAGTTCCATGCTGAACAGCTTGCGAATTTCGCGCGTCAGCAACGCGTTGTCCACACCCATGGGGCAGGCCTGGGCGCAGCGGCGGCAAAGCGTGCACCGGTAGGCCGATTCAAGCAGCCGGAGAATCGTGGTGGCGTTGACCTCGATGTCTTCGCCCTTCAGCTTCGCCAGCAATTTGCCGCCGCGCTTGGCGTACTTATTCACGATGCGGCGAAAAAGTTCGCTGCGAAATGTCGGGCGATAGACCTCGTTGCGGCCGCTGGCCGTGTAAATCGGGCACGCTTCGACGCAAGTCTGGCAACGGGCGCAGTGGTCGAGCGACAGCGTGAGCTGTTGCAGAAACGCCCAGTTGTCATCGGGCGAGAGCAGGCGGTCCAGCCCGGCGATGAAGCGTTTGATGAGTTGTTGTTCTTCTTCTTCAGTCTTTGGCCGGGTCATGCCGACAGCGAGGAAGCCGTCGAGCGAGCAGTCGCAGTTCGCACGAGCCCTATCGGTGAGACGCTTGCGCGGTGGTAACGCGTCAACCCCATCGTAGGGAGGGGGAAGCGGAACCAGGTGCTCCGGGACAATCTCGGTGAGCCGGTCGGCTGGACGCGCAATATCTTCGATCTTAATCATGTTCGGTTTTTCCCAGCTGCCCGCTGCTGGATACCACGGCGGCCCACGATTGGTCAGCCGCTTCG
>Ga0208188_1001209_pt1 | contig 11576 bp, 19 predicted proteins | sample June2015DPH_8_50_FD_184698 | JGI IMG/M metagenome (GOLD analysis project Ga0208188, IMG submission 184698) | Peatland microbial communities from SPRUCE experiment site at the Marcell Experimental Forest, Minnesota, USA - June2015DPH_8_40... | ecosystem: Environmental > Terrestrial > Soil >...
TTACCTTGTCGCTCACCCTCTCCTCAGGCATGCTCGAAAAAATGCGGGAAATCGAACAACTCACGGGCTTGGACGCGGCGGACAGCACTCCGGAGTCAATCTGTGCCGCTGTGGCCAAAATCTTCCACGTAAGAGAAACGGAAGTGGGACTGCTGGAGCTTGGCGGAAGGCTGCTGAACTTCCTATATCCGGCTGAGTTGAAAGTGGCGGGCGCGATTCCTCTTTCCAGTTCGGCGGTAGCAGCCCGCACAGCGCGGACCAAACAAGCGGAGCTTTTCAATGACTTCACGCAAGTAAAGCATTTCAGCATTTTTGAACTGGTCAAACTAGGTGACACCGGGCTGGATGACCAAGTAATTCAGAAGCTCATGTCTGCGCCCGTTCTTGCCGAGAACGGAGAAGTAATTGGCGTGATTCAAGTCTCCCGCAAGGCCCCACGCCCAGCCGCAGCGGGGGACTTCACTCCCTACGATCTACAGAAACTGGTATCGGTTGCTCGCTTGGTTGGAAGACTGATGGCCAAGGGCAAAGGCATTGCTCAAGCAAGCTCAGTCTAAAGGGCTTGCACATTGTTACCGGAGGCACCTTCTCCTCACCAAAGCCTTCCGGAGTGACATCGTAAGCCTTCCCCAGATCGGATAGCGTGGTCTTCCATTGCTGCGTGCGACATTTTCGTCGTGACCAACTCTTCCAATATAGCGGCGCTGTTGCGAACGTGTGACGAGATGGCGAGGAGTCCTTCCGAGACGACGGGATGTTGCCCCGCTAGAGAGCGGAGGTGATCGCTCACGTCGTTGAGTTTCTGAACTTCGAGCAGAATTGTAGTTGCAGACATTGGCTACCCGATTCCCTAATCGACCCAGAGAGAACCTGCTCTGGGTCGTTTTGCATGCCCATATTATCGCAATCGGCACGGCGACCTCACGCCGTCGCGTCGGCCGGAGCGAACTCTTGCAGCTTCGCGTGCCCCGCCTTGCTTCATTGAGGGCGTGAAATGGGCGATCTATCCGGAGAAATATCGAGACCTCCGAAAGTGGAGTGAGCTAAGCGGAGACGCAACGACGCCCAAGACCAGTCCTGCCAGCGCACCGATTGCGATACAAAGGCTACCTAATATGACCGCGAATATAAGCGTAGCGGCAACCGACCCCACTGTGTCCAATACATCTGTCCAGCCGAGAGTGAGGTTGGTCGCCATGATGTAGGCTCCATAGAAAAACCCGGCGACACCGCCGAGTGATGCGCCGATACGCGCAGACTTCTTTATCCATTCACCGTAAGTGGCCATCGGAGCCACCCCCTTTGTTTGCCAGAGTCAGCCCAATTTCAAGGCGGCTGCGATCAAGAGAGCCAGAATTGCGGCAGAAGCAACCGAAGCCGCAACAACACCGAGAGAATGATTAAGAGTGGGATTGCGCGTCATAGCAAACCTCCTTCACGGACGGAAGCAGGGGGCCATGGTCGAGGTCGATTCCTTCAGCTACGAGCGTTCCGGCCTCGATCTACTAGGCCCAAAAAGCTCTCGCCTCAGGGGGTGTGCACACCGGGTTGGGAACTGCTCCTCGGTGAGGCGCGAATGGTTCTAATGTCTAGACGAATGAGCGCGTCCTGTCAGTGACAGCAATCACGTATTGATGTGCGGTGCTCACAGCGAACTGCCCTGCTGGAGAGCATGTTGCCGACTACCGGGGAATAGAAGAGAATCCCCGCGTCATTAGGCGCGAGCAAAACAAGCGGCGAATTCCTACCGCTCGTGTCAGACCTCAGGCCGTCAGGGCTTCTACTAAGTGCGTGCAAAGGGAGGTTTCCACGTTGTAGTAATTGCAGATGGCCGGGGCGACCAGATAGAGTTTGAGGATTCCTTCCACATGGGGATACCCTTCGCGCTCCCAGCGGTCTGCATCCCGTTTCTCGTCCCAGAGAGTGACGGTGATCCACTTTTCCGTCTTGGTCTCCGGCACGAAGGGCAGGAACTCCATAAATCCCCGCTGCTTCTTCAGGATCGGCAGAACCTCTTTGCGGAGAACGTTCACGATTTCGTCTTTCATTTCCGGCTTTGGAGTAAATTCAACGATGCGGCCAAACATGATGAATCTCCTTTGCGTTTTGATTGGGGCGACCCGCTCGGAGGGGATTGCCTGCGGATCAATCATTAATCGGTACCAGACTATGCCGTCACGGATAAAAGTCAGTGACTCAACGCACGACAAGCTGTGAGGTTCAAACACACTCTGGCTCGGCTCTTCACACCAAAAGGGAAAGCGTGTCGCCCTTCTTAGACCCGGCGAACAGAAATCCCCAAACCTGAGCGCGGCAAACTTCCCCCGGACAAATGACAGAGCAGAAGACGGGAAGCACATCTCGCTGGAACTGAGCACGGTCTTGTCAAAAGAATTCTGAGATGACTCCGGTAATTAGCGGTTCGTAGGGTTATCTCGGTAAAGTTCACAAGGGGTAAAAGTATGAAGCGAGTCCTGATTCTAGTTCTGGCGATATCGACCTTGGCGGCGGCGCGGGATAAGAAAGCAAAGCCTCAGCCGGGGCCGTATGTATTTGCCAGCAAATCGTCCGCTCAAACGCTCAAAGTGTTAATCGTTCAAGAGAATCTGAGAGAAGGCTACACGCTCGATTCCGACAATCAGTTCCAGTTCCGCTTCTCGATGCCGGGGCAACTGCCCTTCATGGATTCGATGCTCACGATCACAGGTATTTGCAAGGGCATGACTACAAGAAAGGTGTGGTCCTACTCGTTAGCGGAACTCAACGGCACGACAAAGATAATTGTTCAGCCTGTCTGGGAATATCCGGACGAGGACTGCCAAATGCAAACTCGTGAGTTTATATGGACCCAACCAGAGGAGATTGCGGCATTTCAAGCAATGCTAGACAAGGCTCCCACTTCGAGTGCGCAGGCTCCCACTTCGTCGGCAGATCAGCAGCAGAGCATGAAGCAACATGCGGCTTGTCTGGAATTAGCGAAGGATAATCCCAGTATCACTTGCAAGTAAGCATCGGGACGGTGCGATTGAAGGGATGAAAGCCCGCCACGTACTCGCCGCAGCAGGCTCCCCAAGCTGCTAAGCCCGCCTATTTCTTCTTCGCAGCTTTCAACTTCGCCCACCGTACCCTTTGTGCCGCCGCGATCTTCCTACGGGCTGATGCCGACATTGTGTGCTTTGGTTTCGGCGCGTGACCTTTTGCCTTCGCCCATCGCGCTTTCTGCGCCAGCGCCATTCTGCGCCGTGAAACTGCCGATACGATGCGGGTCGCTCGGCTTGACCTGCGGGATACTCCCGTACCGTTCAAAGACTCGATCACGGAAATTGCTTGGTTTAACTTCTCTAAGCGTAACTGTGTAGCACTACGATCCTCGCGAAGCTCCTGAAGCGCATTCCCTAGACTCGGCATTATTACCCCCTCGTATTTGACAGCGGCATAATTGTATCGGATTGGAATGACTTGCGGCAGCGGGCAGGGGCTTTGGAGCAAAGCGGTAGGCTGACACCGATTCGGGGAGAAATCGTGCGAATGGCAGCGCCCATTTTCGACCCTAAGGACTTAACCGAGCGCACGGGGCTCGCGGGTGCAATTACCTCCGTTACGTTCAAAAACCGTAAAAAACCGATAGGCTGGTGTCATGGCTCCTGCAATCGCCGATGATGCGTCTTTGCCCGTGTACGAGCAAGAACGTCGCTGGCCACGCCACAAAATAGATGTCCCTGTCCGAGCCATCATCCACAAGCCGGACAAAACCCTGATTCTGGATGGGCGCGGTATGGAAATGAGCGAAGGCGGCATATGTCTATTGATGGATGCAGAACTCGGACTCGGCGATAAGATCGAACTGGAGTTCACTCCTCCACATTCAGGCAAGCCCATTCGTGTGCGGAGCGAAGTGTGCAATCGAACCGAAAACCGCTACGGAGTCAAGTTTATTCCTGAGGGCATGGAGGAGCGAAGCGAAGTCACCCGCTTGCGCCAAATGTTAAACCCCTTCGAGGAGGCAACTCCCGCCGACCAACTTGCCGTGAACCGAAAGAGCCGCATCGACATACCCAAGCCGATCTAGATTCGTTCTCATCGCCCGCAACTCCGACACAGAACCCGCTAGTCCTGCCAGATTTGCCATGAGTTCCCCTCGCGAGAGATTGGTAATTTGATGGACTCTGCTTCCTGAGTGGCTGGTGCCGCCGTCACCAGATTGCTGGCCACGTCGAACTCCATTACATCGCACTGGAGTCACTGTTTGCCGTAAACTGGCGACGACCAGCGTGCGATCAGGAGCGCCAAAGTTATGAAGGCTCTTCAGGCTGAGAACGAACTGCTTGAACGCTTCAAAACCGAATTGGCAAGGGCTTCAGAGTTCTACCTTGGGATGGCGTTGGTCACGAAAGGCGGTTTAGAGCTAATCCTCTCTTCGATTGAACGGTGCCTTGAAAAGCAGGGTCATGGGCAAGTGCTTTTTGGCATCGATTTGCCGACCGATCCAGACGCGATTAAGAGTTTGTGTGCCCTCCAAACCCGTTACAAGAAGAATTTCGAGGTTCGGCGGTTTCAACCCGGCAAGCGGTTTTTCCATCCCAAGGTTTCGGTTTTTATTGGACGCACTGGGGCGAAAACTGCCATTGTGGGTTCCTCAAACCTGACAGGGGGAGGACTAAGTGAAAATCACGAAACCAACATTTTCCTCAACGACCGCAGAGTCGTAGAGGAATTCCTCGATTATTTTGAGGAACGCTTTCAGGGAGCACAGGCAAGGAAGGTCGATAAACGCTGGCTGGATCAGTATCGTCAACTCTGGATCGAGCGAAAAAAGACAGAACAGCGCCAACGAAGGTTGCGTGAGAAGACTCGCCACCTTGGGATGATACCGACGAATGCCCCCAATCGGATTAAGGGTCATACGTTTGCGTTTACAGGTAGAATCGCCGGATGGCCTCGCGATAGAATCCTGCGTCGTCGCGTGGAACGGCGCGGAGGCCAAGTGGCAAGGAGTATCGGTTCAGCCGAGTGCCTTGTCCATGCTGAACTCTTGGGCGGTCGCAAGACCACTCGCAAGCTTGAAAAGGCTCGCCAAATAAATATCCCAATCATCACTGAAGAGCATTTTCTGAAGCTAATGGGGGTAAAGGCCCGCGAAAGTGGGCGCTATCCAACATGACCCTCCGACGATTTCCGCCAATCACTCGCTGCGACCGAGCCGCCATCGGCGATATTTCCAAACGATCAAAATACGGGTGAAATCTCAATTCGGATTTAGCGAAGCGACCACGCTCGCTGCGGTCGCAAACTCAGGAACGAAGGCACCAACGTCCTCGTACAAAAGCACGACATCAAAGCTTGTCGCTTCGGCAGGGTGACGGCAAACGAAGGCGGAGGGGGCGAGGAGTATGGTCTGGAAGTCCACATAGCGCCAAGCTTTCATTCGGTTTGTCGCTCTCTTGCGGTAGTTCTCCGCCTGATTCGGTTCCCACTTCCGATGGGCGGTTTTATTTTCGATGTGTAAGGCGTAGCGTTCACAATTTGAGGCATCTCGGAACATCAAGAGAATATCGTTTCCGAGTCCTTCTTCGTTTCGGGGTCTCTGTACCATCGTTGGTGCCATTTTTCATCAGTGACCAGATCAAGACTTCGGTCGGCGAACTTGGTCTTTCCGATCAACCAATTTCGGAATGAAGGGGAAGTGCTGACTTCGCGCCAGAAGCAATGATCTAAGGTTAATTCGTCCACAAACACCCCCTTGAGGCCGCAATGTGCTGACAGTCAGTCAACAAAGATAACGCTTAGAATAGCTCGGGCTGTGATCTGGAGTACACCATTGCCCTCCAATAGAGGGCTTGGCCAGAGGTAAACAGATTCAACATGACCTTGAACGATTTCCGCCAATCGTTCACCGCAGCCAAGCCACCTGCGGAACTCACACCCGCGCTCCTCGGACTATGGTGGGATGCGAAAGGCGATTGGACGCGGGCTCACGAATCGGCGCAGCAGGACGAAGGCCCCGAGGGTAGTTGGGTGCACGCCTACCTGCATCGCAAAGAAGGCGATCAGGGCAACGCAGCGTACTGGTACAGCCGGGCGGGGAAGCCAGTCTGCCGAGAGCCACTGGATGCGGAGTGGATCAGCATTGTGAAAGGATTGCTGGGATAGATTGACCTTAAGTTTTGTTCGCCGGCACGGTGCTCAGCCACTCTAAGTCAATGAGTTGATGCAATCCGAATTAAATCGAGGCGTTCATTGTCGTCCAACAAACATGGAGTTCTGTCGGAGCACTGTTTGCACGCCTCAACAAAGTGTCGCCCGCAGAGTGCCACTCCTCGTGGCTTACCCTGTTCTGATTCAATCACTAAGACTCTGTACGGCACGTCGCTACATTGGCCGCAGTGATCATAGCCTTGCAAGGGGATATGGAGTTTACCTAACCACGGGTTAACGCATCCCCGGATGCTTTCGCCGGGGTCCGGCGTCCAATTGCCCCCCTTTTCAGTTATTACGTTCATGGAGACAATGCTAAACACTCGGCAAAGGGTTTAACGTGATAAGCATCACACGACCGTGGCTCCTGTGGTACATGGACCACTGAGGAGATAGCGCTCGCCGCCCGCCCCTCACGCCGTTTCTCAGCAACAGCCCGCATGATGCATGTGCTGTTTGCGGCAGCCGTTCGCTGATCAACCTTTTTCGGGTGTTGGAAGGGAACCTGCGGAGCCAAAAGCCACAGTCCGCCGAAGACCACGCCAAACCCGCGAAGTACAATCTGGAACTCACGGTCAAAGTGCATCAAATTCCGGCGCACGAGCTAAACCGTGCCATCGAGTCGATAAGCCGCTTGGCTGAGGTGTCCGGCGATCTGGAATCCCTCCACATCAACGTGGAACCTGTTTTCGACACCCAAGCTGTGCTCAGAGCGGCTTGAATCTCTCGAATCCGCCGCCGCAAACGCGATCACCGTACTCGTGACAAGCTCCGCTGGGTTGTGAGGGCAATCGTCACTTTGGATGGTGCCAAAAATCACAGACAGCAGCCTCCGGCAAGACTATTATTCGCTTGGAGGAACCAAAACTGAATACTACAAATTGGCAGCCCGGTCCCGTACAAGGATGAAGGCATTTCTTCCAGCCGCCTCTCGACGGCGAGGGGCCGGGCTTTGTGACTTCTCCCAACTCGAAAGACGACCTACCGCTCCTCTTGCCCAAAGCAGAGGGGGGAAGGTTGTTCGTCAAGCCGCTATTTCTTCTTCCCCGCCCGTATCTTCGCCCACCTCGCCCTTTGTGCCGCCGCGATCTTTCTGCGGGCCGACGCCGAGATGGTTCGCTTGGGTTTCGGCGCTCGACTCTTCGCCTTTGCCCAGCGTGCTCGCTGCGCGAGGCTCATCCGCCTGCGAGCCAAAGCTGACACCCCCCGCTTCGGTCTGGTGGAATTACGCCCGCCTCCCAACTTACCAAGAACCGAAAGAGCCGCATCGACATGCCGAAGCTTGGGCTGGCTCAATGGCGGTGCGAGGAACACGATGAATAGCCGGGGACAAGTCGCCAGCCGCCTTCTGCAAAGCATCAGCGAACCCCTCGATCTCGACCCCGACAAGTTGGCGCATGTGGCGGGGCAAAAGTTCATCACGCCCCATGGCAATCAGGTTTATCCCGTACAGATGAACGGCAGAACGGTGTTCGTGACCATACCGGAAGACTAGACTGCTGCTGCAATGGGGGCAGAGTCTCAGCCGTTGCGATCCGGGCGAATCAATTTGTGACAGCCAAGACTTGACCTTGCACATCATGCTGTCGGATGGGGTCGCTAACTGTCAGGCAGACCCCTCAGTGAGGGATTTTGAGTGTAAACGCCTGTGGCTGTTGAAAAACTCGCTTTTCGTCTCAAACCGCCAAAATTGGGGGATAGAAAATGTCTAGGCGACCCGAGAGAATCGTTTATAGGGCATCCTGACGCGATTTTATTTTTGTGCCTTTTCCGAGAGTGAGTTTTTCAACAGCCACGCCTGATTTCGTCAACTATCCGGGTTTCCTGTTTTCCAAACTGATTCCTCCTGCTATATTTCCGGGCATGAACAGGAGATCAATTCGAAAGCTCCTCATCCTCTCACTCGCCATCGTGTTCTCTTGTGCATGCAACGCACAGCAACCCTCGCGGCCCGTCAAGTTGCCTTCTGGTCGTACTGTCAAAGTCTTAGGGATAGTGCGTATCGACTTTCCTAAAGCCCCGCCAGCCCTAATGCTAAAGTATGAGACCGATCTCAAGATTAGCGACGTGGAAGCGTTGCGGAAGGAAGCAGACGAGATTTTCGCAGTTTTCAAGGCGGACGCCGAAAATGGAAAATTCACATCGGCTATCGTGAGTGCAAACGATAAGCCCACCGGGTTGATCTTAAAGAATTCTAACGGCTACAACTTTGTTTACGAGAAACGCGCAGACGGCCAGTGGCACTGCCTCGAAGACGACAAGCACAAGTAGTTGAGTATTGGCCGTAAGGAATAGTCAGGGCTGATTGGCGTAATATCCCGATAGCGCTCATTGACCAGCGGTCAAAACGTGTAATCGCCTGGTTTCGGAAGTTATCGACGGCTGTCACATCATCGTTCATCACTTCATAAGAGGGCTACAGGAGGCGTCTGGCAAGGTGAGCAATATTGAACAGACAGATGTTGTTCGCCCGCTTACACTGGCAGTTTTCCGACATCATTAGCTTTAAGTCGAAATAATTGGGCCTGCTGACTTCGGCTTTACTAAGCATATTGGATGGAGGAAACCTTATGAAACACTTCACATTCTTCCTGGTTGCAGTTGCAACAATGGCCGGCCTTGTCGCCCTCATTGCCCCTGCACCAGGACATGCGGATGGGGAACCCGCACCGTTCGTTACCGAAATCCCTCAGGGGTACCGCGACTGGAAGTGGATCTCCTCGGCCCATGAAGCAGGCAAGCTCAACAGTTTAGGTGCCCTCCTGGGCAACGATGTAGCCATCAAGGCCTTCCGGGAGGGCAAGCTCCCGTTTCCCGACGGCACCATCCTAGCTGCTTTGCATTACCGTAACGTCCCATCAGATGAAAACAACAAAATCTTTGGCCAGGTCCAATCTTTTGTTCCCGGGGCCCCCACGAATATTCAGTTTATGGTCAAGGACTCAAAAAAGTACGCCGCAACTGGCGGCTGGGGATTCGGTCACTTCGCGGACGGCAAACCGGGCGACGCGGCGTTTATGAAAAGCTGCTTCCCCTGCCACGAGAAGACCAAGGCGAGCGACCTTGTCTTTACTCGTTATGCACCTTGAAGCTGAAAACTAGAGCAGACGGGAATAAGACGATGGCCACCCACAAATCAAATCGAGTCGTGTGCCTGTAATGATTAATGGCGGGCGTTCTTGTCATTCCCGGTGAATGGAGCAAAAACTTATGACAACACCTGAGCAAAACACCTGTGCCCACGTTCCCTGCACCTGTGTGGTGGAAAGTGGCAAAAAATACTGTAGTGAATCTTGCAGCGATGCCGGATCCGCTGAGGTGGAGATCGCTTGCGAATGCGGTCATGCGACCTGTTCGACAAGCATCGAAAAAGTAGCCTAGAACACCCCAAGGATTCTCGTGTTTGATCGCCGGGCAGGCTTTTTTTGCGCTCAAGACCCCGAGGAGTGGTGAAAGGAGATGCCATGGCTGTGCAGTGCTTTTTCTGAGTCGAGTGCGCTTGTTCTAAGCGAGACCCCTAGCTGTTGAAAAATCGCGATATCGCTCATTGACCCCGGCTCCGAGGTTTTGAACGTAGACACCTGATCCAACCGACCGGGCAATCGGTACAACCCCGCTTACAGAACCTTTGCAAACGAGCTAAGATGAGTCGCTGATGGCGATAATCCTGATCTTTGGACACCATTAGCGATTTGGAGGCATACCGTGAATGTGCGTGAGTGCGTTTTATGCTTGGCTATTTTCCTGAGAGCGTTGCCAGTTCTAGCGCAGGATGACGCGGCAGCGGCGCGAACTGCGGCGGGATGCGGTCCGAGCGGGGAGATGTTCAATGTGCAGACGACGGACCTGAAACATCCTGTTGGGCAGACGGAACAGGGCAAAGCACTGGTCTATTTTTTTGTAGATTTTGTCACTGCCCCTACGATGCGTGTCGGAGTCGATGGAAATTGGGTGGGAGCGAACAATGGGAAGTCGTATTTCTTTTTTCAGGTCGATCCGGGCGAACACAATGTCTGCACGGAATGGCAGTCGGGAACCTTCAAGAAGTCGTCCGAGCGGGTAGGAGAAGCGATGCATCTCACGGCCGACGCCGGAAAAACATACTACCTACGGCTGAACTTCAGCTACCAGCGGATGCATCTGGAGTTGTCGGATGCGGCGGAAGGGCATTTCTTGATTGGGTCGTCATTATTCGCGACATCGCAGCCGAAGAAGAAATAAAAGAGAGTCGATCAGCAACCAGCACGCTTTGCGGAGCAATGAGATGAGGACTACTGCTCCTCCCCGTCAAGAAACGCCGCCCGGAAAAGCCCGCTGTCGCCGGGGGTGGCGTTAGTGCAGGGGTCGGTCAGAAACTTTTCCCCGCCAACTCAACCAACGCATAGCGGATGAGCCGCAGTTCCGTTAGAAGCATCTAGTGAAAATAATGATCAGGTTCATCGAATACCCGTGAGTCGGCCTTAACCTCTTCCATAACCTCCCTAAAGCCGCGTTCGTAGGGGTTCTCAAAATCTGTGTCCAAGTGGTCGGTCAAGTGGTGCAGTTCGTCGTCTAACGCCATAAGTTCGGCCTCCAAAAATTAATACCAAAAATCCCAAACATTTTTTTCAAGCAGGAGGGGTAGAGCCGATGACATAGAAGCGCACCAACCAAGGAATCCTTGGTGTAGGAGTTGACCAACCCTACACCCCCACCCCAACCAAGAATCAATGACTTACAAGCAAGGTGGTGTAGGAGTGTAGGACTATGACCCAGTTACCGTAAAGTATTATTATAGGAGAAAAAGTTTTTATACAAACACTTTACTCCAAAGTCCTTCAAGTCCTACACTCCTACACCCGAAGGTTCCTTGGTTAAAGTGCATCCGTATCCCCTATGGTTGCTTCCCTAAACTGGTTGATTATGCGTAGGCCGGGGTATTGAACCCCATGCTTGCTGCGTGGGAGTTTGGTATAGCCATGCTCCTTCATGGCGTCTGAGAATTTCCATTCACTCAAATCCGGTAGGTGGTTATCTTTGCACCATTTCTTGTATTCCCCCCAGAGGTCACGAGCGCCACACTTGTATTCCCCGCCCAGTTCCAAGCGTTCGCTGTGGATGAAGCGCATCAGCACATCCTCCTCCGCACGGTATTCTGTGGTGGCGTTGAGAACCATCTCTGGCTCCATCAGACCATGCTTGCGCCATTGCTTCAATCCCTCCACCGCCCAAGAGAGAATCCCGTTGGCCTCAGCCAGTAGGGTGTCTTGCAGCGTGGTGTCTTGCTCAAAATGGACATTGAACGGTATGAGGCGTATCCTGCGCCAGATGCCTTCGTCCGTTCCACTAATCTCCGGCTTGTGGTTGCTGGACAACCAAAGTTTGAACTGGGGCTTGAACTC
>Ga0208188_1001223_pt1 | contig 11469 bp, 6 predicted proteins | sample June2015DPH_8_50_FD_184698 | JGI IMG/M metagenome (GOLD analysis project Ga0208188, IMG submission 184698) | Peatland microbial communities from SPRUCE experiment site at the Marcell Experimental Forest, Minnesota, USA - June2015DPH_8_40... | ecosystem: Environmental > Terrestrial > Soil >...
ACTACGTTCGGGTTCGCGTTAACACTTTCGTCCGGTCTTCGACGCTTCAAGTTCGCGTCCGATTGTTCATGAGGACGCGCCGGAATGACGAGATTAGGGTGTTCCGTTGAATCAAGCACGCCAATTTATGCAAGTAAGTACTAGCCACAGGCCCGGCTTAGAGGTATCATTTTGGGGTCAAAAAGGTGCTTTTAAGCGTTAACAAGGCATGTGTTTTTAACATTTAGCCGTAGAAACCGGGTTATTACCTCGGTCCGACCCCGTTCGTCCTGTTCGTAGCCGCCATAAGAGAAAGATCCTCTTGTGTCCAATCCGCGTTTAAACAACGCTAAAGATTTGTTCTATTATTTGTTGAACCGTCAGAATGCTTTTGATCGAAGCAGCCACTTGCCCTGCAGGTAGAAGACCGGCCTCGATGTCACCTGATAGCCATGACTTTTCCATTGCCTTGGGAGTAGATAAATCTTTAGAGTCTATTACTCCTGCTAAAACTTGCTCTGCTAAGGGGGTTCTCAAGCACCGCAATTGGGCTCCCATCATACTGACCAGGACTGTGCCGGAGTCATTGGCATTTAGAATGGCCTCTTTGTATGCGTGATGAGCTATGCATTCCCGAGATGCAATAAACCGTGTGCCGACCTGAATACCTTCAGCTCTTAGAGCCAATACGGCTTTATAGGTTCGCGCATCCGCAATACCGCCTGCGGCAATCACGGGAACATCCACAGCATCAATTATCATAGGAACCAGAACTAAAGTTGAAGATCCATGGAACCCCTGAAATCCACCGGATTCTGATCCTTCCGCGACTACAGCGACCGCACCCAAATTTACCGCCCCTACCGCAGCTTTGACAGTCGATGTCACGGCTATGTATTTGAGTCCCAAATCTTTCAATATGGGAGCCAAGGACTTTGGGGACCCCCCCGAAACTGTAACTACCCGAATACCCTCATCAGCGAGGATTTTAGCAAATCCAAAGTTCATTTCGTTCTTCATGAACAAGTTTGCACCGAACGGATGATTCGTAAGTTCCCTGGTTCGATGAATCTGTCTTCGTAGGAATTCCTTATCTGTAGTAAAGGCAGTAGCCAATAAGCCATAACCTCCGGCCTCCGACACGGCAGCAACCATCTCGGGATTGCAGATAACCCCCATCGCACCCTGAATGATTGGATATCGCGAACCTAATAGCTCCGTTACTCTTGACATGTTTGTCTCCCTTTGTGCCTCTGTAACAGATATATTGATATCCTAAAATTTGCCAGTGGTCCATCATGAGGATGCAGTAAGGTCGAAATACGTGGCGACTTTCTACGGCCCACCACCACTCCACATCCTAAAGTCACGGCCTATCCGATGAAATCTAGTACTTACTTGTATAAGTGCGCGTAAATAATTCAAGTCCGTCACCTCGGCGAAAGCCGGGGGCCAGAAGATTTCTTGAGATGGAAAAGACATCTGGATTCCGGCCTGAACCCTCACTACGTTCGGGTTCGCGTTAACACTTTCGTCCGGTCTTCGACGCTTCAAGTTCGCGTCCGATTGTTCATGAGAACGCGCCGGAATGACGAGATTAGGGTGTTCCGTTGAATCAAGCACGCCAATTTATGCAAGTAAGTACTAGAGAGGGTTGCCAAGCGGTCAAACGGGCTGGCCCAAGCAACAAAAAGATTACTTGACAATCGACCTACATCATAGCTTATTTGGACCTTAGCAGGGTGATGAAAAGGATTGAAGTTCCCACTTTGCAGTAAAAACCCTGTGGGGCCGTCACCCCGACGAAGGTCGGGGTCCAGTGTTTTGCTTTAAAAATCAAATAGTTCAAAAAAGCTCTGGATTCCGGCCTTCGCCGGAATGACGAAATCACCCGTCTTTTTAGGGCTCTTTTCCCACCGGAGAACCCTTTTTCAGCACCCTGTTAGAGGTGCATTTTCGGCATCAAAAAGACCGTTTGACTATACTGAGCTGTCAGACATGGCCGGAGCAGAACGAAAAATCCTGCCCGGATACGCTTGGCGAACCACAGGCCCGGCTTAGAGCTAGTGTAGCATTCCATAAATAATGCTATATCTCGGGCAGTATGCCTGTCACCCCAGCGGAGGTAGGGGGCTTTGTGCTTTAACTTATCGAAAAGACATCTGGATTCCGGCCTTCGCCGGAATGACGGGAACCGTTTCCGCTTCACCGTTCTAAATATCGAGGAACTTACGGGATGCTGCACTAGCATTTTGGGGTCCAAAAGGTGCTTTTAAGCCTTAGTAAAGCATGTGTTTTTAACATTTATCCTAAGAAATCGAGTTATTATCTTGGCCCGACCCCGTTCGACCTTTCATCTAAGGGGGTTGGACCTGAGTGTGCAGAGTCCATCTTCAGCGGCAGCGATGCAATGACGCCGGATTAGGTAGGCCTATGGGTTACTTGGCTTTATTCTATGAACTTGAAGAGCCCGGATCGGGGCATGATAGACCGAAATCCGGAATGGACTCAAACTACACGGCAGGCGGAGAAATGTTATGAGATCGTTGGGTAGAACCTTGACAATGTGTATGGTGCTGTGGTTTGGAGTTGCTGCAACGGCGATTGCAGCCGACATCACCGGAGCGGGGGCGACCTTCCCGTATCCCCTGTACGCTAAATGGGCTGAAGCTTATAAAAATGAAACGGGTATCGGAGTGAATTACCAATCCATCGGTTCCGGAGGCGGCATAAGCCAGATCAAGTCCAAGACTATCGATTTCGGTGCTTCGGACATGCCCTTGGAACCCGAGGAGCTTGAAAAGGCGGGTCTGGTGCAGTTTCCTACGGTCATTGGCGGTGTAATACCCGTTGTCAATCTGGAAGGTGTCAAACCGGGTGAAATCAAATTGAGTGGTAGGGTGCTAGCCGATATCTACCTGGGAAAAATTACGAAGTGGAACAACCCTGAAATAGTCAACCTCAATGAAGGCGTCAAACTTCCCGATAAACATATTAGCGTGGTGCATCGCTCCGACGCTTCCGGCTCTACCTTCACCTTCTCCAATTACCTGTCCAAGGTCAGCCCGGAATGGAAGCAGGCGGTGGGAACCGGCGTTTCCGTGTCCTGGCCGGCAGGCATGGGCGGGAAGGGCAATGAGGGAGTTGCGGCCTACATTCAGAACTTTTCAGGCTCTATAGGGTATGTTGAATATGCATATGTGCTCCAAAACAATATGACCTATACCATGATGCAAAATAGAGAAGGGCAGTTCGTCAAGCCGGATGCGAAGAACTTCCAGGCTGCGGCAGCGGATGCGGATTGGGCAAACTCCAAGGATTTCTATATAGTTCTTACAGATCAACCGGGCAAGGACACCTGGCCAATAAGCGGCGCGACATTCATCCTGATGCATAAGGTGCAGAAAGACCCGAAAACCGCCAAACATATTCTGGATTTCTTCACATGGGCCTATCAAAGTGGTGGTAAGCTGGCAAACGAATTGGGCTATATCCCCATGCCTGCCAGTGTTGTGGAACTCATCCACAAAGAGTGGAAAGCGGGGATTAATGGACCCGATGGCAACCCTATTTAATTTATTGAAGCCTGCGCGACCCAAAGAGGGCGGGCCGCGATAACTGAATAAAATTACGTAACTTTCAAGCACATCAAGCGAGCACAACGACTCCCGGGGAGGGCGATCATGCCCGCCCCGATCTCTTCAACCCAACCGAGAGCGTACTATCGCGATGGAAGGTCTAGTCCGGCAGACAATCAAATATCACGAGGCCAGCAAACATCATTTTGACAGGTATGCGCGCGGGCCGGGTTACCTTGACTGGGCATCCAAACCGGACCCTTTTCGGCGCTACCTGGGGGCGCCCCTGCACAGGCTTGCTATAAACCCATCGTTTACCGACCCCGACTACGATCTTGCTTTTGACTGCGGGCGCATCCCCCCGGTCCAATTGGATGTGCAAAGCCTCTCACGGCTTCTTTTCGACAGTCTTGCCCTCTCGGCATGGAAGCAGGCCGGTACGGAAAGGTGGGCCCTTCGGGTGAATCCTTCCAGTGGTAATCTGCATCCTACGGAAGGCTATGTGATCTTTGGACCGATGGCAGGGATGGATGAATCACCGCTTGTCTGCCACTATGCGCCCAAAGAACATGGGCTGGAACTGCGGGCACGGTTTCCGCTCGATTTGTGGGACGAGCTTATCTGCGGACTTCCAAGGGAAACGGTCCTGGTGGGGCTAACCTCCGTTCATTGGCGTGAAGCCTGGAAGTATGGAGAGCGCGCATATCGCTATTGCCGGCATGATATCGGGCACGCCATTGCGGCAGTCAGCCTGGCAGCCGCCGGTCTGGGCTGGAAGGCCGGATTGCTGGACGGCCTGAGCACCGAAAGTTTGTCTTATCTGCTCGGGGTCTTTGATCCGCAGGGTGCAGAGGCGGAAGAGCCTGATTGTCTTCTTGCAGTGTATTCTCAAAATGCGCCCCTCGTTTCCCCTTGCCCGCTGAATCCGGACGCATTAGCCGCACTCAGGACGCTCTCATGGAAAGGTAACCCGAACCATCTCAGTATGACCCATGTGGAATGGCCCGCCATCGACGAAGTTGCGTTGGCCTCTCGAAAGTCTCACTCCGGTGAGAGTACTTCCGAAGCCGAAGATCGGGTTCAAAATGGGAGGGAACCGCTCCGCGGTCCGGAACTCTCAAGTGGCCCCGGAGCAAATCACGGACGCATGGCAGGGCTTCGGCAAATCATTCACCAAAGGCGTAGCGCTGTGGCCATGGATGGCATCACTTCCATCCACCGCTCCTCTTTTTTCGAGATGCTCCTCAGAACCATGCCCGTCCCTGGGCGGATACCCTTCATGGCTCTCTGCTGGGAAGCCCACGCACACCTTGCCCTCTTTGTCCACCGCGTCGACGGATTGGCGCCGGGATTATATTTCCTGTTTCGCAACGTCCGGGAGAAAGATAAACTTCGCTCGGCAATGCGGGGCAGTTTTGTCTGGAAAAAGCCGGATTATTGTCCTGATGCCCTGGAGCTTTATCTTCTGGCCGAAGGCGACGTCCGCAAATCCGCCATGCAGATCTCCTGTTTTCAGGAAATCGCCGGCGACGGCTGCTTCAGCGCTGCCATGATTGCGGACTTCGAAGGTCCCCTGAATCGGGATGGACCATGGTTCTATCCCAGGCTCTTCTGGGAGTGCGGGATGATCGGCCAGGTCCTCTATCTCGAAGCGGAAGCCGCCGGCGTGCGCGCAACCGGCATCGGCTGTTTCTTCGACGATCCCACGCACGAGGTGCTGGGCTTGAAGGGGCGCTCCTACCAGGACCTTTATCATTTTACGGTCGGAGGACCCATCGAGGACCACCGTCTGACTACGCTGCCCCCTTATCCATTAGAACGCTAAAATCTTCTCCCTTTTCGAATCTTTTGATTAACGGTTCGCTGCAAACTTACTCTTTCGAAGTTGGCAAGATGTCGATACCCTGACCAGCCCTGTGAAGAGACGTTCAGGCGCTCTTGCTGCGTGTTGGATTTTACTTGCAACTGCACGTACATTCATGGATATGATTACATACACATGTCATCGCCATAGGGAGTTGGGACCTTGTTGATGCTTTAAGGCGCGAACTAGGCGTGAAGATAAAGGGGCGCCGGATTTCCGGAATGGATGGCGAACCCACGCTACGAGAGCCCCAAACCCGGCTTAGAGGTATCATTTTGGGGTCAAAGACGTGCTTTTAAGCGCTAATAACGCATGTATTTTTAACATTTATCCATAAAAACCGGGTTATTACCTTGGCCCGACCCCGGCCACCCGCAGGAAGCAGGACTGAGGACTGAGGGCCTCCGGCCCGGCGCTGGGCAATCTTGGAGTGGTGTTTCGTCGGGTTGTACGCGCCACTGAGGACTGAGACGGAGGACGGAGGAGCAGCAAGCAGTGAATAGTGAACAGTGAGCAGTGAACAGTGAGCGGTGAGAAATCAAATTCCTAAATTCCTCAATCCCCTAATCCCTCTATCCTCTTATCTGTGTCAATCTACCCCGCTACGCCCTTCATCCGTTATTCAGAATCCCTAAATCCCTAAATTGAAGATTTTTCAATCCTGTTAATCCTGTCAAAATCTCTCAGCTCTTATCAAAGCACAAAGAACGAAACGTGCCGGCATCCTGCCGGCTCTTGCCCCCCGGTATATTCTGTGGTACGTTTAGAAGTATTATAGGAGGTACGATATGGGCAAGTTATTGAATATCATTCCGATCAGTGATTTGAGGCAGGATGCAGCTAAGGTTCTCAAGCGGATCAGGGACTCCAAAGAACCTATCGTGATTACGCAAAGAGGACGTGCGGCTGCCGTAATGCTCAGTGTCGAAACATATGAGCGATCCGAACGTGACAGGGAACTTTTACGCCTTCTGGCAAAAGGGGAAAAGGAAATAGACGCAGGCGAGGGGCATGACCTGGATTCTGTCCTTGCTGAGGCCGATGCACTCCTTGCGGAAGAACCATTGTGAGGGTCCACTTTACCCCGTCCGCCAGGATTCAGTTTCTCTCCGCACTCGCCTTTATTCGCCGGGATAGCCCTCCAGCGGCGGTCCACTTCCGCGACCGAGTTGCAAAGGTATTGCGGAGGCTTGAAGAATTCCCGCAATCGGGAAGGGTGGTGCCGGAGTTTCCAGAGCTACCGTTCCGGGAAGTAGTCATCTCACCATACCGTTTCTTTTACCGGGTCAGAGAGCAGATCGTCTGGGTTGTGGCGGTCTGGCATGGTGCACAGGTTCCTGAGCAACCAATGCCCTGAACGCCCAACTGTCAAGTTGCGTTCAAGATAAGGTGATTTGGGAGGGCATTAAGCCCTCCCCGGCCTACCTAGGGGCAGATCGGCAGGGGCGGGGTTAATCCCCGCTCGATCTTGAGGCTTCGCCATGCGGACGCGCGGTGGACGAAGTGGACATGGTGGACGAGGTGGACCTCCGTCATGCGCACACCCTGACGCTCTGTGGACGAAGTGGATATGGTGAACGAGGTGGACCTCCGTCAGGCGCACGTCCGGACGCTCGGTGGACGCCGCCGCAGCGCCACGTAGATTTCGAGGCCCGCCATGTATGACTTGATACTTTCTTGAACGCAACCTGGTATTAGAACAGCGTATCAGCGCGCTTGAAGAAAGTATCCGGATGGTGATGGCCGGCTTCCAAAACCCATGATCGCCTTTTCGCGGCTTCGCGCGAAACCTTCCGTTTCCATCTCAAAATCCCGGTACGAATTTCTATTTTCGGCGATCTCAAGTATAATGAGCCTCCTGGAAAAGGGGGCTGATGACATGATGGATATGGAAATGCAATCGGACGACAGGTTTTGCGCCGATATTTCCCTGCTTCAGTCGATTCTGGACTCCCTGGTTGTCGGAATCGTCTCGATTGACCTCGAGGGTGAAATCACCGTCTTCAATGAAGCGGCCGCCCGGCTCATGGGTGTTCCAAAGGAGCAGGCCCTGGGCAGACATCTTCTTGCCGTAATCCCCAACGCGGGCCTGATAAATGTGCTGAGAACGGGCGAGCCCGAGATGGGCCGCACGCAGTTGATCGGCCAGCGCACCGTGCTCACAAACCGCTCCCCGATCATTCACAACGGGGTGCTGATAGGCGCAGTCTCCCAGTTCCAGGACATAACGGAAATGGAGAAAATCTCGCGGGAACTCGACTCCACCAAGACGATCGTACGCACCCTCGAGGAAATCCTGTCGGGCGCCGGAGAGTGGATGGTGGTCGTTGACGCAAACGGCGTCATCACCATGATGAGCGAGCAATACGCAAAGTTCAACGGGTCCAGCCTACCCCAGGCCGTGGGACGGCATGTGACCGAAGTTATCGAGAACACCCGCATGCATATTGTGGCCCATACCGGCGTGGCCGAAATGGGGGAAAAGCAGACCATCAGAGGCCGGGAGCTGATAGTGAACAGGGTCCCGCTGATGGATGCAGACCGGGTGGTTGGGGCCTACGGACGTGTAGTTTTCAAGGACGTGGAGCAACTCTATGAACTCGCCTCCAAGCTCAAGGTGCTCGAATCGAAGGTAAAGTATTATGAAAAAGAGCTGACCCAGCTTCGTGGGGCACGCTATACCCTGGCCAGCATTGTTGGTTCCGGACAGGCGATCAGCGCCGCCAAACTTGAAGCCCTGAGGGCCAGCCGCACCGATTCAACGGTGCTTGTTTTTGGAGAAACCGGGACGGGCAAGGAACTTTTCGCGCATGCCATCCACGCCGCGAGCCAGCGTCGCAGCGGGCCTTTTATCAAGCTCAATTGCGCGGCCGTTCCCGGCGAGCTTCTCGAATCGGAGCTTTTCGGCTATGAGGAGGGCGCGTTCACGGGCGCCAAAAGAGGCGGCAAACCCGGAAAATTTGAAATGGCCCAGGGGGGCACACTCTTTCTCGATGAGATCGGCGATATGCCCCAGGCTATGCAGGTCAAGCTTTTGCGCGTCCTGCAGGAACGCGAGGTCGAACGGGTCGGCGGTACGGTGACCCGTCCGGTTGACATCCGCATTATCGCGGCAACCGCAAGTGCGCTGGAAGATCTGGTAAATGAGGGAAGCTTCAGAGCAGACCTATACTACCGAATTCACGTGATCCCGATTCGAATACCACCCCTCAGGGAAAGGCGGGAAGATATCGAAGCTATCGCCGATAACTTCCTGGCCCGGCTATCAAACGACACAGGTGAGATCAAAACAATGATTTCACCCGAACTTATGGAAGCTCTCAAATCCTATGGCTGGCCGGGAAATGTTCGAGAATTGCAAAACGTGCTCGAACGGGCCGCCGCTATGACCAGGGGACAAACGCTTTTGCCCGAACACGTTCCCGAGTACCTTTTGCGCTCAATCCCGAAGCTGCGAGCCGGCCTGGCGCCATGCACCCTTGCACACGCCAGGGCCGAGGCGGAGCGCAAGACCATTGTTGCGGCCCTCGAGGCTGCGGCAGGAAACAAGACAAGGGCGGCATCCATCCTGCAGATACATCGCGTGAAGCTCTATGAGAAGATGAAGCGGCACGGTATCCCGCATATATCCAATAAGGTACATGTACCAAATTAACTACACTGCGAGCGGAACCAGCATTGTAGCCTATTCCTTAACGCTGTAGGCCGTTTAGCCATTTCAGTTGTGTAACTTTTTAGCTACATTTTCTTGCACCAACGCTTCACTTGCCCCGTAAATCCTTTCCAGAAGCCACTCAAGGAACTTGGCACCGAATTTGCTCACTGGATTCTTATAAAAAAGATATTTAACGTCGGCTCCATGATTTCGCCCCCGTCCTCTGTTTATTGCGGAAAGGAAAGGCATGCTCGATATCAGGGGTTCGGTAGCTGTCATTACGGGGGGAGCTCAGGGAATCGGGCGGGCGCTCGGAGAATACTGGGTGGCCGGCGGAGGCAAGGTCGTGCTGGCCGACGTGTCGGAAAAGAGTCTCGAGGAAGCGAAAAAATCTCTGGAGAGTTTGGGGGGCGAAGCGGTTGCGGTTACCTGCAACGTCGTTAGCGAAGCCGATTGCTCATGGCTTGCACAAAGAGCGATCGATCTGTTTGGAAAGATAAACCTGGTTGCCCCGTGTGCAGGCATTACCAGAGACGGTCCGGTGCTCGATACGGACAAAGACAGTGGCAAAGTGATCGGGAAGATGTCGCTCGAGAACTTCCAGATCGTTTTGAACATAAATCTCACGGGTGTTTTCCTCACGGTCCGGGAATGCGTGGAACAGATGATAAACCATGACTGCCGGGGTCTGATCTGCCTCATATCTTCCACCAGTTCGCTCGGGGCGGCCGAACAGCTCAATTACTCATCATCCAAGGCCGCATTGTCAGTGGCGCCCAGGGTGTTGACCGCCGAGTTGTTCAGGCGCGGACTGGCCGGCAGGATTCGCTGCGTTGCGGTGGCCCCGGGATATGTCGATACCTCGCCGGGCGGAGCGACCATGAACGGGAAACCCGTCGGGAAGTCAGTGGACCAGGTCCCGATCGGACGTCTTATCGACCCTTACGAAATAGCGTCGCTGGTCGGTGAGCTTTACCGCAATGAGGCCCTTGCCGGGGATGTGTACTACATCCACGGCGGTTTGAGGCTGGGGTCGAAGGGCTAGCGGCGCAGGCGGGCTGGAATAACATGGCAAGAGCCGGAGGCTTCGGGGGAAGGAGGTGATACCGGGAGTTCCTCGCCACTACTTGAAAAATAATCAACGGAATACTTTCCATTTTGGGCTCAAAGCCAAACTAAAGATTTGCACTTGTACGGACCATTTCTAAATATTGACAGCCTCGAGGACTTACCCTCCACTTTAAAAGGAGTGCCTTTATGGATGTATTAGGGATTGTACTCAGTCTGTGTCTTTTGATGTTCATGGCCTACATGGGATTTTCGGTCATCCTGTTCGCCCCTGTTTTCGCTCTACTGGCGGCCTCTCTCCAGGGGTTGCCGGTCATGCCTTCCTACACGGAACTCTTTATGGCCAAAGCCGTGGTCTACGTGAAACTCTTTTTCCCAATATTCCTGCTGGGCGCGGTGTTTGGGAAAGTGATGGAAGACACGCTTCTGGCAAAGGGTATTTCGCATGCGATTATGCAGAGGCTTGGACAGAGGCATGCTATCCTTGCCGTCGTCCTGTCTTGCGCCATCTTGACCTACGGCGGTGTCAGCCTGTTCGTCGTGGTTTTTGCGGTCTACCCTTTTGCGGCTGCGCTGTTCAAAGAAGCCGGCATCCCCAAGCGTTTGATTCCAGGCTGTATTGCATTGGGCGCCTTCACTTTCACCATGGACGCCTTTCCGGGTACGCCTCAGATCCAGAATATCATTCCAACCAGCTTCTATGGCACTAATGCCTACGCCGCACCATGGTTAGGTTTAATTGGCGGGACACTGATTTTTATCGTCGGAATGGTCTGGTTGGAATTCAGGCGCAGAAAGGCAGCAGCAAGGGGGGAGGGCTACGGCCCCCATACTTTGAATGAGCCGCCGGCTGCCGAGGATGTGGTGCTGCCCAAATGGTACATTGGAATTCTGCCGCTGCTGACGGTCCTTGCTCTCAACTTTATCCTCTCGAGGGTTGTGACATGGAGCCCCGAGTCGCTCGCGCCGCTGGCCGACCTTAAACTCCCTCTCATGGCTGCCTCAGTGAAAAACGTGATCGGCACCTGGTCGTTGATCATCGCCCTGGTGGCCGGCATCGTCCTCGCCATGGCGCTGGGTTTCAAGAACATTCCCAAGGGGAGTGGAGGATTGCAGAAAGCCTTGAACGTGGGCGCCATAGGGTCTCTTCTAGCGATCATGAATACGGCCTCGGAAGTGGGTTATGGCAATGTCATTGCGGCTTTGCCCGGTTTCAAATCGATCGCCGCCTTTCTTCTGGGGATCAAGGTCGGAGTTACGCCGCTTATGTCGGAAGCTGTGTCCGTCACCACTCTGGCGGGCATAACGGGTTCGGCTTCGGGCGG
>Ga0208188_1001227_pt1 | contig 11438 bp, 3 predicted proteins | sample June2015DPH_8_50_FD_184698 | JGI IMG/M metagenome (GOLD analysis project Ga0208188, IMG submission 184698) | Peatland microbial communities from SPRUCE experiment site at the Marcell Experimental Forest, Minnesota, USA - June2015DPH_8_40... | ecosystem: Environmental > Terrestrial > Soil >...
AGTCCAGCGACGGCAGACTGGAGACTGTGGACTGCGGACTGTGGACTGCGGACTGCGGACTGGGGACTGTGGACTGCGGACTGGGGACTGTGGACTGCGGACTGGGGACTGTGGACTGCGGACTGGCAACTGTGAGTCCGGCTTTACGATGGTTGAGATTGCCATCTGCCTGGCGGTCATCGGCATCGCGCTCGTCGCCATCATCGGCGTGCTGCCCATTGGCATGAACACGCAGCGGGACAACCGCGAGGAAACCATCATCAACCAGGACGCCACCGTTTTAATGGAAGCCATCCGCGGCGGCGCGCGCGGCATGGACGACCTGGCCAATTACGTCTATGCCATCACGAATTTTGGGGGGCAATACAAAAATGGTGTGCTTACGCTATTTTCGTCTACCCCCCTCATCGGTTATACCAATTATCCCAGTTTTCTCACCAACGGCGCGAACATCGTCGGGCTTTTGAGCATGCCGGAATTTACTGATCCCTACAACAACTACGCTCCCATCGAAAATCCTTCTTCGTTCAACGTTTACAACAGCAACCATATCGTCGCCTATGTCCGTTCCATCAGCGGGCCGGCGATTGAAAAACCGCCGCAAAACAACGACCTTGTCGTCGGTGATTCCTTCGGCTACCGCGTCCTCTGCGTCAACGCGCCGGTGGCGGTGGATACGAACATATTTAATCTGCTTCCGGCTCAGCAACTTTACAACCGGCAGCTCGCCGCCAACCTGCACGAACTGCGGCTGACGTTTCTCTGGCCGCAACAGCCCAACGGCAATCTCGGCCCCGGTCGCCAGACCTTTCGCACGATGGTCGCCGGACAAATCGTACAGACCAACTATAATAGCAGCCCGTGGCTTTATTTTTATCAGTCGCAATCGTTCGTCAACGTCACCAACGCGCCGTGAACCTGAAATCTAAAATTTCAACGAAGGTAGGGCAGACCTGCCGGTCTGCCCTAAAATCAAGGCGGCGCGGCAACGCCGCCCTACCATCGTGCGCTCCCCGCGCCTTTACGCTCGTGGAAATTCTCGTGGTGGTGGTGTTGATGTCGCTCATCGTGCTGGCGTTGATGGCGGTGTTCAGCAGCACGCAGGCCGCGTTTCGCGCGAGCATCACGCAGACCGACGTGCTGGAAGGCGGCCGCAGCGTGATGGGCATGCTCAAAAGTGATTTGGAGACAATGGCCCCGTCGTTTGGCGTCAGCAACCGCTTCGTGGGCGCGGCGAATTTTTACGCTGCGGTTTCGCCCGTGCCGCCGCTCGTCCAGTCGCTGGTTCCCAGCGGCCAGCCACGGGAAAATGTTTTGGAAAACTTCTTCATTTTAAGCCGCGAGAACACGACCTGGTATGGCGCCGGTTACGCGGTGACCACGAATTCACCGGGTGGCGGCCTTTATTCCCTTTACCGGTTTTCGACCAATCATCCGGTGATGACGACCGATCCGGCGTTCATTTTCACCAACGACTTCGGGAATTTTCTCACGGCCATAACCAACGGCAGTCATTTGATGGACGGTGTGGTGCATTTGACCGTACGCGCCTACGACCCCAACGGCTTTTGGATGACAAACACTTATCCTTTTTACAACGGGCAAATTACCACTACCAACAACAATGTCTGGTTTCTCCCGCTGGATTCCGGCTCCGATTTTGGCGAGACTGGCTTTTGGATGTTCAGCAACACGCTGCCGGCGTCGGTGGAAATCCAGTTGGGCGTGCTGGAAGACCGCACGCTCCAGCGCGCCGAATCCATCCCGGATTCAAACACGCGCAGTAATTACCTCGCGCAACACGCCGGCCAGGTTCACCTTTTTCGCCAGCGCATTCCGATTCGCAACGTTGACCCCTCGGCCTATCAATGAATATAAACGGCTTTAACGCAAAGACGCAGAGAACGCAAAGCAACGCGGAGATGAATTTCTCTTTGCGGCCCGCCGCTGACGGCGCGCAGCGGAGTGCGCGCCCTACCCTTCAGCCTCTTGGCGCGGCGAAGCAGACCGGAGACGGCTCAACCTTTCCACCCTCCGTAGCAGAGCTACTGCGGAGGACGGGCAACCCTCAACCTTCCCGCGCGTGCGGAATTGGCAATCCGAACTCCGAACTCCCATCCTTCGCCCAGAGGCTACGGAGGGCAGGCCGAACTCCGAACTCCCAAAATGGTGTTGCCCTCATCATCACGTTGATTTTGCTGTCCGTGGTGACGTTCATGGCCATCACCTTTCTGGCCCTCAGCCGCCGTGAACGCAGCGCCGTCAGCACCGTCACCGACACCGCCAGCGCGCGGCTGGCCGCCGATGCTGCGCTGGCCAACGCCGAGGCCCAGGTCATCGCCAACGTCCTTTCCACGACCAATCCCTACAACTTCATCTTGCTCGTCTCGACCAATTACATCAATGCGAACGGTTTTGTGCCCGGCAGTGCCAACCCGACTAATGTCAACTATCAATACGCAACCGGAAATTCACTGAACCAGAATGACTTTCTGCAAAACCTGGCCAACCTGCTTTACAGCCCGCGTCCGCCGGTTTTCATTCCCAACCCGACGAATTCATCCTTGCCGCCCGATTTCCGCTTCTATCTTGACTTGAACCGCAACGGGCAGTTCGACACCAACGGTTTCGTGCTGGAGACGAACTTCCTAGGTCAGGCAGGCATCAACTTTGAAGTTGGCGACCCGGAATGGATTGGTGTTTTGCAGCGGCCCGATGCGCCGCACGGTCCGAACAACCCATTCATTGCGCGCTACGCCTTCATCGCCGTGCCCGTCGGCAACACGCTCGATTTGAATGCCATTTACAACGATGCTACCCGACCCGACTTAATCATGTCACCCGGGCACGATGGTTTTCTCCGCAATCAAGGCATCGGTTCCTGGGAAATCAATCTGGCCGCATTCCTGACCGATTTGGACCCAAACCAATGGGATCCTTCAGGCAATCCTTATCTTTATGCCACTTGGAATGGAACTCTCTATAACAGCGGTGCAGGTTTTGAAGACGCGCTTTCATTGCTGAAATATCGGTATAATGGCACTTACAACAATCTTGCTTGGGTTCAAAACCTCTATAGCCCGCTCGGTCAATCGACATTTCAAAACAACATTGACGCTTACAGCGACGGGCCGCTAATGAAGACTCCAGTAGGCATCAACGAAAACGGTCACAGAGTTGATCTACCGTGGGCTGGTGCGGACAACATAAACCATTTTTTCACGCCGGAGGAATTATTCAACTCGAATGAAATCTCGGCGCCTTTCGTCAACCGTCTACTTGCTGCCGGCAACACCAATTCCATCTACGAACACTACACGTTTTACCGGTTGCTCTCGCAACTCGGCACCGATTCCACGCCGGAATCCGGCAAGATGAATTTGAATTACGACAACCTTGTGCAGACCAATGCCAACGGCGTGGTCAGCGAGACAAATTTTTACTCGTGGACGGCGATTAACTTTTTCACCAACGCCGCCGACCGGCTGCTGCGCGCTTACACCACCCAGTGGCGCAACAGCAATCCCACCAACTTCGCCATCACCTTCTACGCCTCCTACGCTTTCACCAATATCAATTTCAATGCGTCCCAATGGACCAACTATCCGGCGTTTGGGCTGAGCGGTGCTCCCGGCGTCATTCCCGGCATTCCGGTTTTGGTGAGCAACCAGTTTGTCTATTCGTCCGCCGTCAACCGCCTGCTCCAACTCGCCGCCAACATTTACGATGCCACGACCAACTCATTTTATCCGTCCGTCTTCCGGCCCATTTTTGAACACGATAATTTTGGCAATGTTTTCATCGTTGGTTATACAAGCCTTTACAGCAGTTATGGGCTTAACACCGTATTAGGCACAGGTGACCCACAATTGGCAACGCCGCATGACGTAACGCAATTGTTTGGTCTTGCCGCCACTAATACCCCTATCACTGATGCCTATGGCTATGTGAACGTCTATGGTGTGCCGTGGATTATTGGCGCGAAGAAGGGCTTCCCGAATTTCAACGAGTTCGTGCTGGAAAATGTCGTGGGGATTACCCGCCGGTTACAGTTTACACGCAACACCAACACTTCACCGCCCACGATGACCGGCACCAACCAGATGTATTTGATGAACGTCAGTTCCACGCTGGGCGTGGATTTATGGAATTCCTACGCTGCTCAATACAATGGTACGGTGAGCGGTTGGGTGCGGGAAAATCTGTCCATGTCATTGACCAATAGCGACTCCATTAATTGGCCGCCTTTGTGGCCAATGGTGTTGTCAACGAACTGTCCCATCTCCCCCAATCCGTGGTCCGGCTTATCGTTCGTCATTCCCTTGGGCAACACGTTCATCATGTTGACCAACTCGGTATATCGTTCGCCGTACGCCGGGGCCGGAGCAGTCCCGACCGGCTACGGCTTTACACCGCCGTGTTTGATTCCCACAAATAGTTTTGGTGCGGTGACGATGGTGTATGAAACCAACACGCCGGGTTTTCCGCTCCCCAATTGGGGGTTGCTGACGACCAATCAGTTGCAGGTCTTCATGCTGGATCAATCTGCCAACGGTATTTATCACGTCATTGATTATGCCCATTTCGAGCAAATCAGCAGCCGCAATCTGAACGCGGAGATTTTTACGGATGACACCGCCGGAGTCTGGAATGCCAACATTGATTCCAATACCGGCTTGCCTTACGGCATTGAAAATCAAATCAATATCTCCAGAGGCATCCTGGTTCCGCCCGGGCCTCCTCCTTCGGAAGATGGACTTTGGAACCCAGATCCTCAAGCTTCACCCGGTACACCGACGGTACAGCAGGCTAGTTTTCAAGCCTTTTTCCAACCTTTGGGGACTATAGCCACCGTATACTCCTGGGGTGCAAATGCTCAGGCGAGCGCGTCGAATTACCTTTCGAGCGCGCAGGATCCCTATTCGCCCATACGCTACGTGGTTGGAACAACTGTCTTAGAGGCGAACGATCCGCTGGTTCATTATCTGGCCAGTGATTTGAATGCCACTAATTTTTTCAATCAGACCTACCAGTATAATAATAGCTACTCACAAGTGCCAACCTTGACCAATCTTGATTTGGGCGGACAGAACCGCAGATACCAGCCGTGGGGCATGAGCGCGAGCAGCAAGGTCGCTTTACCTGTTGATCCGAATCCTAATAATCTCTCCTATAAAGACCCATTGGTGCGCTCGTCGGACAACTGGGATTTCCCGGCGAACAAGTTCCCGACGGTGGGCTGGCTGGGCCGGGTGCATCGCGGCACGCCCTGGCAGACGGTTTATCTCAAGGCGACGAACATTTTGAATTGGGCTGAAATCAACCCGCCTTATGCAAACGGTTTTAATACTTGGGATGTTTGGGCGTATGGAACAACCAATCTAAATCCCATCGCTGCCGCCAATGCCGCGCCGGCACAGGACCGGCTGTTGTTCGACCTTTTCACCACCGCGTTCAACGACAATGCCACACGCGGGACGCTGTCAGTCAACCAAAACCATCTCGCCGCCTGGTCGGCTTTGTTCAGCGGCGTTGTCGCGCTTTCCAACAATGCGGCTGATGGCTCCATCATTAGTGTCAAACCACAATATCAGAATCCGCCGCCCAGCAATTCGTGGATGATTATTCAACCCGCCGGTCCGGCCTGGACCAACTCACCGCTGGGTCAGTTGGTGAATGGCATCAATCAAACGCGGGCCAACACCAACCTGTTCCCGTTGCAAACCTTCGCGCATGTCGGCGACATTCTGGCTACGCCGCAATTCACGGAACAATCGCCGTTCCTGAGAATAATTACGAATGGCGTTGTTGATGGTTTACAACAGGCGAATGGCATCAGCGATGAGATGTATGAATGGCTGCCGCAGCAGATGATGTCGCTGCTGCGCGTGAGCGGTTCGCCGCGCTACGTGATTTATTGCTACGGCCAGGCACTCAAGCCCGCGCCCAATGGCATTTACACCGGGAGCGACCACAACGGTGCGTATTTCGGCATGGTCACGAATTATCAAGTCGTGTCGGAAATCGCCACCCGCGCCGTCGTGCGCTTTGGCAGCACGCTGACGAATGTCATCACGACCAATACTTTCCTTGGTATCAACGGTTGGGTCAGCGTTCCCGTGGTGACGAACAACAATGCCGTCATTGAGAGCTTTAACATTTTGCCGCCGGACTGATTATGAAGAGAAACAAGCAGATAGTAGATGGTAGCTGGAAGTTGGGACGGAAGTTGAGGCAATTGATTTGCCGGTTTGCCAACTGCTATCTCCCAACTCCTAACTCCTGACATTTATGCGTAGGCGTCCGTTCATCTGGATTTTGTTGTGCCTGCTGTGCCTGGCGGGCGCATGGTTGTTCTGGCACCAGTCCGCGAACACGCGGACGAAGCTGTCCGCGCTCCCAAAAGTTGCCGCTCCGATGCTGACCGCGACTTCCTCCGCGTCCACCGCGCCGAAAAATTTGACCGCCGCTTCCACGAATGGTGCAACTTCGGTTAAAACAAACCGATTCGCCTGGCGCCTCAGCAACACGGGCAAGACCATCGGGCAGTTGGTGGGCGACCGCCATGCGATTTTGCTGGAGAATGCGCTGATTGATTCGAGCCAGCCGCTGAACTTTTCCATTCCGAAAAACTTGCAGTCGCAGGGCGATCCGGGCGCTTACATCATCCAGGCGCGCGGCCCGATTAACAATATCTTCCGCGCGATGCTGGCGGCGGCGGGCGCGGAGATTGTTTCCTACATTCCCAACGATGCCTATCTGGTGCGCGCCCCGGCAGGCGTGGCCAATGGATTGGCGGGAAATCCGCTCACGCAGGTTGTGATTCCCTACGAGCCGTATTACAAAATATCCTCGTCAATGCCCGTGACGGTTGGACAAAAAACGCTTTCTTCCGCGCCAATGAAAGCCAACCGGGCGGTGGGGCCTTCCTTGCTTGTTTTGGCGGTGAAACAGGCGCCGCTGCCTGCGGGAACCTGTTTGACGCTCGGTTTGTTCAAAGACGGTGCGGCGGCGACAGTCGCGCAGATTGAAAAGCTCGGCGGCCAGATTGTCGCGCGGGACAATTCACCGTTCGGGCCGGTGGTGCGCGTGCAGCCGCCGGCGGATTGGGTTGCGCTGGCCACATTGCCCGGCGTGCAAATCGTCGAGCCGTATCGCCAGCGCGTCCGCGCGAATGATTTGAGCCGGGCGACGGTGGGCGTGGCGGTGGACACGCAAGTTTCATCGAATTATCTCGACTTGACCGGGTTGAATGTGGTCGTGGAAGTGAATGATTCGGGGATTGACGCCAGCCATCCCGACTTGAACCCACGCGTGATTGGCGATCCGGCAAACTTGGTTGATACTGCCGGCCACGGCACACACGTCGCGGGCACCATCGCCGGCAACGGCACGAAATCCACAACTGTCACTAACGCGCAAGGTTCCATCATGCCGGCGACAAACGGCCAGTTCCGCGGCATGGCGCCGCTGGCAACCTTGTTTTCCATGGACATGGGCGAATCGGACCAGGAGCTTCAGGAAGCGGCGGCGCTGACCAACGCGCTGATTTCGAACAACAGTTGGAACTATGGTGGAGACAATGCTTACGACCTCGCGGCGGCCAGTTATGACGCGGCGGTGCGCGATGCGCTGCCGGAGGTGACCGGTTCGCAGCCGGTGTTGTTTGTGTTTTCCGCCGGCGATGATGGCGGTGGCAGCGACGACGGCAGCGGTGGCAACCCGGATACGATTCTATCACCGGCCACGGCCAAAAACGTCATCACCGTCGGCGCGATTGAACAGTTACGCTACATCACCAATATAGTTACGCAAGTGGCGAATGGCGTGACCAATACCAGCACTCCTTGGCAGCCGAAGACCGACACGGGTTATTCCCCGTTTGGGAATTCGGTGAGTGCGCAAGTGGCCGGAGTTTCGAGCCGCGGCAACGTCGGCATCGGCACCGAAGGCACTTACGGGCGTTACAAACCGGATGTAGTCGCGCCGGGAACCTTTGTGGTTTCCACCCGCTCCAGCCAGTGGGACGAGGAGGCGTATTACAACCCGACGAATTATTCCTACACTTTCCACACCAACCAGGTGGTGGGCGCGAATTCACTAACTTATTACAGCATCTCCGTCCCGGAAAACACCGTCGGTGTGACCATTCAAATCGAACCGAATCTTTTCTCGCAATCGCCGTTTCCGTCGAACCTGCCGATCTATGTGGAAAAGGCGGCTTTTCCGACCACAACCACTTACGATTTTGTGACTTGGAACAATGGGGTTTCCATTCCCCCCAACAGCGGTGGCGCTATTGCTGGCATCACCAGCATTCAAGGCCTGGGATTTAATTATGCCGTCGGCAATACCAATACCACCCCGGTCAATTACGATCTGTTTGTCGAAGTCGTTACGACGAATGACAACGGAAACTATTTTCAGGTGTTGAGCAATTTGAACAATTCCATTGGTACTTTCAATCCCCTCAATACAGAACCTGGTCCGTATTACCGTTACGAATCCGGCACGAGCATGTCGGCGGCGGACGTGTCGGGCGTTCTGGCGTTGATGCAGGATTACTTCACCAACACGCTGCAAGCCACGCCCAGCCCGGCATTGCTCAAGGCGATACTCATCAACGGTGCGCGATCCGATGGGAGTTATGATTTCCAGGTCCAAAACTCGATCAATTTTCAAGGCTGGGGTTTGATCAATCTTCCCAATTCGCTGCCGCCAGGAATCATGACGAACGTGAACAACGCAACCGGCGAAGCGATGCTTATTCTCGACCAAAGCCCGGCCAATGCGCTGGCAACGGGTGACAGTCACACGTATATGGTGACGATTGATCCCACTACCTACGCGCAGTATCTCCCTTTGCGTGTCACACTCACGTGGACGGATCCGCCGGGCGATCCCGCCGCCGCCATCAAGCTGGTGAACAGCCTTGAACTGGTTGTGACTAATTTTGACAACCCAACCAACCTGGTTGTTTTTTATGGCAATGACATTGCGACCGGGAATACTAACAATACTCCGGAAACCAGCACAAGCGCACCGCCCCTCGATTCCATCAACAACGTGGAGAATGTATTTATTTCACCACTGCTGGGCACAAACTACTCCATCACGGTCATTGGCCGCAGCGTCAACGTCAACGCCGTCACCGCGCAGACGAACAACGTGGTGCAGGATTATGCGCTGGTCATTTCCTGCGGCGAAGGCGAAGTGACCAACGCGTTCACGGTGACGGACAACGGGATCGTCTCCAACCCAACGACCGACCAGCAAATTACTTATGTGACCACGACGAACGCGCCGTTGCTGGATCAATTGGTGGGCGCCAGCACGCCGTTGCTCGGCACGAACACAATCCCGCTGGGCACGAACATGGTGTGGGGCGGGACCAATGGCGTCATCACGCTGGGCATGACCAACCAGTGGCATTTCTACGTGGTGGTCAACAATGCCGTTGACGCCTCCGGATCGAGCAGCGATGTCACCAACGCCGCGTTCATCACCTTCATTCCCGACACGCTTTCGATTCCGCGCATGGGTGTGTTTGCGGGTTCAACGGCCAATGCCACGCGGCCGGAGGCGGATATTGATCTTTATGTGAGCACCGACCCGAGCCTGACAAATCTTAACCCGGTCGCCATTTCCAACTGTGTCAACGGTGCGCAAGTTGGAGCGTCAGTGGGCAACATCTTCAGCGGTGCGTCGCTGGGTCGCGGAGGCACGGAATATGTCGTGGATACGAATTCCACACACGGACAAGTTTATTATGTCGGCGTGCAGTCGGAAGACCAGATGGCGTCCGAATATGGCTTCATTTCCCTTTTCAGCAACATCCCGTTCAGCCAGATGAATTCGAACGGCACCCAGGTCGTCAACGGCTTGCCGGTGCCGGTCAACATTCCCGGAGGCAGCCCCGCTTTGCCAAGTTTGATAAGTGTATTTGCTCTTGCGCTGTATCCCATACAGGTGCAAGAAATGGTTGTCACTAATATCATTACACAGCTGAATGTTGGCGATCTCGTCGCCTCACTCTCCCATTCCGAGAATGGAGCAGGCGTTAATTCTTCCCCGGCGATTTTGATGAACCATGATTCACCAAATGCGCCGGGAACATACACGTTCATCTACGACGACAGCGGGCAGGGCGATATTATCGGTTCGCAGCCATCAACCGGCCCAGGCAGCCTGAATAATTTTGTCGGCCAGCAGGGCAATGGCCCGTGGATTTTTACCGAGTCCGACAGCGCGCTGGGTTTCATTGGCAGTGTGCAGAGTTTCACCATGATGATCGAGCCACACCAGGATTTGGGCAAGGGGATTATCATGACCCTCGGTCCGCTGGGTTGGGGCTATGGTTACATTGACGTGCCTTCCGGGACGGCCAGCCTGACGGTATTGGCCACAAACCTGACCGGGACCGGGCTGGTGGATTTGTTCGTCAAAGTCGGCGCCATACCGACGCTGACAGACACCAATGAATATGGGCCGGCGGGGCTGACCAACAGCGGCCCGATGGGGCCGTGGAACTCGATTTACATTGGCTCGCCGGCGCCAGGCCGTTACTGGGTCGGCTTGTATAATCAAAGTGTGCTGCCGCAGACGGTGTATGTCATCGCCAATCTCGGCCTGGTCACGCCGCCCGCCCAGGTGATTTACACTTCCGCCGGCCCGGTGCCGATTCTGGATGATGCGGTGACGACCGATTCCATATACGTATCGGCGGACCAGACCATCTCGTCGGTGGACGTGGCCCTGCGCGTGGACCATCCGCGCGTGTCGGATCTGGTGTTCCATTTGATCAGTCCGGACGGCACGCGGGTGTTGCTGGTGGAGAACCGCGGCGGCACCACCGCCAACATGGGCGCGACCATCGGCGTCAAGAACATCGTCCCGGTCTCGTCTTCCGGCGGCGCGGGCGAGACCATCAACGTCATCAATGTGGCCGTGGACACCGGGACGCTGTCGATTTACTACAATTTCTACAGCCTGCCGGATGAGATGGTGGTGTATGACCAGGGCGGCAATTTGATTTTCAATTCCGGCATGATCAGCGGCAGCGGGGTGTTCAATGTCGCCTACGTTAATTCCAGCTTTCTGACCATCGTGATGAATCCTCCATCCGCCAACAACAATGAAGGCCCGGGCGATTTTTGGGATTACACGGTGAGTGCCTTGCAGGCCCGGCAAACCTATCTGGTGCTGACGGAGAACACGAACCTGACCACCACCCCCATCAAGTTCGCCCCGCCGCCGTTTGTGCCGGTGATACCGGTGACGACCAATAACGTGTTCAGCGACGGCTTTGAAGGGGCGGCCGGGGATTATGTTGCCGGGGTCAGTTCCAATTTTGACAGTTGGGCCGTGACCGCCAATCAGGTCACGGTGATCAGCAATGCAACGCTGGCCTATTCCGGCACCAACCTGCTGGCGCTGGC
>Ga0208188_1001229_pt1 | contig 11424 bp, 8 predicted proteins | sample June2015DPH_8_50_FD_184698 | JGI IMG/M metagenome (GOLD analysis project Ga0208188, IMG submission 184698) | Peatland microbial communities from SPRUCE experiment site at the Marcell Experimental Forest, Minnesota, USA - June2015DPH_8_40... | ecosystem: Environmental > Terrestrial > Soil >...
CGGAATGAAACTGTCACAATAGATCGCGTAAGTGGGACAAAAACGGCCGGGGTCGGTGCCGCCAAAAAGGATCGTGTCCTTGGTCATCTCAGGATAAACCAGATCACCGTTGGTTCCTTTCATCGCCTGTTCGCGCAATTTGGCGTCGTAGCTGAACTTGCCATCCGGTGCAACGAACGGTGGGGTGAACATGTCATGTCCAAACCAGTAACCGAACCAGTGGTTCCGTTGTTCGCTATGCGCCCAGTGGGACAAACCGGAGGCCAGTGGTATGAGGACGAAAAGTCCCAAAGTGATCGCCAGCGGGGCGCGCTGACGGTAAATCAGCAGGCTGCCAAGGAAGGTCACGGCGATGCCCACAATCAACAATCCCGCCATAACCGGGAGGCTGTATTGATTCGGAGCAAAGACCTTGCCCAAGGCCGCGCAAAATTGCGCGAAACTCAAGCTGTCACTTCGGAAGAAAACCATGATGATGGTCGTGCCAAGGAAAACCGCCGCCGCGATGATAAATATCAGAAAATACGACCGGTCGCTTTCCTGAGGGAGAACGGAAGTGTCACGTGTTCTGACCAGGCATTGTCCCGCCAGGGCGGCAAGAACGAAGGCGGTGGCCAGGCAGAAAAACAGGAACAAGATGGGTATGTATGGCAACAAGCCGGCGTCGCCGTAAAACGTGTGGCACACGCTATCGTAAAGTGTAATCAGCGCAGGCACGATGGTCACCACTCCCAGCAGGATCCCGACGACGCGGAACCGCACGAAATGAGTTGCCATGTAAGCGGCGGTAAGCGCCAAGCCGTAGCCGATCATGATTGCGATTACACTGTGGGAGCTAATAAAGAACACCTTGTTCAACTCCGCCGACTGGCGATCGGGCGACGTGTTCATGAGAACCACCAGCAGCACGCCGACGCAAAGATAGATCGCGGCCAGACCGGTGATCCAAGAGCGTTCGCGTTTTTGCATTTTGAAGAAAAACAACAGCGGCACCAGCGCAACAAACACCAAGACCCAATTGAATTCGGTGGCGATATCGCTGACCAGAATGCCGAGCTGCACGATGAAACGACCCGGATCATGGATAACGTCTGACGGACTGGCTTTCTCGTACTGACCACGGCTTAACGCGTGGAAGAATCCTTCAACCGTGCGCGGATAACCCCATTGCATCGGAGGATCAGTCATGCCCGCAATCGGCTCGTAGAAGAAGAATGATGCGCCCGCCAGCCACAACAGCCCCATCAAAAGAATAGCTTTCCATTCACCGCCGAGACCCCTGGTCTTGAAACCCAGCCAAATCCAGGCAGCGATCGAGGCAAGCCCAACCGTGTGGTAAATGACCAGCACCATCAGGGCCGTGTCGAGCATGTTGGTGAAGTGTGTGCTATTTGCGATCAACCCCAGCACATAAACTATACTGTTGCCAAGAAAGAGGTCTCGACCGAGCCGGGGTTGGGTGGCAGCGACAGCGACCTCAATGCCCATTGCCGCGACCAGCAGGGTTTGGTGAATGGTCAGGCAGATTCCAAAAAAGAACATGGCGCAGTAGAGGTAGCCCCGCTGGTGCGGAGCGTAAATCCACCTCAGGAGACAAAGCAGAACGATCATCATCCAAGGCACGCCGAAGGGAGAAATTCGATTGATGACGACTGACTCACTCCACATGACGCCCCCGAGGCCAAGCAGCAGGCCCGCGACAATTCCCGAAACCACGCAGATGACGCTTTCCCATTTTCCCGTCATGTTCCGCAGATCTTCGATTCCTTCCATGAGCATGCTGCTGCCCCGTGAAACCATGAAGGCCACCAGGCCGCAAGCCAGGGCGGCGGCGGTTGCTTCGCCCACTTCCACGCGCCACGCGACATTGCCCACCAGCAGCAGCTTCGTCCAAAGCCAGGCATAAATCGTCCAAAAGGGATAACCCGGCGGGTGGGGAATGCCCGCGTAGAACGCGCCGGTGCATAGCTCGCCGGAATCTTCCAGCGTTTGCTCCGGCGCCAGCGTCAGAAAATAAACGGTCCAAATCACCGCAAAGGTGATGACCAGTGCCAGCCAGTCTATTTTACGGAAGAGCGGAGGCACTCGCACGGGTGCTGGTGGAGGCGTCCTGGCGGCCGGCGATGGCTTCACCGCCTGGCCCTTGGCGTTCTTCAGTTTTTGCTTTTCCATTTTTGACGTCAGTCGTTTGGTTTCGTGAACGGCGTAGAATCTATAATGGAAGTGGAACCACTGCGGTTTGTCGATTCAAAAATAGCGGGTAAAATATTGTGCTCGATTTGCGACGAGCCTCCGGTCAGGTAAGCGACGTAGCTTTGATTGCTCAACATCATGGCGACCACAGGATCGTGACGGGGTGAGGCAGCAGAAATGTTGTTTTCCTGTTTGAAGACCGCCAGGGCCAGCAGCATGCAAACGGTTGCGGGGGCAAGCCAGTTGAAGGCCATGGCCATTTTGAGCCTGGTGGACGGTGTTGGGAAAAGCCGCCGTTTAATTCTCGCCGAGGGACGGCGCGGTTCCCAGGAATTTAATTGAGTCTCCAGCCAGTTCATCTCTTTCATACGTTGTCCTTTCCAAACAGAGTTTGATCTTTTGCAAACCGTAGCGGTATCGGCCGGCGGCGGTGTTGGGCGAAATGTCCAGCGTCTCGCCAATTTCGTCGAACGTGCAGCGATGCCAGATTTTCAACACAATCACTTCGCGCTGTTCCATTGGCAGTTTGGCGAGGCAATGCATCGCGGCGCGCTCCGCCGGACTTTCCGACGGTCCTTTCTCAAACCACCGGCGCGCCTCCAGTTCGCGCGTCAACCGCCGCCACAAAGAGCGCCGGTAATTCCGCGCGCGATTTCTGAAGCTGCGCACGCAATAATGTTCAAGCGTGACGGGAGGTTCCGGCCTTTGCAGAAGCGCGAGGAAGGTTTCCTGCAAGACATCCTCCGCTTCGCCGTGGCTAAGACCCAGCGCGCGGCCATAGAGAATCAACTCCGCCGCTTTCTTCGTGTACAGATTTTCGCGCCAATCGCTCACGATTTCATTACATAGACACCGCCAGCGGGGAATTTGTATAAAAAATTTAAAAAACATCCAACATCCAACGCCCAATATTGGCCCTGGCCAGGCTTACACTTCATTGGATGTTCGATGTACGATGCCTGCTCGCGATTTATCGGAGTTGAATTGTTGGTTGTTAAGCCGTCGTCCTCAGCCCCAGCCCAGCCAATGCCCGCCGTGCCAGGTGATGAATGCCAGAATCCAGGCCAGAGCGCCCATGTAAAGCCACTGGAACACCGGCCATTTCCAGGAATTGGTCTCCCGCCGCACCACCGCCACCGTGCTCGCGCATTGCAGCGCAAAGACGTAAAACACCATCAACGTGACGGCCAGCAACGGTGTGTAAAGCGGCGACCCGTCCGGCCGCGTTTGCATCCGCAATGTCTGGGCCAGCGCCTGCTTGCCGGACTCGGATTCGTCCGCGCTGCCGACGTTGTAGACCGTGGACATGGTGCTCACGAACACTTCGCGCGCGGCGAACGACGAAATGATGCCGATGCCCATCTTCCAATCAAAACCCAGTGGCGCGATGCCCGGCTCGATGAAATGCCCCATTCGTCCGGCAAAACTGTTGCGGAGGTTTTCGCCCGCGAGTTCAGCCGAAGACGGAGAGTTGGCGTCGCGCGCAATTTGTTTTTCCATCACTCCATCATTCCCTTTCCCCATCACCCCGTTTTCGGTTCTCGGATACGTGGCCAGAAACCAGAGCAGAATATTGACTCCCAAAATCACCGTGCCGGCACGCCGCAGGAAAAGCCGGGAACGATCCCACATGTGCCTCAGCACAACACGCAACAACGGTCGTTTATACGACGGCAGTTCCATGATCAGCATCGGCGTTTCGCCTTTGAGCAGGGTTTTTTTGAACAGCCAGGCCATCAGCAGCGCCACCACTGTGCCGAGCAGATACATCGCCAGCATCGTCAGCCCTTGCAGCTTCAACCAGCCAAGGATTTTTATGTCGGGAATGCACGCCGCAATCAGCAGTGTGTAGACCGGCAATCGCGCCGAACAACTCATCAAGGGCGCGACCAGAATCGTCACCAGCCGGTCCTTGGGCGCTTCAATCGTGCGCGTGGCCATGATGCCGGGAATTGCGCACGCGTACGAACTCAGCATCGGGATGAAACTTTTGCCGTGCAACCCGACCTTGCTCATCAGCCGATCCATCAAAAACGCCGCGCGCGCCATGTAACCCGTGTCTTCCAGAAAACCGATGAACAAAAACAGCAGCAGGATTTGCGGCAGAAAAACAATCACCGCGCCGACACCCGCAATCACACCGTTCACCAGCAATGAATTCAAATCGCCGGATGGAATCAGTTTGCCGACCACTCCGCCCAGCCAATCCACTGCCGCCTGCAATGCGTCCATAGGCACCTGGGCAAAAGTGAAAATGCTTTGAAACATCAGTGTCATGATGCCAATGAAAATCAGCGTGCCCCAGATTTTGTGCGTGAGCACGCGGTCCAATTTGTCGCTGAACGTCTCCCCCGGCGGCGCGAGTTCGGCAGTAACGGCTTGCTGGATTTCCGCAATGCGCGCGTATCGCCACTCAATGGGCGCGCCGCGCCAGTCTATTCCGTGCGTTTCGAGCCGCTTTCGGGCGGCGGCCACGGCATCCTGAATTTTTTGCGGATAATGCTCCTTGCTCGATGCCAGCGCTTTTTCATTGCTGAGCAGCAGCAGCGCCTCCGCCGTGGCCTGCAACCGCCGTTCCTGAAATGTTTCGGCCAGCAGGTTGGACAGTCCGGTTGCTTCAATCCGGAACAATCCGGGCAACTGGCAAAACAACTTCGGCCTCACTTCAGGCACGCTCTGAATGGTCGCGATGATCTTTGCGCGCAACTCCGGCACGCCCGCGCCAGTGCTGGCGACAATTGGGAAAACGGGCACGCCGAGCGCCCCGGCAAGTTTGGCTTCATCAATGCGCTGGCCGTTGACTTCGGCCACGTCCACCATGTTCAGGGCGATGAGCGTGGGATGGCCCAGCTCGACAACTTGCGTGGCGTAATAAAGATTCCGCTGAAGGTTTGAGGCGTCCACGACCACCACAATCAAATCCGGCGGCGGCAATTCGGGGAGGCGGTTGAGCAGCACATCGCGCGAAATCTGCTCGTCCAGCGAATTTGGGCTGAGGCTATACGTCCCGGGCAAATCGAGAACGCGGATGTCCGCTTTCGGGGGAGCGCCGAGTAATTTACCCTCCTTGCGCTCGACGGTGACACCGGCGTAATTGCCAACCTTGGCGCGCAGTCCGGTGAGCGCATTGAACAAGGTCGTCTTGCCGCTATTCGGATTGCCCGTCAGGATGACGTAGGGGTGACGAGTGACAGGCGTCGGGTGATATGAATCCGCCGGCTTTCGGTTGGTTTCCAGCGCTGGGGACGCGGTATCATCACTACGCGGAATTGGCTTGGATGGATCCATGTTGGACAGACAAATCACTGCGGCATCATGTCACTTATCACGTGCCACTTGTCACCCTGACCAGGATTTGTTCCGCCTCGTGCTTGCGCAAGGTGAGGTTGTAGCCGCGGACTTTGATTTCGACCGGGTCGCCGAGCGGCGCAAAGCGAACGAGTTGAACGGCGCTGCCGACCAGCAACCCCATTTCCATGAGGCGCGGACGGCTTTCGGGCGGGAGCTTGATTTCGGCCACCGTCGCCGTCGTGCCCACGGCAACCGAACTCAACGGCTGGGGAGCGTCGGGCATAAAAGTTTCAGGCGGCGGATGAGGACAAAGGTTCGACCAGAATGGCCCTGGCCAGTTTTTCACTGAGGGCGAGGCGGGCATTGCAAACCTGGCAGATGACATTGGCTTTGCTGCTCAGGAGTTTGATGCGCTGCTCCTCACCCAGGCCGAGTTCGCGCAGGCGGTCGCGCAATTCGGGCGACGCGGCCAGTTCCTTGATGCAAACGGTCGTGCCGGCAGCGACGTGGCTCAACGGACAGACCGAAGGCCCGGCACAATGGCCTTCAACAACTTGATAGGGGGGCACCCGTTTTTTCACAGCGGAACAACGTAGGTCAAGGACGACTGCGGAGCAAGCAGGTTTTTGCCACGGGCTTGGCAATTTTTGGCTTCCAAGCTTTGAACAGGGCAGGGGATGGGATCACTGCTTTCGGATATTCCACCCCCAACTTGCGCGGCACGCCCGCCGGATTGCTCAAAACAACTGAGACTGTCAAAAGAAATTGTCAATTGTTTGGACTGACCCTTTTATGATGACCCTTTTATGACCCTTTTACTAATGGGTGACCCCTATATGACCCCTTTACCCTTTACGACTCGTGACGGGTACCGCGACAGCGGAACTGACCGCGCCAACGGCGGTTGGCTCCGGCGGCTTCGCTGCCCAACCTGCTACACCGAACAGGGCACAGCCAAACAAGAACAACATGGACACACCGGGTTCAGGTGCCGGGGTCGCGTTCACTTCCAGCATCAAACTCCCGTTGCTTGAATCAATTTTCCAGCCTTGGGGCGCGGGTGGCGGCCCGAGTGGTGGCCCATAACTCCAATAAGGAACAATAAAGGACGACCAGTCGCCTGAAAAGGTATAGGTGTAGTTAAAATTAAATGTTAACGCATTGTTGTCATCACCGTTCGCCGGTTCAATGACCCCAATCAGATAATCCGTATCAGGAGCCAACGTAATGGGAGTAATGGGAGTGAAGTCCACAAAGCTCGTGGAACCAGGCCACTGGGTGGGCCTTGAATCAATCGTTGGATCTCCCAATTGCCCGGCGGACACGAAGTTCGGATTTGTGGAGGGGAAGCTTCCTTCCAAGGTGTAAAGCTGGATATCAAGTGTCGCAGGATTGCCGCCGTTTAGCATCTCGAAGGTAACGGTATTGAGCAGGTAAGGCGTGGCGTCTGTCTTGAACATGAAGCCGTAGCCGTGGCCGGGAATAACTGTTTCGAAATTGCCCATTCCGCCTTGAGTCCAGATCTGATCAAGGTTGCTGATCATGGCTTGAGAAGCAATGTCTTGTGCTTGCGCGGTGTGCGGAACCACTGCAAACCAAACCAGTGCAAGCGACGTGAATTGAAAGGATGGCATTTTCATATGCATGTGTTAAGGAGCCATATCAACGTCCAGAGCTCAGGCACGCGGGACCAAATGACGTGAACCGCGAAGCGGAGCTGTACCGGCCTCTGATTAATTACTACCCTACGCCGACCGCCATTCCAGTCTAGGAAAAGTTATTCACATCCCACCGACAAAGTGTGTAAAGGGGTCAGTCCCGAATGGCCCTTAGATAAGGCCCAGCAAAAACGCATAGATTTTTAAAGGGTTTCGAGGACTTTATTCTGCTCCTTTATGGATGAGCAGCAAATGCCTGCAAAACCGGGTATTTCCAAAACTTAAAGCGAAACATGGTCAAAAAGTTGGCCGAAACCGATAGGGCTGTGACGATTTTGTAAGTTGTTTGGGTTCAATGATATATTCCTTAACTAAGGGCCATTCGGGTCAGTCCCAATAATTAACAATTTCATTTGACAGTCTCCCGCCAACTTGGGCAGGCAGCCGGGCGTAAACGGGTCCTCACTATTGACACTTTGGTCTTCATTTCGTTGTCGTCGCCAGACAGTTCGACACGTGCGTCCAGCTTCCCATGTGCAGCCGCTGCGCGATCCATATCGACGTCATAATGCTTTCCCACCTCAGTCGTAACGCTATCTTCACCTGCTCCGGATCATCCTGCCGCGACAAATTAATCACACACGCCCCAATTTTTGGCTTCTAGGTTTCGAATCCTTCGGGCAAGATGAGCCGAAATTTCGGAAGACCATGTATTTCGGAAAAAAAATTGTCGTGGTGATGCCGGCCTACAACGCGGCCAAAACCGTCACTCAAACCGTTGATGAGGTCCTCCAGCAGCGCATCGTGGATGAAATCATTCTTGTGGATGACCGCAGCCGCGACGACACCGTGGCAGTCGCGTCGTCACTGCTCGGTGTGCGCGTCCACGTCCATGAACGCAACGTGGGTTACGGCGGCAATCAAAAAACCTGCTACCGGCTGGCACTGGAGGCGGGCGCCGACATTGTTATCATGCTTCATCCCGACTACCAATACACGCCGAAGCTGATTCCGGCGATGGCCTCCATCATCGCCAACGGCTTGCATCCGTGCGTGCTGGGCAGCCGCATTTTGGGCGGCTATTCACTCAAAGGCGGAATGCCGGTTTGGAAATACATTGCCAACCGTTTTCTGACTTTGACAGAGAATGTTTTGCTGGGCGCAAAACTCTCGGAATATCACACCGGCTATCGCGCATTTTCGCGGGAACTTCTGGAAAAGCTTGACCTGTCGAAAAATTCCGATGATTTCGTTTTTGACAACCAGATGCTCGCGCAAATTTTCTGGCATGGCTTTACGATCGGCGAGGTGAGCTGCCCGACGAAGTATTTTCCCGAAGCGTCCTCGATCAATTTCCGCCGCAGCCTCAAATACGGCTTTGGCTGTCTTGCCAGCGGATTGAAATTCCGTCTGGCGAAAATGGGATGGCTCCGGTCGGAACTGTTCAGTTCAACGCCGCGGCGAGGCGCGACTTCTTCCGGTTGACGGTGGCGCGGGGGAGCACGCCGGATTTGACGGCCTTGTCGAATGCAGAATGGACCCCGGGCAGAAATTTGACCGCTTCGTCCTTTTTGCCGGCGGTGAGCAGCGTGCGATAATCTTTTTCCAGACGGTGCAAGTGCGATTTGACGCTGCGATTGTGCTGGTGTTTGCGCTCGTTGCTGCGCGCCCGGCGTTCGGCTGACTTCGTATTCGGCATAAATTATAATTTCACTTAAAAGGGCGGTGAATCTAGTCGAATGCAAGTGAATGTCAACGGTGAAAGCTGACTCATCGCACTTTACTTTCGGGACGTTTGGATGTTTGCTGTTCTGAACATTGGATGGTGATGGTGGTTCCGCAACGGATGAATAGAAAGTTGCAAATTTTACATCTGGAAGACGACCCGGATTTCGCCGAGTGGGTTCGTTCGCTTTTCGCGCAGGACGGTTTGGACGTCGAGTTGAAATGCGTCGGCGACCGCGCGGCGTTTGAGGCCGCATTGGATGCCGGTGCGTTTGACGTTATTGTTTCGGACTATCACCTGCCGTCGTTCTCCGGCTTGGATGCGCTGGCCATGGTACGGAAAAAAAATCCGCATATTCCGTTCATTCTCGTTTCCGGCACCATCGGCGAACAGGCGGCGATTGAAAGCTTGAGGGCCGGCGCGACCGATTATTTGCTCAAGCAGCAACCGGATCGGCTGCCGTCCGCCGTCCGCCGGGCCGTGCAGGAAGCCGAAGAACGAGCCAGGCTCCGGGCGGCGGAAACGGAATTGGTTCGCCGTGAAAAACATTTCCGCACGCTCACGGAAAATTCGCTCGACGTCCTCTGCATTTTGAGCCGCGACGGAAACTTTCTCTACGCCAGCCCTTCGATCGAGCGTGCGTTGGGTTACAAACCGGAGGAATTGCGCGGGCAAAATTTCTTCGCGCGTTTGCATCCCGATGATTTGCTACCAGTGCAGGAGGCGTTTCAATTCGCGCTCGATCACCCGGAACGCACGGTAAAAAAACAATTTCGCCACCAAAACAAAAACGGTGAATGGCGGCATCTGGAACTGGTCGGCCAGAATCGTCTGCAAGACCCGGAAATAGGCGGCCTTGTGGCCGATTGCCGCGACGTGACGGACCGCTGGCGCGCAGAAGAGGAATTGCGCAATAGCGAAGAACAGTATCGTCTTCTCTTTCATGGCAATCCGAATCCGATGTGGGTGTTCGACCTTGAAACACATGCCTTTTTGGAAGTCAACGAAGCGGCCATTCAACATTACGGTTATTCCCGCGAAGAATTTCTAACCAAGACCCTCGCGGACATTCGTCAGTCGGAAAAAAACGGCCGTCCCAAAACCGCTGCGCTTGATACTGCCGATCGCAACGTCATTTGGCGTCAGCGGCGCAAGGACGGCAGCCTCATTGACGTGGAGGTTATTTGGAGTCCGATTGTTTTTGGCGAGCACTTTGCCGCATTGACCATGGCCACCGACGTGACCGAGCGTCTGCGCATTGAGTACCGCAACTCGATTTTCTCCAAGCTCGGCCATCGGCTTAGTTCAGCCAGCACCAATTCCGAGGCGGCCATGATCATTTGTGAAGCTGCTGACGCACTTTTCAAGTGGGACGATTTCGCGCTTGATTTGTATTTCGCCGTCAGCGACGAAGTTTTTTCGCTGCTCACCGTCACCACGGTCGAGGGGCAGCGGGTGGAAATTCCATCATCGCCCCAGCCCAAGACCGCCAATGCCGTCGTTCAGCGCGTCATTAAGAAAGGAGCGGAACTGCTGTCGTCCTTCGAAAACAAGCGCTTTTCCGCCGTCACCATGCTCGCGCCCATCCGCAAAGGCGAGCATGTCATCGGCTTGCTTTTTGTTCAGAACCACATGCCCGGCGCCTACACCAACCGCGATTTGGAAGTGCTCCAGACTTTGGCCGACCAGTGCAGCGGCGCGCTTGAACGTGTCCGCGCCGAGCAGGATTTGCGCGAGAGCCGGCAGCGTTTTCGCGACCTGTTTGAAAATTCACCCGATGCCATTTTTGTCGAGGACCTGGACGGCACGGTGCTGGACGTAAATTTTGCCGCGTGCGTGCTGCACGGCCTGACACGCGAACAATTAATTGGCAAAAATACCCTGAACGATCTCATTCCGCCGTCGCGCCGGGAGAACGCCCGCCGCGATTTCCAAAAGCTGGCGAGCGGCAAATTATCCTGGGTTGGGGGGGAAAGCCTGACCGCCGACGGTAACAGCACCCCTGTCGAAGTGCGCGCCGGCCGCGTGGAATATAACGGGAAACCCGCCCTGCTGTTGCATGTGCGCGACATCACCGAACGGCGCGCCGCCGAGGCGGCGGTGCAAAGTTCCGAAATGCTTTTCCGTTCCGTGTGGGAAAATTCCGTGGATGGAATGCACCTGACGGATGAAAACGGCGTCATTATCGCCGTCAACAAGGCCTACTGCAAATTGGTCGGCATGGAAGCGGAAGAGTTGGAAGGCGAACTTTTCACCATCGTCTACGCCGAATCCGAAAATCCACAGGCCATACTCGAAAGGCATCGTGAACATTTCCGCGCCCGCGCCGCGAACCGTAAAATTCAACACCAGTACACCCTTCACAACGGCCAGGTAATGGCATTGGAAATCACCGATTCATTTATCGAATTGCACGGGCAGCCGCTGCTGTTGTTCAGCTTGTTTCGTGACGTCACAACCCAACAGCGATTGGAAGAACAGTTGCGCCAGTCTCAAAAAATGGAAGCCATCGGCCAGCTCGCCGGCGGTGTGGCGCATGATTTCAACAACATCCTC
>Ga0208188_1001230_pt1 | contig 11418 bp, 5 predicted proteins | sample June2015DPH_8_50_FD_184698 | JGI IMG/M metagenome (GOLD analysis project Ga0208188, IMG submission 184698) | Peatland microbial communities from SPRUCE experiment site at the Marcell Experimental Forest, Minnesota, USA - June2015DPH_8_40... | ecosystem: Environmental > Terrestrial > Soil >...
AAAAAAAGGTTCAAAGATGTGTTGTTTGACTTCGTCAGTCATGCCCACACCGGTGTCACTGACACTGACCATGACATAGTCGCCGGGAGTGATGAGGTGCCGGCGCGCATAGCCTTCGTCAAGGGTCACGTTGTCCGTGCGGATGGTCAGGGTTCCGCCGTCGGGCATTGCATCGCGGGCGTTGACAACCAGGTTCAGCAACACCTGCTCGATCTGGCCGGGATCGGCTTTGATCAGGCCCAGGTCAGGCGCGGTTTGCGTCACCAGTTTGATGTCCTCGCCAATCAAGCGACGCAGCATCTTGTTCAGATTGACAATCAGTTCGTTCAGGTTGATCCGGCGGGGTTCAATGACTTGCCGGCGGGCGAAAGCCAGCAGTTGACGGGTAAGGTTCGCCGCGCGCTCGGCGCTCTCCTGGATGCACTCGAGATTGGAACGCAAGGGGGCGTCGGATGACAATTGCGCGAGCGCCAGATCCGTGTGACCGCAAATGACCGCGAGGATGTTGTTGAAGTCATGGGCCACGCCGCCGGCCAGCCGGCCGATGCTGTCAATCTTCTGCGTCTGGCGGTATTGAACTTCCAGTTCCAGTTCATGAGAAATGTCACGCTTGATGGCAATGTAGTTCGTGACGGCGCCTTTCTCGTCGCGAACGGGAGCAATGACAGCGTCTTCAGTAAAGAGCGTGCCATCCTTCTTTTTGTTGATGAAACGCCCCCGCCACACCTCGCCGGCGTTGATTTTGGCCCATAGTTCCCGATAAAAAGCGCTTTCTTGTCTGTTGCTCTTGAGCAGCCGCGGGTTTTGGCCGATGACTTCGGCCCGGCTGTAACCAGTGACCCGTTCAAAGACCGGATTGACGTAAAGAATGCGCCCCTTGGTGTCGGTGATGACGACGCTTTCCGGGGTTTGCTCAATGGCGGTCATCAGGCGGTTGAGCTCGGCTTCCGCCTGCTTGCGCGTGTCCTCATTGCCGATGGCGGAGGCGATAATTCCGAGGATTCGACGGTCATCGTCGGTGGGCCGGTAATCCGTGCCGTAAACCACGCAGAGCGACCCTACGGTCTTGCCTTCGCAATTGACCGCACACCCCATGTAGGTTTGCAGGCCATGCGCCCGCACATTGGGATCGGACTCGGCGTAAGACGTCCGGGGCAGATTGGTAATGACCACCGCGTCCTCCCGGTTGTTGCGTATGACATCATAACAAATGTGGCCAGCAGAAGCATCTTCAGACTTGAAGCCCGGCGGTGTATGCCACTGGCCTATGGAGCAGAGCAAATCGCCTTGAAGACGATTATACAGAGCGCAAGTTGCTCCGAGCAGTTCGCCGCAGAGAGCGGTCAGCCGGTTGATGTTCGAGTCAAAGTTGGGGCCGAGTTCCAGGAGGCAGCGATTGATCCGCTCCAGCCGCACCTCGCCCTGGCGCAGTGCTCCCTCCGCCCGCTTGCGCTCGGTGATGTCATGCCCGATTCCCACCAGACCGCAAATCCGTCCCTGGCTGTCCCGATACGGCACTTTGGTCGTCAAGAACGTGCACTCCCGGCCAACTGGGCTGACGCCTTTGCCTTCATGGTCAATGAGCGGCTCTCCAGCAAAAACTTTCAGCTCCTCGGCGCGGAACTCGGCGGCCAGTCCGGCGGGGAAAAAGTCCGCGTCGGACAGGCCAATAACCTGGGCGGAAGTCTCTTTGCCGAAGTGTTTGGCGAGAGCTTCATTGGCGACCAGGAAACGGCTGTCCAGATCCTTGATGTAAAAGGTTTCGGGCAGCAGATCAATCAACATGCGGAGCAGTTGGCGTTCGTGGACAATGGTTTCCTCCGCCTGTTTGCGCTCGGTGATGTCCCGCCCAATTCCCACCAAGCCCTGAATCCGTCCCTGGCTGTCCCGGAACGGCACTTTGGTCGTCAAGAACGTGCCCTCCCGGCCACCGGGGCTAACGCCTTTGCCTTCATGGTCAATGAGCGGCTCTCCACCAAAGACTTTTACTTCCTCGGCGCGGTACTTGGCGGCCAGCTCGGCCGGGTAAAAGTCCGCGTCCGACAGGCCAAGAATTTGGGAGGCAGTCTCTTTGCCGAAGTGTTTGGCGAGAGCTTCATTGGCGACCAGGAAACGGCTGTCCAGATCTTTGATGTAAAAAATTTCGGGCAGCAGATCAATCAGCGTGCGGAGCAGTTGGCGTTCGTGGACAATGGTTTCCTCCGCCTGTTTGCGCTCGGTGATGTCCCGTGCGACCGCCACATGCAATTCAGTGTCACCGAACCAGAGATGCTTCGATGAAATGCTGACGGGGAAGACACTCCCATCCTTGCGGCGGTGAAAGGTTTCTATGTGTTGCGCGCCGCCTTTGTTTTCCTGGAATTGCTTCCATTCCGCGTCCCAACGCTCTTTCGGAAAAACCGGGTCAATGTCCCACAAATGCAGTTGCATCAATTCCTCGCGCGTATAACCGAGTGAACGGCACGCCTGCTCGTTGACGTACGAGAAACCCGCTTCCCGGGTCATCCAGAAGATTGCGTCCGAGGCCTGATCAATGGAGAACTCAAACTTCTGGAGGTCCTGCTCCACGCGTTTGCGTTCCGTGATGTCGTTACTGATGCCGACAATGAATTTTTCACCTTTCTCGTCCGTGTACAGGGTCTTTTTCGTTATTATGGTATGAACCTCTCCCTTGGCGTCGGTAATTTTTTCCTCATTGATATTCTCTTTCCCGGTGGTGAAAACCGCCTCGTCTTTCAACCAAAACACATCCGCCTCGCTTTTCGGAAAAAAATCGTGATCCGATTTCCCGAGGAGTTCATCCCGGGGGTGTCCTATCAAATCGCAGTTGGCGTTGTTGAGCAATACCCAGCGGTGTTGCCGGTCCTTGACAAAGATCGGCTCGGCAAGGGAGTCGATGATTTTGTAAAGGTAGTTTCTGGATTCCGTCAGTCGTTCTTGCGCCCGCTTGCGCTCGGTGATGTCATGCGAAATGCCGAACAGCGCCTTTTTGCCGCGCCATTGGCCATGCAAGATCTCCGTCTCCACCAGGATGCGGGTCCCGTCCCCGGCCTGCAACGGAATGGGGCAAATCATGATTTTACCGGCAATCATGCCGGCCAAAAGTTTTGCGGCCTCCTGCCGTTGTTCAGGCGGGTGGAGATCAAGAGCGGTCATCCCGGCCAGTTCTGCCGGGGTGTATCCCAACTGACTTTGCGCCGCGGGATTTGTGAAGAGGATGCGCCCTTCGGGTTCAAAAACGAACACCAGATCGTCCAGCGCATTGAAAAAGGTTTGCAGGCTCTCTTCGTTTTCCTGCGAGGCGGCGGGGGCGGCGGAAGATTGTGCCTCTGCACGCCGGACCGTCCTTTTTTCACGATCCGATCTTGATCGGCCAGTTTTTTTGACCTTCATAAACGCCCAATAAACAGTGCCTGACGCCAATCATTTTAGCAACAGGAGACACATTGTAAGCAGAAAGCCTGCCGTCCGGTGACTTGGAAGGGGCGGATGCGGTTCGCGAAAAGCTGGCAGCCTTCTTTGAGGCGCGCGCCGTTGTAGGCGCGAAAGGTTTCGTCCACAAGGTCGGCCAGTTTCTCCCTGCCGGTGATGTTTTTGGGCCGAATGCGCTTGCCAGACATGAATTTGTCCCGGTGGGGGCATTTCTTTTTCTTCAGCCATTCCGGCGTGTCCAAAAGGTCTTCGCGATAACGTGAGGTCCTCTGTTGCTTGGCCATAATTAAAATTTTGTCCGCTCACGAATCGGGTGTTGTGCCACTTGCCAACATTAAATTCAAAATTTGCCACTACCGGGTAAAACTTTTAACCTCCGGCGACTTTTATGCCGCAACCAAAAATCGCAGATGCCGCCGCGCCCGCCAAACCCGGCTACTCCATGCCGGCGGAATGGGAAAGGCACGCAGCCACCTGGCTCGCCTGGCCGCACCATGCGGCCGATTGGCCGGGCAAGATGGAGGCCGTCCGCTGGGTCTATGGCGAGATGGTGCGCAAAATTTCGCCGGGCGAAATCGTGCGGATTCTTGTCCGGCACCGGGCCGAGCAAATAATTGCCGCCAGTTGTTTAAAACGCGCGGGTTGCGATTTGAAACGGGTGGAATTTGTCGAGCATCCCACGAATCGCGGCTGGATCCGCGACAGCGGGCCGATCTTCGTCAGGCGAAGAAATCCGAAATCCGAAATCCGAAATCCGAAATTTGAAACCGCCATCGTCCATTTTCATTTCAACGCCTGGGCGAAACATGACAACTGGCAGAAGGACCGCAAAGTGCCGGAGATGGCGGCGCGCAGGTTGCGTAAACGGCTTTTCCGCGCTGAGTTTGATGGCCGGCCGTTTGTCATCGAAGGCGGCGGCATCGAGGTCAACGGTCGCGGGACGTTGCTCACCACCGAGGAATGTTATCTGCATCCCAAAATCCAGGTTCGGAATCCCGGCATGACGCGGGCGCAATACGACGGGACGTTTGCAAAATATCTCGGCGTTACGAACGTGTTCTGGCTGCGCAAAGGCCCGGCGGGCGACGACACGCACGGACACATTGACGACATCTGCCGGTTTGTGAACCGGAAGACGCTCGTGCTCATCCGGGAAACGAGCCGGAGCGACATCAACCACCGTCCACTCTCGGAAAATTGGGAGCGCATCAAGGATTTGCGGCTGGAAGACGGCTCAAAACCTGAAATTGTGCCGCTGCCCATGCCGGCGCCGCTGTGTTTTAACGGCCGCCGTCTGCCCGCGAGCTACGCGAATCTTTACATCGCCAATGCCTGCGTCATCGTGCCGACATTCAATGATCCAAACGACCGCGTGGCGCTGGGGATTCTCGGCGAATTATTCAAGGACCGGCCGGTCGTCGGCATTCATGCCGTTGACCTGGTGCTAGGCTCCGGTTCGCTGCATTGCTTGACCCAGCAGCAACCGGGTTGAATATGTGGCACAGGCCTCCGGCCTGTGAGTGGTTGGAAACACAGACCAGAGGTCTGTGCCACGTTTATGCCTTGAACTGTTTCACTACTTCGACACAACGGTCGCAAAGCGCCGTAGGCGCGGCATATTTGTAACTTTTCGTTTCGTAGAAATCCCAAGCTCCGTCAGGAGCGACATCATCCGATGGCGAACGGAATATGCCGCTCCTGACGGAGCTTGAAAATATTTTGGGCTGGATTTCTACAAAGATTTTGCCCCTGAACGGGGCTTGGTTGATTTTCGGCTCGCCGCGCTCCCTCACGCCGCCGCCGCCGGGGTGATTTTTCCCGGGCAAAATTTTCAGCGGGCGCGTCGCGGAAATTGGCTCGACAACCGGGAAAGCCGGAAATACGGTCAGACGAAATGAGCCGGCGGCAAATCAATGACAGGCTGCAAAAACCGCCGCCCATTATCTGTTAGGCAGCATTATGATACGTTGGCCTGTAATAACCTGTCCAAAATGCGGCAACAAGAACGAGGTCGCTTTGGGACAGACCGCTTGTTTTAGGTGCGGTGCGGAGTTGCCAGAGGAGTCTGAGTCAATTGATTCGGATTTAGCGGGATCTCTTTCCGAAAAATCAAACGAAGAGCTGATTGGTATTTTGGCGAGTCCTGCCGATTGGAGACCAGCGGTTATTAACGTTGCTCGTTCGGAGCTTGGTCGGCGTTCGATTTCGACCGCGCAAGTAGAGCAAAAGCTTGCCGAAGACGCAAAGAAGAAAGCCGAAGAGTTTCAAAAAAGGTCAGATGTTCCGTTATCATTTTGGGACTCTGTTTTCACAGCTTTATGCGGTGCTATTCTTGGATTGTTTGGCCTGTTCTTCGTATGGCCTCTAGCGTCTAGGTTCAGACGGGACGGCTACATTATGAAATCAAAGAAGAGTTGGCGGCTCTATTGGTTTGCATTTTGCGTCAGGTTAGCGGCTGTGGTCATTCTGGTCATCGTTGCTGCGATAACATCTCATTAACAGATGATGCTGCCTCCTGTGAGGGTTCATCGGTCAAGCGTTAAGTGAAGGGTTTCTTAAAACAAAAAAAGCGCGGACAGCCTTCCCCATCCGCCTTTTGAATTTTTAATGACTAGACTTTGAATTGCTTCACCGCCTCGATGCAGCGGCCGCAAATGGTCGGATGCTCGGGGTTCTTGCCTACATCCGTTTCCCAATGCCAGCAGCGCTCGCACTTCAGGCCGTCGGCATGAACTATTTTCACAAAGAATCCTTCGGACCTTGCACGCTGCAATTCCACGTCTGTGAAAATCTTTTCTGCTTCGGCAGGGGTGGTATCTTGGTCAACATTCCACATTATCAATTGCGAAAGGTTCAGCATCTCCTTCAACATCGGCGAATCCCCGTTATGAACTGCTGCGTGGTCAAATAAATCAAGTTTGTTTGAAAATGGAATGAGTGCCTTTGCTTCAAGCGACTTACCAATATGCTTGGATTGTCTGGCTTTCTCAAGTTCGCCTAGAACCAAATCTCTCCATTTGAGATGAACTCCCCAACTCGCTGATTCAGCGTCGGCTTTCAATGCGAACGGTCGAAGTTGCCATTTAGTTTGGTGAACGAATGATTCTTCCTGACCCGGCACAAACTCCCATGCTTCGTCCGCCGTGAATGCCAGAATCGGTGCGAGCATTTGGCACAGGCCGGTCACCAGCCGGTGCAACGTGGTCTGAGTCGAGCGGCGGCGATGCGAATTGGCTGGGTCGGTGTAAAGCCGGTCCTTGATAACGTCGTGGTAAATCGAGGACAGCTCCACGGCGATGAACTGGCTGACTTTTTGATAAACGACGTGGAATTCGTAGTCATCGTAGGCCTTGATGACTTCCTGTTCCAGTTTCGAGAATTCGCCTAGGATCCAGCGGTCAAGACCGGTCAGCTTGTCCTCCGCGACAGCCTGCTTTGCTGGATCGAAGTCGTAAAGGTTCGAGAGCTGGTAGCGCAACGCGTTGCGGATGCCGCGATATGTCTCGGCGACCTTGGCGATGCGTTCCTCGCTCACGATGATATCGTTGCGGTAATCCTGCGACGCGACCCAAAGCCGCAGGATGTCCGCGCCATGTTTTTTCACGTAAGCCTCGGCGGTTTGCGGTTTTTCATAAACGCCCTGGGCTTGTTTGCTCTTGGAAATCTTTTCGCGGTCGGCGTCCACCATGAACCCATGCGTGAGCACGGTCTTGAACGGTGCGGCGCCGTTGCCCGCGAGCGAGAGCAGCAACGATGATTGGAACCAGCCGCGATGCTGGTCGCTGCCTTCGAGATAGACGTCGGCCTGCCATTTTTCGGTAGGGCCGCGCTGCTGCGCGGCCTTGGTAGTTTGGGACGAGCAGCAGCTCGTCCCTACCAAATGTTGAAGCTCCGCTCGCCGCATCAGCACAGAACGTGACGACGAGCCCGAATCAATCCACACGTCCAGCGTGTCGTTGGACTTGTTGACGGCTTCCGCGCCTTTCCAATCCTTCGGCTTCACGAGTGACCAAAGTTCAGCGGCGGATTTCTCGAACCAGACATTCGACCCGTGTTTTTCAATCAAATCGGCTGTATTGCGGACGATTTGGGCGTCGAGAATCGGTTCGCCTTTCGCGTCGTAAAACGCCGGAATCGGCACGCCCCAGGTGCGTTGGCGCGAAATGCACCAGTCGGGACGGGTTTGCACCGCGCTTTTGATGCGGCTGACGCCCCAGTCCGGCACCCATTTGACGCGATCAATTTCGGCGAGAGCTTTCTGACGGAACGTAGCCGCGGACGTCAGTCCGCGCTGATCTCCTTTGCCGTTGGATTTGCGCCGACTGACGTCGGCGGCTACGTGATCTATTTTAATAAACCACTGGTCCATCGCCCGGAAAATGACGGGCGTTTTGCTGCGCCAACAGTGCGGGTAGCTGTGATGATAATTCTCCTGGTGCAGCAGCGCATGGCGGGCACGGAGTTCGTGTAACACAACTTCGTTCGCGTCGCTCTTGCCATGCTTTTCCAGAATCGATTTACCAACCATTTCCTTTGGCATCTGTTGCTCGATCGGCAAATCATTCGTGTGGGCGAACTTGCCGTCGTCGTCCACCGGCGAATAAATTGGCAGACCGACAGACGAGCCAAGTTGATAATCCTCCAAGCCGTGTCCCGGCGCGATATGGACAAAACCGGTGCCAGTGTCGCTGGTGACAAATTCGGCGGAATAAAACTTGCCAGTGCGGTTGCAGAACGGATGCTGGAACTGCAATGCGGCAAGCTTTTCGGTTGGGAATGGTTGTTCGCTGTAATTGCTCCAGCCGCATTTTCCCGCGACGGCGGGCAGCAAACCGCGGAACAAAATGTATTTTTCACCCGCGACTTCGACTCGGACGTATTGGAATTTGTCGTTGTAAGCGACGGCGAGGTTGGCGGGCAGCGTCCACGGCGTCGTCGTCCAAAGCAGCACAAACGTGTTCGGCTGGCCGACGACGGGAAATTTCACAAAAATGCTCTGGCTGACATGGTCCTGGTATTCGACCTCGGCTTCAGCGAGCGCGGTGCGGCAGGGAATGCTCCAGTAAACCGGCTTTTTGCCGCGATACACGAAACCTTTTTCGACGATGTCCGCGAACAGGCGCAACTCGTCAGCTTCATATTCCTTGTCGAACGTGAGATAGGGATTATCCCAGTCGCCGAGGACGCCGAGACGTTTGAATTGGGTGCGCTGGATATCAATGTATTTGCGGGCGTAGGCTTCGCAGACTTTACGGATGGTGGCAGCGTCGGCGCTGGTGTCGCCGGCCTTGCGCATCTCCTGAGAAACCTTGAATTCGATGGGCAGGCCGTGGCAGTCCCAGCCCGGCACATACGGCGCACTGAAACCTCGCAGGGTTTTGTATTTGATGATGATGTCCTTGAGAATCTTGTTCAGCGCAGTGCCGATGTGGACGTCGCCGTTGGCAAAGGGCGGGCCGTCGTGCAGGACAAATTTTTCCGCGTTCGCGCGCGCAGCCTGAATTTTTGGGTAAAGCCCGGTTGCCTGCCATTTTTTGAGCCGTTCCGGTTCCCGTGCGACGAGATCGGCTTTCATGGGAAAACCGGTGCGTGGCAGGTTGAGCGTGTTTTTGTAGTCCGTCGCCATTTTTCGGAGCACGAACGGTAACAGCGGCAAAAAGCGGTGTCAACGAACGCAGGGAGTTTGAAATTTGCCAGACCCATCAAATTGGGGAAGAAAAACCGGGTCAATCAGTCAGAGGATGACCGAGAGACCCGGGGAATTTCGATGAGTACAACGTAGGCTCATGTAGAAATCTCGAATCTGAGTTTGTACCGGAACACAGATCGAAAACTGTTAAGAATCAAAGAACACCATGCAAACGCATCCAATTCCACCTTGCACTGCCCCAAGCAAATCACAACTGCTAATTTTTGTCAAACCTGGTTTTGAAAGTATTAGAATTTATGAACACAGTATGCCACCTGATTAGAGGTGTGTCCTGCCCCGGCGATTCGGCGCGTGTTTTGTTTCTGCTCGAACTGGCGGGCGAAAATTTCTGTTTACAGCGTGGGTCTGGCTGTTAACATCCGTTCAGAAAAATATACGCGCGGACGATGTATGAAAAAAATCGAGGCCATCATTAAACCGTTCAAACTTGAGGAAGTAAAATCGGCGCTGGCCGCTCTGGGTGTTCAGGGAATGACCGTCGCGGAGGTAAAGGGGTTTGGCCGCCAAAAAGGGCACACGGAAATTTATCGTGGCAGTGAATACACGGTGGATTTTCTGCCCAAGGTGAAAATTGAGGTGGTGCTGGCTGATGCACAGGCCGCCTCCGCAGTGGACGCGATTGTCAAAGCGGCCAAGACGGGCAAGATCGGTGATGGGAAAATTTTTGTGAGTGCCGTCGAGAGCATCGTTCGCATTCGTACTGGTGAAACGGGCGAGCAAGCGGTCTGAATCAAATTTTGCGTGTCAGAAAACAACGGAAAGCAAGTGAAACCCTGATTTAGACTCCTGTGAATAACTCGTGAACAAAAGTTAATATGTTATCCTAGATACTTTCGTTCCAATTGCATAAAACGCTCATGTTAATTGAAGTTGTTTGGGGCGTCTTATCATTTTTACCAGACATGTGATGGTGGTGTGGATTTTGTTTTTCGTAAGATATTGAAGATAAGCAGGTTGTTTCGATTGTTAAATGAAGCTTTTGGCAGTAGAGTTAAATACATGTCTGCTTTCTCAGGGTCATGGCTCTTTGCCAAGGCGAACATCGGCGGAAACTGGCGGCCAACCCTGAGTTGGGTCGCTAGGTGAATAAACCGCTTAAAAAACGGGCTTTTTGACAAAGTGCAAACGCAACTTTCGGTTGAAAAAATTTGGAATTCTGCGCGGGAACATCTCCGTTCCAAGCTGAATAATGACACCTACAACATGTGGTTCGCGCCGCTGCGAGCCTGTGCGATTGACGGCAACAACGTGACACTGGAGGCGGCCAACGAATTCAGCGGAGTCTGGCTCAAGGATAATTATCTCAGTCTCTTGCAAGACGCTTTTGCCACTGCTGCCGGCCGCCAACTCCAGGTCAAATTCAAAATTGCCACGGGAAATGCGCCGGCTCCGTCCGCATCCGCGCCCGCTCCAGTCAAAACCAAAGCTCCCGAATCCGCTCACGAGCGCCCGGCCAACAGCGAACTGCATTTTAATCCCAAAAATACCTTTGAATCATTCGTCGTCGGCAACAACAATAATTTTGCCTATGCCGCCGCGCTCGCCGTCGCCCAGGCGCCCGGCAAGTCTTACAACCCGCTTTTTCTTTACGGCGGCGTCGGCCTGGGCAAGACGCATTTGCTTCACGCCATTGGCCAGCACGTTTCGGGAAACAAAAAGGGCGCGCGCGTCGCCTATCTTTCATCCGAGAAATTCACGAACGAATACATTGACGGAATCCAAAACAACCAGCTTGCCAAATTCCGCAAGAAATATCGTCAGACTGACGTGCTGTTGATTGACGACATTCAATTTCTCGCCGGCAAGGAACGCATCCAGGAGGAATTTTTCCACACCTTCAATGCGCTGCACGAGGCGCACAAGCAAATCGTGCTCACGTGCGACCGGCCGGCCAGCGAAATTCAGGGGCTCGAACACCGCCTCGTCTCGCGGTTCGAATGGGGCCTGGTCACCGACCTGCAACCGCCGGATGTTGAAATGCGCCTGGCCATTCTCCAAAAGAAGGCGCAGATCATGGGCGTGACGCTGTCGGACGACATCATGAATTTCCTGGCCAATCGCATCCGCACCAACGTCCGCCGGCTGGAAGGCGCGCTCATCCGCGTGGCGTCCTACGCCTCGCTCACGGGCAAGAAACTCACCATCGAAGTCGTCGAAGGCTTGCTGCGTGAAATCCTGCACGAAGAAGGCCGTTTTTCCATCAATATCGAAGTCATTCAGAAGAAAGTCGCGGAACATTTTGACATTCGCCTGGCCGACATGACCAGCAAGCGCCG
>Ga0208188_1001243_pt1 | contig 11315 bp, 14 predicted proteins | sample June2015DPH_8_50_FD_184698 | JGI IMG/M metagenome (GOLD analysis project Ga0208188, IMG submission 184698) | Peatland microbial communities from SPRUCE experiment site at the Marcell Experimental Forest, Minnesota, USA - June2015DPH_8_40... | ecosystem: Environmental > Terrestrial > Soil >...
CCATTTTGGCCGCGTTCTTGATGAAGTAGGTCGGGAGTTTGGCTTCACCCATTTCGGCGAGATGCGAAGTGTTCGATGAATTGTAACCGCCGATGACAATGAGCAGGTTAATCGGCTCGCGCAAAAGTTTTTGCAGGGCGTCCTGGCGGTCCTGCGTCGCGCCGCAAATCGTGTCGAAGAAGCGGAAATGTCCGTCAATTGCCGCCGCGCCGAACTTTTTAATCATCGCGGCCTTCAGGCGGTTTTGCACCTCCTCGGTCTCGCCGCGCAGCATGGTGGTTTGATTGGCCACACCGATGGCCTGCAAGTGTTGGTCGGGGTCGAAGCCCTCGGAGTAGGCACCCTTGAATTTTTCCAGAAAGTCCCGTTTGTTGCCACCGTTGATGATGTAATTGCAGACGTAATCCGTTTCCTCGAGCGTGAAGACGACGAGGTAATGTCCGCTGCCGTAAGCGCGCGCCTGCGAACTCGTGGCCTTGGTCTCCTCGTGCCACGATTTGCCGTGAATGATGCTGGTGACTTTTTCCTTGGAGTATTGGCGGACGCGTTTCCAGACGCTCATCACGTCGCCGCAGGTGGTGTCCACGAGCACGCAACCCTTTTCTTCGAGCCGCTTGCGGGTGGCGACTTCCGTGCCAAAGGCGGGAATGATCGCCACGTCGCCGGCCTGCAATCGTGCCAGTTCGTCCTCGGTCGGCTTGGGCGAAATGATCTGGATGCCCATGTTGCGAATCTGGTCGTTTACTTCGGGGTTGTGAATGATTTCGCCGAGCAGGTAAATGGGTTTTTCCGGCGGAAAATATTTTCGCGCCGCGTAGGCGAGATCAATCGCGCGCTCAACGCCGTAGCAAAAGCCGAATTCCTTCGCGAGTTTGACGGTGAGGTCGCCGGCGGAGATCACGTGGCCGCTGGCGCGGATGCGCTCGACGACTTCGCTGCGGTAATGGGAGAGGACTTGCGCCTGCACGGCTTCCATGATGTCGGGCCGGCGAAGATTAACTTTCTGGGCTGCAGGCGCTGGTGTTGACATGACGGAAGTAATGTAACATGGCGGTTGGCGCCGTCCAGCCGGAAAGGCGGAGGAAATGGAGTGGTGGAGTATTGGAGTGTTGGAAGTTGTCCGTTCCCACAATGGCCCATTACTCCATTTCTCCATCACTCCATCACTCCGATTCATTCCGATGGAATCTCATTGCGGAACCGGTTGAATGTGTGGATACTTCAGTCCGCGCGTCGGAGCGTAGCTCAGCTTGGTAGAGCACCAGCTTTGGGAGCTGGCTGTCGCAGGTTCAAATCCTGTCGCTCCGACCATTCTTCACTTTTTGACTCTCCGTGACACACCATGACAGAAAGTGACTTTTGCCCCGTATTTACAATGGTTTCATTGCTTCCAGAACCTTTGCCGACTGTGACAGGCAATGCCGGCAAAAGACCGCCTGCGCCTAAACTTTGTGCGTCTCTTTGTGCGTCATCAATCGGGGACGAGAAAGGCAGCTTTTCGACCGCAGCCCGCAACGAGAACAAGGAAGCATCCGCGTATGTGGTTGCCGTCAGCCGTGGATCGTTGTGCCGCATCAGTTCCATTGCTTCCCGTTGCGGCACACCGGCACGGTGTAAAATTGTGCAGAACGTATGCCGCAGCGAATGGAAATCAACCACACGTCCCTGACTGTCAACCTTTGAAATGTCCGCTGCTTTCAGATGAACATTAAACACACTGGAGCGCGGCACCAGCCCAGCAAACACAAAATCGCCTGCCGATACCTTGGCTGGTTGAAATGCCGCCAACCCCGTCACCAGGGCGGGGTGCAGGGGCAGGCACGCTTGCCTGTGGTTTTTGCTGATGGAAGCGCGCACGATCACCGAGGGTTTTTCCCCGCTTAAATTTATGTCGCCCCAACGAAGTGCCTTCAATTCTCCATGACGAATGCCGGTCAGAACGGCCATCAGATAAACAATGCGTTGTTTGCCGGCAACCTTGAGCAAGTTTTGGATTTCCTCATCACTGTAAGCGCGACGCCGACGAACTTCCTTGCCGCGTGTTTCCGTCTTTTGCACCACCAGCAGCGGATTGACCGCAATGCGCCCTTGTTTTGTCATCCACTTCAAGAGGCCTTTTGCGCTGGCAAGATATTCATTCAGCGTCTTGGCGGATTTTTTTTGCTCGCTGCGCCATTTCACATACGAATCGGCGGCGACGTCTTTGGGGAATTGCCAATGACATTGATCCACCAGCAACACAAGCCGGTTTTCAGATCCGGCAATATATTGATTGTTCCGCCCCAATGCCCGCAAATTGCCGATGAAATCTTTCAAGTGTTTCACCAACGGTTCTTGCGCCGCATCCCGCATGGTTTTGGCTGGCAGCAGACCATGAAGCTCTTTTTCCTTCTCTTGCACCAACTGGCGCAACTTTTCCTGTGCAACCTGCTTGTCCGATACATGCAAGGGGACGTTCAAAATCTGGCGCTCGCCATCAATGCGGATTTTCGCAGAATACAGCCGGGCCGTTATCCGCCTGCCGTTGCGCCATCGTTTTGGCCGGTAAAGTGTTTGAATCATATTCTTATTCCTTTCCGTTATGCGATTTTATGTCGCGTTCGTCCCGCAACTGCTTCAAATACTGTTGCACGTCCGATTCAAACAAGCGCGCCGGACGCCCTGGCACCGGCTTGGGCAACCTGCCCCGGTTGATCTCGCGCCAGACTTCGCGGACGCTGCGACCAATCACCTTCGCAACCTCGCGTAAATTCAGCAGCGGGTCTAGCTTGTTTGCGTTGTAATTGGCGGTTTCCATGAATCAAAAATTCAGAACATTCCCATCGCTCTGGCGTATGAAATTGGCATTTGCTCCTTCATTTCCTTGAGCACCTTTTCCTTCACTTCGTCAATTTTCTTTGCTGCCAACGGTTTGCCATCCACGATCACGTCAAGCGTCACATAGCCCGTTGCCATGCTATCACATAGCATTCCCTCCAACGATTTGATGCTGTCCAACGCCTCTTCTGTCACGCCTTCGTCATCACGCCACAATAGCGCGTAAATCTTTGAAGGTTTTTTATGTTTAGTCTTTTCAAACGCTTCGATCTCATCGCGAAATCCCTTTTGAATTTCCGCAGTGGGAGGCAGCACTGGCTCAATTTCCTTGGACATTTCGCGCACCCCGTCAAAAAATTGACCGCCCGTCATCCCAATTTTCCGGTGTTTTTGCCAATCCACCTTTTCAAGCTGTTCATAAATCGAACGCCCTGGATCGAACGACTCCGCACATCTGGCGAACGTCATTGCTCCATCGCAAAACTCCAGCATTATCCCCGAATTGTAATCACCGAGACACAGCACATAATTGAAATCGTTCGGCACCAGTTCGTTTAGTCGCCCGCAAAGGGCATCCAAATCCGTCTTGATCCCCCCGGCAGGTTGTTGACCTCTTTGTCGCCTTGACCATCACGCGAGACAAACAGGCAATCCGATCCTTTCGGGACGATGCCCGGTGCCTCAATCATGATGCGTTTATTGATTTCAATAATTTCTTTCATACTTCTTGTTCTCCAGTTGCCGGAACCACAAATTTCGCGGCAAATTCTCCGCGCTTTTTGACGGACTTGCGGCATTCCGCCAGGTATGCCAGAAGCCGTTTTTCAGCTTCCCGGCCTTGTTTTGACCGGCCCGCCGCCATCACAAAATCGGCCACGATTTTTGCGAGAATCCCCGACCGGGTGATTTGCCCGCAAAAAGCCAGCCGATCCAAGGCCAGCTTTTCGCCATCGCTTAACATCAAACAGACAGTGTTATCGCGCGGCCCGTCAATCGTCGGGTTGGGCCGACGACCGGTTCTGGTTTCGACGCCGGCGACCGGCGTTGGTTGACCTTTTTTCATAAGCTATGGACAAACATATATGTTATCCTATTCCTGTCAAGCATCTTTTTTTGGGGGAGGCTTCAGCCCCGAATTCCCCCCTGGCGCAAAGACTTTCGGGCTGACTCGCTTCACGGTCACACCGAAAGACTTTGCACCGACCCGATTTGAGCGCGACCGAAGCGGGGTTGCCATTCTCCGAAACACTGGCGCGATTTCTCCGAACCGCAACCCCGCTTCCGTCGCATGGGGCTGGACGAGAAGTGCCATGTGCCGCCTAACGTCCAGAGCTCAGGCACGCGGGGCGGATGAGAGCGGCTGTCTTAACCTGAACATCCGTGAGAGTGGCTAAATGCTGGCGGTCTCGGCGTTGGTCTTGACCGTCGTGACAACTCGAATGCCGGTGTCTGCGCCGAGAACCGAGGCGCATGACAAAAACAAAGCGATGAATGTTTTCATGGCGTGGCGACGAGGTCTAACGTCCAGAGCTCAGGCACGCGGGACCAACCAGCGTGAACCGCGAAGCGGAACTGGAGACGCCATCCCGCGTTGCCTGCAGCGATTTGTTAGGCAGCATGGTCTTCTCGTCATTCATGTAGTTTTCGTCCCGGTGCAATCTTAAAAATGCCCCAACTCATACCCAGCACCCCTGCCAATAAAAACGAAAGGATAGCAATCGGCTGAAAGTCCTCGACCATCTTCAATGCCTGAATCTCTCGTTCCGTTCCGTAACGAATAAAACCATGATTAACGGTCATCTGATAAATGTGTCCGCTTTTCTCGTCCGGCGTTCTCGGCAGATATGAAGAATAGGAAATATGAATCCCGACGGCGTAAAGCACCCAAAGACCAAAAAGGCCAAGAAGCAGTCCTAGAAATATCTTGCGAATTTTCATGCGCGCGAATGCTGCCTAACGATCCAAAGCTGAGCCACGCCGACCGGCGAGTGGCTCCGCAATCTCGATAATCGTTGTATAACTCAAACCATTCATAAACTCAAGGGGCAGTCGGCGTTGGCTCCAGCGCGGTGTTAGGCCGATTATGGCCATTCCGCTTTCTTGTAATCTTCCAGATATTTCTTCATCTCTTCGCAATGTCTGATTGGCTGCGTGCCGGTAAGGCCGTGGGCGGCGGCAAGAACACGGTCATACAGAGAGAGCAACGCGCGCACCTGCATGAGGTTGAAACGTGCCCCTTGAATCTGACGCAGGGCTTTATCAAGATGGCGGGCGGTCACGCGCTCGTCTCCACTTGCCGCGCTTTTTGCAGCACTCTCTAACGCAAGTGCCGCTACATTCCACTTAATGAACTCAAACATGGCAATGGCATCGTGGGGTGTTTGGAGGTCATGGCTTAATGTATCTCTTAATCGCTTCCTGAACTTTGGACTCTACCTCGCGGTATTTTTGCATGTCTTCCGGCCTTTCCAAATCACGCTGTATGGAAAAGAGGTAGAACGGACGACCTCCGATATTTGGGTCTGTCACATAGCGTCCAGCACAGCCATGCACATTGATACCGTGATTGTGAAAGAGGTCTGGGCAAATTTTGTATCTTACACACTTGTCCCAGTAATCAATGTCGCGTGGCGAAAGCTCCATAACGTTGAGTGCTATGTAGAATTCGGTTTTAGGTTCGGTATTCATAACGTGTCTTTCGGCCTAACGCATCAAGCTCAGCCACAGCCACGACGAACGCGGCTGGAGCCGGGCAAAACAAAAAGGACTCAAATGCAAAATAAACACACGCAAAACTGCAAGGGCAGTGGCTGTTGGCTGAAGCGCATTGTTAGGTGTCTTTTGGGGGATTTGTGGGTTTTATTGACGCAAGAATCTCATCAACCGACGGATTCTTCCTGCCAATCTTTATGTAATAGAACCGAAAGAAAAGAATGGCTAACAACGAGAGTAGCACCACACATAGCAGGCATAATAGGATCAATGTGGCTGATTGGCCATGTGTCTGGGCCACTCCCAATAATAGGCGTCCTATCCACAAAAGCATGGATATGGTCAATATGCCTAATCCTGCTCCTACTGTTTTTAGATAACTATTTTTTAGTGCGCTCATACCATCTCAACAATCGCAAGACGCCTAACGTCCAGAGCTCAGGCACAGCCGCTGAGCGGGACGTGGAAATGAAAGTATGACGGACGATTTCATAAATCAATCGCAACTGGCAGGGGCAGCGGCTGTTGCCTGCAGCGAATTGTTAGGCGGCTGCTTTTTGCCACTCAACTGACCTGAAAAAATAAGCGAGAAAAGAAAGCCGAGCAACAAACCGCCGACCACGTCGTAGTAGCGCATCTCCCTGCTGCCCAAAGAAAGCCATCCAAAATCCCACGACAAGCCGACAATACCTCTGCCAATACCGATGACAGAACCTACAATAAAAACCGTCTTCGCCCACCCAGCGCGAACACGCTTCTTGTCGAACGGTGCAAAAAACAAAATCGCAAAACCGATAATCTGCACACAGTCAAGAATGATGGATAAGTTCATAAAACCTCGCTGCCGCCTAACGTCCAGAGCTCAGGCACAGCCGCTGAGCGGGACGTTGAATGGAATAATGACAAACAAGTTTCATAAATCAATCACAACCGGCAGGGGCAGCGGCTGTTGCCTGCAGCGATTTGTTAGGTGCATGAATCATAAAGATCAATTCGCCGGAATCAATCTTGGACCTCGCTTCTTGTCAAAGAAAATAAAAACACCGTCTGTCGTGGCCGCTATTCTTCTCATCCAAAGGTCATCAAGGGCGACGGCGCAGCGATAATTCGTGCCGTCAATAACCACAACATTCGTGAAAAGAAATGGACGACTGACTACAACAATGTTCGTGCCAAGTGTGGTTGTATGGTCATGCACGGCTCCCGTCTCCTGCAAATCTTTCAAAGCTATCTTCAACTCGTGACGACTATTAACTATCTGTGCTTGCCTGTCCGAACGAAGCATCAAATACGCGAAAGTGAATAATCCAGCGACCAGCGCGATAAAAATGATGATTGCGTATTTCATGGCGCGTCACGCACCTAACGTCCAAGCTCAGGCACAGCCGCCGGAAAGCGACCGTGACCGGAGCAAATGACTTTATGAAAAAAATGACTCACAAAACTGAAGGGGCAGCGGCTGTTGCCTGCAGCGCCCTTGTTAGGCGGCGTTGACCTCTGCTTCGAGAGTCACTCCACATCGTAATAATACCCACAGTTCTGACACTGCCATACTGTGCGCTTCTTAGCGATTAAGAAACCAGCCAATCCCACAGTAAAGCCTATCGTTTGGCCAACCAAGCTTCCACTCGTGTTAGAGACTACCAAAATGACGGCACCAACGGCAATGACACCCAAGGAACAAAGTATAACCAATGGGCTTGTTGGCCATCGCTTGGTCTTCTGCATCGCTCCGCCGCAATGGATACACTTGGGCAACGGTGTGTCGCTCATATCTCCTCCATTTCTACGGGGCGGCTGGTGTCTGGCGGAACGATCAAAATCCCTCCGACTAACTCATCTGAAATGAACTGAACTTCAGCCTCGTCAGCGCCGTCAAAAACGTACTGCTCCGCTTCATGCCTGTATGTCTTGGCCGTAACGCAAAATTCTCGACCATCTTTTAGAATAACGCGGAATGTTTTCATGTGTGTGGTGCCGCCTAACATTATTATTAAGCGTCTCCGTGTGCACGACGCTGTGCACAGGTGACTTTTCTATCTGTGGCCTTTATCATGGGGTTATGAAAGCAGATTTGCGAATTTCTATCAAGGATTATAATCGGAACAAAAATCTCAAAATTCAGCTTCAACGCGCCATTTTTTCTCATCGCCAGTTCTTTGTGCGCATGAATGGCACACCCTGGCCCAAGGATGGCCGCCCTGTCTCGCTCACAAAATTGCTCACCAGCATCCGCAAAACCCTGGTCAAAGCTCATTGAACGTATCCAGCGACCAGATTTGGACAGAGTTCATCTTCAAGCCATCGGGGGCGTGGCGCGCGCTCCGCGCGCGCTCACGCTCCCCGAATCGTTTGCCGAATCCACCGCCGCCGAGCGTTCGACTAGGCAGTGACAAGCGTATCCGATACCCGTGCGAGATTCGCCGGGTCCCAGATTGAATTCGACAACATCACCTCATCCGCTGAGTGCGAAAACTTCCCCACTTCATATAAATTCGCTCCCCCGTTGGTTACGTTGAGGCACTTGAGGGTGTATTCGAGACCTTGCTTTCTCGAATCGTATTCCCTAACGCGGGCCATGCCACCACCGAGTTTTTCCCATTGCGCCTTGATACTCATACACGTGACGACCTGGACGGCATACGGCGGCAAACCCGCGACCAGAAAATGAAAGTGTAATCGTCCGCCGATTTCCCCCGGCTCCTGGCGCAACGCCCAGACGCACTTGCGAAGCGGGACTTTGTGCCAACGGCACAGGCAGCGGACGAGGGCAAAGAACATGGTCAGTCGAACGCGTTCCGGCAGTTTCGCAGACTTGAACGTCAACGACCCGAAAAACTGCCAATGAACGCGTTGCAGCGTGTATGTCAAAGCTGTTTCCATTACGCGCCGACTTTGGTGATGGCTCCTGACATCCGAATGCGCCCGGCGAAATTCTGGGCCATGTCCCTGATGTTCAGTTCGATTTGCTTGTCCACGAGCGTCGCGCCGTGTTTGCTCAATTCGTCCGCCGTCATCTCGTAATCGAATGAATTCCGAAGCGGCGGACGCGATTGATCCTGACACACCAGCAAGTGGAGCGTTTTCGATCCTCTTTTCGTGTCGAAGGTCTCTGAGACCTTGTCTATGACTTGGACTTTAATTTGCATGTTTTTCCTTTTTTGTTTCGGCATGGTTCACCAGTCCCGCGCGTTGCCGAGGACACCCGGGAAATTTGAAATGCTCAACGGGCGCTTGCGTCACATCGGTTACACCCAACGCCCGCAGAAAATCGAATTGGTTTTTTACGCTCTGATTGGAACCGGGGGCCGGCACGTCAATCCGTCCTTTTGTGAATTTTGAGTTCATCGAGCGTCCTCCGATGAAGTCGCGAATGATTCAATAATGGCCAGAATTGCGGCCTTGAGTGGCGCAGGAAGTTTAGACCAAGCAGTGACTACGCGCGACAGGTCGTGACCCAAAGCGACTGAATTTTGTGCGTCTCTTTGTGTGTCATCTTTTGTAACCTCTTGAGAATCTGCGGCAGGTGACAGGTTCAAATCCTGTCGCTCCGACCATTTCTATTTCAATCGCCGGGTGGAAGCACAACGGGGCGACCACGAGAAATGACTAATGACTAAATCCTAATGACTAAAGAATATTCAAATGCTCAAATAACCGAACCCGCTTCCTGTGCGCATTCGAGCTTCGGGCTTTTTTCGTCATTATGGTTTAGGAATTAGTCATTCCGCACTGTGGTATGGGTTAGTCATTGGCTCGTCTTTATTTCGCGGGTTGTTCACAATTTCCATTCGCCCCGAACGCTGGCGAAAATTTTATTCCCTGAGCAAAAAAACACAGAAACTGCGGACCGGCCCAACCACGCCTAATTTTAAATTTCCCTGGCAACCCATTGTAAATCCATGCGTTAGGACTGTTCCGCTTCGGAATTTTCCCGGCTGGCATCACCGCTGCTAAAGGCGCGTGTGCCAATTACAGCCATGAAATAAATATGAAGAAAATTGAAGCGATCATCAAACCGTTCAAACTCGAAGAAGTCAAAGACGCCCTCGGCGAACTCAGCATCGAAGGCATGACTGTGAGCGAGGTCAAGGGGTTTGGCCGCCAGAAGGGCCACACCGAAATCTATCGCGGCAGCGAATATACCGTGGATTTCCTGCCCAAAATCAAAATCGAACTCGTCCTGGCGGACAACCAGGTGGAAGCAGCCATCGGCGCCATCGTCAAGTCGGCCAAGACCGGCAAGATTGGCGACGGCAAAGTGTTTGTCTCCGGCGTGGAACAGGCCGTCCGCATTCGCACCGACGAGAAAGGGGATTCGGCCATTTAAGCGATTAAACCAACTCGAACCTCACCCAAATTAAAAAAATGAAACGAAATCTTTTGACACTTGCTCTGATTGCAACCACCGCGTTTGGCGTATTCACGTCACGCACGTCACGCGCGGACGACACGAACGCACCGGCAGCGGCACCGGCGGCCACGAATGCGGCGCCGGCCACGCCACCGCCATTGCCCGCAGCTTCGCTGGACCAACGCGTTGCGGCACTGGAGGCCTACATCGCCAACAGCGACCCCACCGCTCCGCTGAAGGACACCAACGGCACCCAGGTGGTGTCCGACACGATCATCGGCAATCCCGGTCCCGGCCACAACGCGTGGCTGTTGACCAGCACGGCGTTGGTGTTGTTCATGACGCTGCCCGGTCTGGCGCTGTTCTACGGCGGCCTGGTCCGCCGCAAGAACGTCCTGTCCGTGCTCGCGCAATGCTTCCTGATCGCCGGCCTGGTGACCATCCTCTGGGTGTTCGTCGGCTACGGCATGATCTTCGGTGGCACCGGTACCGGTTCAGACCCGGCAGCAAGGCATGCGGCCATGGCCAAAGAGGACGTAATCACTGGAGTTGTTGGCAGTCCAACGGTTGATTGGATGCTCAATAACGTCACTTCCGCCCCGAACTCCAACTATGCCTACTGGGTTTCGGAAAACGTGTATGCGATGTTCCAATTGATGTTCGCCATCATCACCCCGGCGCTGATCATTGGTTCCATTGCCGAACGCATGAAGTTCAAGGCCATCCTGATCTTCATGACGCTGTGGATGTTCATCGTCTATTTCACCCAGGGCCACATGATCTGGGGCATCAACGGCATGATGAACGGTGTCTGGAATGCCGGCGCAAAGATTCACGCAATTGACTTCGCCGGCGGCACCGTTGTGCATATGACCTCCGGCTGGTCGGCGCTGGTTCTCTGTCTGATCCTCGGCAAACGCACGGGCTTCGGCAAAGTAAACTTCGCGCCGCACAGCATGGTGCTTACCTACATCGGCACGGGCATGCTGTGGGTGGGCTGGTATGGGTTCAACTCCGGCAGCGCGGTTGCGGCTGACGTGGTTGCGGCGAATGCGTTCACGACCACAACGATTGCCACGGCGGTGGCCTCCTTCGTGTGGCCGATGATGGAATGGATCACCCGGGGCAAGCCGAGCGTGCTGGGATTCTGCTCCGGCGCGGTGGCCGGCCTGGTGGTGATCACTCCGGCTTGCGGTTTCGTAACGCCACAGGGCGCGATCTGGATCGGCATTGCCGCAGGCACCATTCCGTGGTTCTTCTGCTACAAGGTCAAGGGCTGGTTCGGCTATGACGATGCCCTCGATACCTTCGGGGTGCATGCCATCGGTGGCACGACCGGCGCCATCATGACCGGCATGCTCGCGCGCAATGCGGTGAATCCCAACCTCGCCACCAACCTCAAGGCGTATGTCACCGACCGTTGTTTCCAACC
>Ga0208188_1001244_pt1 | contig 11314 bp, 8 predicted proteins | sample June2015DPH_8_50_FD_184698 | JGI IMG/M metagenome (GOLD analysis project Ga0208188, IMG submission 184698) | Peatland microbial communities from SPRUCE experiment site at the Marcell Experimental Forest, Minnesota, USA - June2015DPH_8_40... | ecosystem: Environmental > Terrestrial > Soil >...
ATTCGTTGGCGCGTTTGATTTTCCTGCAGACATCCGGCAGGCCGCGGTTCTTCTCGTGTTTGGAAACATCGTGCGCGTCAATGGACATGATCACGCTGCTCAGGCCGTCGCTGGCGAGGCCGCGCATGTTTTCCTCGGTCCAAAGTCCGCCGTTGGTGCAAATCATCGGATGAATCCCGCGCTCCGCCGCGTAGCGCGTCATGGCGCGCAAATCGCGATGCACCATCGGTTCGCCACCAACGAACAACAGATAGCCGATGTGATTTTTGACGGCGATGTCAATGACTTCGCGCGTTTCCTGCAATGTCACGCTCTGCCGGGCTTTGGGATCAAACTTGGAGCGGGCAAAACCGCAGAAATCACAGTCCGCATTGCAAATGTTCGTGATGGCAAACTGGAGATAGCCCGGTCCGCCATGATTAAGCACTTCGGCGGCAATCTTGAGCACGCCTTTCTTTGGCCGCCTGACCGGCTTGGAAAAGTCTGGTGCCGGCGCCGCCGGAGGAACGGCTGCGGCAACACGCGGAGTGGTTTCAACTGAAACGTTGTTCATTACGAATTACGACATCTTGCGGGCAAGAAATGTTGCGGGCAAACCTTCTTTCTTTGCAAAAATTGTTATTGCTGATTTTCCCTTTGCGTGAATGGTGCGGAAAGCTTACTGTTTTTCCGGTTTGTCCGATGGTGTAACGGTAACACAGCGCCCTTTGGAGGCGTTATTCATGGTTCGAATCCATGTCGGACAGCCAATAATACCAATTTTTTGATGGTTTAGGCGAGTCCCCGCACAGATTCCGCACAAAAACGGAGTGATTGACATATACATGGCTTACGCGTGCGTGCGTGGAAGTCGGTGAAACGCGCAGAAATTGAACTGCGGGATTTCCGTCGGGAGCAGAGGGCGGACTACTTGCGCAAGTCCTGATAAGCCTTCACCTGATTCCTGATTTCGTAGACTTGCATTTCGTAATCACCAGGCCATTCATTAACTGCGGCGGTCTTGATCTGCTGAAATACATCCGGTGGAATGTTGCCCGGCGACAACTGCTGCAATTCGCTGTAGGCGGCGACTTGGGTTTTTATTTCGTAAGCCTGCATCTCATAATCAGTCGGCCATTTGCGAGTCGCCGCCTCCTTTATGCCATTCAAAACAGTCGCGGGAACTTCGCCAGATGCAGATTGGGTAGGCATCCTTGTTGGGCTTGCGGGAATTCCCCGCACTACTTGCATGACGGGCAAACTGTTCGTGGTAGGCGGTTCTCCTACTGAAAATGTTTTGGCGCGGTGGTTAGCTTCCGCCAATTCTTGAACACTCATCGTTGGGGCAATAATATCCCTAAATTTGGCAGCATCTTCATCACCTTGTGCCGCGGCTAAAGCATACCATTTATATGCCTCGATTCGATTCTGCGGCGAATTTGGATTTGCTGTAAAATAAATGGAACCGACCTTTTGCTGGGCAAGTTTGTTTCCCTGATAAGCTGCTTTTTGATACCACTTAAACGCCTCTTGCTTGTCCTGCAAAACACCAACTCCAGTTTCATATGCTTTGGCCACCTCATATTGAGAGTAATTTTCCCCATTTTCAGCGGCCTTCATAAACCAACCAAAAGCCTCTTGGGTATCCTTTGCGACCCCTCCGCCGTCCCGATATAAATATCCAATGTTGCGTTGAGCTTCTGCAACGCCAGAAGACACAAAATTAAAATATTTTGATTTGGGCGTGTTTGCAACTTTGAGATACCACTGCAACGCTTTTTGTTTATCAATATCCACTCCATCTCCTAAATTATATTTAACGCCCAGTTGCCATTCAGCCTCAGTATCACCCGCATCAGCCGCTTTTTTATACCATTTGATGGCTTCGGTTTTGTCTTGATCAACACCAAGACCTTTATCGTATGCCTTTGCAACCGGGACGACTGCTTCTTGGGTAAAAAATTTATCCAATCTATTTGTACTCGAATCAAATTGTTGAGCCACCTTCAAAAACCACTTGAATGATTCTTGGGGATTTTTTACTTCCTCATTGTCCCTGTAAAGCTCCGCCAGGTGCACTTCGGAAGAAACATCCCCGTTGGTTGCAGCTTTCGTCCACCACCTGACTGCTTCTTCAAAATCTTTTGCTACGCCGCCATTGCCCGACTCATATAGCCGCGCATCCAGCTTCGCACCGTGAAAGAATTGATGGAAGGCAAAGGCATCGAGCGCCCGTCCGCCATTGCCGCACGCACCGGCGTTATCAAGGCTGCACTGATTCGCCTGGCCACGGATGATTTCTTGTCGCATGTTGAGACGACAAAATCCATCACCATCAACGTTTGTGACGAACTGTGCGAAACCCCGCCGCCCTACGGCTCAAAAAAAGAAATAACCCATGAAAGCCCTTCTCATCACTATTAGTGTCGTGCTTGCCGCGGCTTTCGCTTTTTGGCGTGAAGGGATTGCGGAGCTTGACGATGTTGGCCATTTTGAATGGGCGGTTTTTACCCGCGCCTTTCTTTGCGGCCTGGTGATGGTTTGGATTTACCTTCTCCCCGCTCTTTTGGCGGAGCAGCGCCGCCACCGCAACCTCGTCGCAATCTTGCTCCTGAATTTGTTCCTCGGCTGGACATTCCTCGGATGGGTCGGCGCACTCATTTGGTCAATCTATCGGGAGCGGTCATGAAAATGAACATTGAGCCGTGGTCGAGTGCTGTCCTGCTGCCGTAAAATCCTTCAAAGTTCTGCCCAAATGAAATCTGCCATGAAAAATCCCACGTGCGTAGAATCCTAGCGGCAAAACTCCCGGAGCCGGGCGGCGGGTGCAATGGGAGCAGTGCCGATTTCAACGACGCGCTGAATTTTGTTGACGAAGCGTTGGTCGAGGTTCACCAATAAAAAAGATTTCAACCAACGGCTCGCCGCGCTGGAATCAAAATTCAAGGCACCATGAACCAGATTCAGTTTGATTGTCCGGGCTGCGGACAGACGATTAAGACGCCGGAGGAGGCGCAATTTGAGCGGGTGAAATGTCCCACCTGCCAGCACAAATTTTTCCCGGACAAAACCCGGATCGTCCAGCCCGCGCCCACTTCACCCGCACCACCACCGCCAACCGAGCCAAAAACTCCACTGTTCACGCCCCCAACGTCTGCCTTACTTCCTTCGGCAAATCTCCGCATTTGTAAGGACTGTGGGGGAAAGGTCAGCGTCCACGCGGAAATCTGTCCGCACTGTGGCGCACCAATCGCTAAAAAAGACCCTGACTCAAAGCACTGGACGACTGGAAGAGTGATACTTTTAATCATCTTCATTGCGGCAGTGTTGGCTACTCTTATTTTTATTATTGTGTCTGGCGGGTTGCTCGGATTAACCACCGGTTAATTAGTGGAGTTTCAGCTTGCCGCACTGGAATACAAATTAAAGTCACCATGAACCAGATTCAGTTTGATTGTCCGGGCTGCGGACAGACGATTGAGACGCCGGAGGATGCGCAATTTGAGCAGGTGAAATGCCCCACCTGCCAGCACGAATTTTTCCCGGACAAAACCCGGCTCGTCCAGCCCGCGCCCGCCGCGCCGCCACCAGAGTCTGCTTCGCCTGCACCGACGCCGCCAATCCAGCAGCGAGCCAGTCGCCTCGCCATGTTTATGATTTTTGGCTTAATCGCCATCATTCTTGTAATCGCCTTGGTGAAAAAGGCGGAAGGGCCGAAGGAAAAGACATGGCGGGAATTTTCTAATGAAGCGGAGCCAATGATGCTTGCCGAGGCAAGCAATCACATCGTAGGTTTTCGGCGGATGCTCCACGCCTATGTGGATGGCCACGGAGATTACAAAAATCCCAATGTTTGGACGGGTAATGTTGAAGCGGAATATATCAATCCCATTGGCGGAGTCAGCGTCACCAATGTGCCTTTCAAATTTAATTTAGATTCCAGTTCCGATGGCAACATGATACTTATTTGCTCCTACGATTTTAAGAAAGACTTGGAAGAACAGTTCGCCCGCCACAAAGCGCAATACGAAGCCGAGTTGAAAGCCGCCGGGAACCCCAGATAGTCCACATCCGCGCCTTCACCGAAAAGTAGAAGTGCGGCTGCTTTGCAGCTTTTGACACAGAAGTCATAATCACTTCACTCCTCAAGTTCCGATTCGCAAGCCCCGCAAGTTTCGGCATCGGCTGACAAATCGTCTCCTTCGCCAGCCCCGCCACAACGCTTCAACCAAACCATGAGGATGCTGATGTCCGCAGGCGACACCCCGGAAATTCGGGCTGCCTGACCGATGGTGGTTGGACGAATTTTTGAAAGTTTCTGGCGGGCTTCAAGACGCAAGCTTGGCACCGACGAAAATTCAAAAGAGTCGGGAATCTGCTTGTCCTCCAAGTTCTTGAATTTCTCAACTTCCACCTCCTGCCGTTCGATGTACCCGGCATATTTGATGGCAATCTCAACTTGCTGAATTACTTCCTCGGACAGAGCGTCATTGCGATTCGGCAAATTTTTGTAGCCGACTTCAGGTCTGGAGAGGATTTTTGCCAAAGAATTATTTACATAATATGTTGAATATAAACGTTTTAGTTCTTCATATATCGCTTTTTGTTTGGAGCAAAATATTGAATATTTACGTTCAGATAAAAGACCGATTTCATGTCCAATGTCTGAAAGCCGCATGTCGGCGTTGTCTTGACGGAGTAAAAGCCGATATTCAGCGCGCGATGTGAACATTCGGTAAGGTTCAGTCGTGCCTTTAGTGATCAAGTCATCAATCAGGACGCCGATATATGCTTGGTCGCGCCGGAGGATGATTGGATCGAGAGCATTGACTCTTCTGGCTGCATTGATCCCGGCGATGATTCCCTGAGCGCCAGCCTCTTCATATCCAGAGGTTCCGTTGATTTGTCCGGCTAAAAACAGATTCTTGCAAGCCTTTGTTTCCAAGGACGGCAACAATTGTGTTGGATAGGCGAAATCATATTCCACGGCATAGGCCGGCCGCATGATTTCAGCGTTTTCGCAGCCTATGATTGTCCTGACCAATTCCACCTGGACTTCAAACGGCAGACTTGTTGAGAAGCCATTGACGTAAAATTCGTCGGTTTCAACCCCCTCCGGCTCAAGAAAAATTTGATGCCGCTCCTTTTCTGGAAACTTCACAATTTTATCTTCAATTGACGGGCAATATCTTGGTCCTATTCCTTCAATAGTGCCTGAATACAAAGGAGATTTGTGGAGGTTTGAGCGGATTATTCCCGCGGTCTTTTGTGTCGTAAATGTTATGAAGCAATTCAATTGGTCATTGATTTTATCTAAGATTGATCCTGGAGGGTATTTCCCGGCGGAACGGCCACTGCCAAACAAATTTTTAGCCGATTGTTCCATGTGGAACAAATCATCCTTCCAGAATGTGAAATAAGGAACCGGTTCGTCTCCCGATTGAGCCTCTGTTTTGGAGAAGTCAATTGATCGTCTCAAAAGTCGTGGCGGAGTTCCGGTTTTTAGCCGGCCAAGCTCAACGCCGATTTCTTTAAGTGACGTTGACAGGCCCAATGCGGCCAAATCGCCAGCTCGTCCGCCGGGCTGCTGGTTCGATCCAATATGCATCAATCCCCGAAGAAATGTCCCCGTCGTTATTACTATTGTCTTTCCGAGGTACTGGACTTCAAGGGTGGTTTCGACCCCGAAGGCTTCCCCATCCTTGTGAAGAATTTTTAACGTTTGTCCCTGCTTTAAATCTAAATTGGGTTCCGATTCACAGACCCACTTAAGCCGAAATTGATAAGCCTTTTTATCGCACTGAGCTCTTGGCGCCCAAACAGCCGGACCCTTTTTTGTGTTCAGCATCCTGAATTGCAACCCGGTCATGTCTGTGGCCTTGCCCATTTCTCCCCCCAAGGCATCAATTTCGCGCGCCAGATGTCCCTTGGCGAGTCCGCCGATGGCAGGGTTGCAAGACATCTGTCCGATGGTATCTGCGTTCATGGTGAGCAGCAAAGTTTGACAGCCCATTCTGGCAGCAGCCAATGCGGCTTCAATCCCGGCGTGACCAGCACCGACAACAATGACGTCGTATTGTTTTGAATAAACGAACATAGAAATTAAATCATAGCATATTTTCGTTTTAATATGCTGTCATCAAACAATTTACATATTATTCTTTTCTGATTTATGGATAGATATTCGCATATTTTGAAAATGTGTTCAACGTCATCCTCCGAACCAATTCCTTTGGAGATTTCTTCAACACTAAACCCCATGCCGGGTTGTTTGGAGAGAAAATCCAACACCTTGCGCTGTGTCTCAATCACCTTACCGGCGGCCTTCTTGCCAGCCTCGACGCCAGGTTGGTGATAGGCATTGATGTTGATTAATGAGGCGTAAAGGCCGACAGCCCGTTCAAACAATGCGATCAGCATTCCAACCACAAAGGGAGAAACTTCTTTGACTGTGATGGTGACGGATTCTCTGTCCTTTTCAGCGAGTGCTTGGCGGGTCCCCAGATAAAATCCGTGCAGATAATCCCCGGATGTCACTTTGGATTCAACCTCCAGGCTTTGGTTTTTTCCATCCTTCAAAATCTCTATAAAGGTGACAAAGAAATTGTTCAGCCCATCCCTGAGCTGTTGAACATACGAGTGCTGATCTGTTGCCCCTTTATTTCCGAGAACCATAATTCCCTGATTGACCACAGTTCGATTCAAATTTTGCTCTTTGCCGAGTGATTCCATCACGAGTTGCTGGAGATACTTTGAAAACAGCTCCAAACGGTCTTTATACGGTAAAACGACCATGTTTTTGGTTCCTTTACCGTTACCTGACTCGTACCAGGCCAATGCCAGCTGGGCTGCTGGGTTGACTTTAACGTTAGACAGCCTTGTTGACTTATCACATTCACAAGCTCCTAAAAGTAAATTAGTTATATCAATTCCTTGTAAGGCTGCTGGTAATAGCCCGACCGCTGATAACTCGCTGGTTCGACCACCGACCCAATCCCACATTGGAAATCGCGTTAACCATTTGCTCTTCATGGCGTGCTTATCAAGTTCGCTGCCGTACGTGGTAATGGCAACAGTGTGTTGTCCGAAATGAAGGCCTGCGTGCTTGAAAGCCTCTTCCGCTATCAGCATTCCGTTGCGGGTTTCCTTGGTGCCGCCGGACTTGGAAACGATAATGCAAAGGGTCTTGTCCAGATCGGTTCCAATTGTAGCAAGAACCCTGTTCATGCCGTCCGGGTCGGTGTTGTCAAAGAAAAAAGGCTTGAGCTCGTCGGTACGCGGATCACCCAAAGCGTGGGCAACGAATTGCGGCCCCAGCGCCGATCCGCCAATACCAATCAAAAGGTAATTTTTGAACGCCCCGCCAGCACCGCGAATTTTACCCGCGTGAATTTTAGCCGCGAAATCCTTGATTCGGGTGACGGTATCTTCAATTTCCTTGCGAATTTCCGGCGATGGCGCGAGCAACGGGTTCCGTAGCCAATAATGTCCCACCATCCGATTTTCATCCGGATTGGCAATGGCCCCGGATTCGAGCGCTGCCATGTTGGCGAACGCTTTTTGCATGTGCGATTCCATCGCCGCGAAGAATGTGTCATCCACATTCATCCGGCTCAAATCCACAGCCAGCCCAAGCTTGGGAAACTCAGTGTAATACTTTTGAAATCGCTCCCACCATTCCAGATTTGAGTAATTCATAAAATTGGAAACCCCGTCGAATAAACTCGGCGGTAACGTCTGGCAAGAAAATAGCGCGTCCGGCAGAATGCGCAATGAGCGGAGTCTGGAAAATTAGGAGGCTGAATTACACCCGAAGTTTCAGGCAACCAACAGAAAGTCAGTCAGTTTCGCCCCTTGCTTATTTCACTGGCAAAGTGATGCGAACGGTCGTACCGGAGCCAATTTGCGACTTGATTCGGACATCCCCGCGATGGGTTTCGATAATGCGGCCAACGACGGCCAAACCCAATCCTGTTCCCTTGGCCTTCGTTGTGCTCAAAACTGCTGTGAAGGCGCGTTCTTGAACTTCCTTGCTCATGCCGCCACCTGTGTCCTTGAACTCCACCGTGACGTGCGTTGCACGCGGATTGCTCCGCGGCAAACGAATGGCTTTGGACTGCACCGTGAGTGTCCCGCCACCTGGCATGGCCTCGGCGGCGTTGAGGATCAAATTCAGAAACGCCTGTTCCAGTTGCGGTGCGTCACCCATCACGACCGGCAAATCCGGTTGCAATTGACGGACCAGCCGGATGTTTTGATTCGCCAGCTTGTGCCGTACAAGCAATCCAAGCTCGTCCACCAATTCATTCAAATTCACCGGCGCAAGCTTGGGCTCGGTTGTGCGCGCAAACGCGAGAATCTGCTCGACGATCTTGTTCAGGTGCTCGATTTTTGCGTCAATGATCCGGGCGTCCTTCGCGCGCGGGTCGCCGTCCGGAAACTTCAAATCCAGCGAATGATACAGCAGCTTCATCACCGTGAGCGGATTGCGGATTTCGTGTGCGACCTCGGCGGCCAGAAGGCCGAGCGCGGAGAGTTTTTCGTTCTGCCGCAACTGTTCCTCGACGTCCACGACGCGCTCATAAAGCCGCGCCTTTTCAATCGCAATCGCCGACAGCTCGGCCAGCGCGCTCAAAATGCTGATTTCCTCGTTGGAAAAACTATACGGACGGCCCGTGTAAATGCTCAACGTACCGATCGCCTGGCCGGCAAAGATCAGCGGCACGCTCAGCAGCGAAACCAATCCTTCGCCCCGCGCGACTTCGACATGCTGATAACGGCTCGACTCCTGGACGTTGGCGACCTGCATCGGTTTTTTGCGGCGTACCACGACGCCGAGCAGGCTGTCGCCGACGGCTAATCGCGGTTTGTTGATGTAGGCTTCGCCCGCACCGTAGCTGGCGCGCAAATCGAGCCATTCGCGGCTTTCATCCAGCATCATCAGCGAGCACGTCCGCGCGTGCATCAACACGCCCGCTTCGCGTGTGATGGCCTGTAACGCTTCGTCGAGATTCAACGTGGAGTTGATCGTCCGGCTCACACTGGCAAGGGATTCGAACAAATGCGCCTTCAGCCGCAATTGCTCATAGAGCCAGGTGTTTTGAATCACCTTGGCCGCTTGCACCGCCAGTTCCTGGAGCAATTCCTGATCTTCCGTGGTGAAGGCGTCCGCGCGATCTGAATCCATGTTAAGCACGCCGCGCGTTTCACCGTTCACTTCCAGCGGCACGGCCAGTTCCGACCGCACACTGCGACGTGCCATCACGTACCGCGGGTCCTGCGTCACGTCCCCGACGCGCGCGGGTTTGCCGGTGCGCGCAACCCAGCCGGTGATGCCTTCACCCACGCGCAATTTGAGCCGCGTTGCCGCCGCCGGCAGGTTTTGCGACGCGTGGATTTCCAGAAAGCCCGACGTGGGATTGATCAAGACCACCGAGCCGCTCGACGCGTGCATCAGCCGCACCGCTTCGCTTACGATCAATTGCAGCGCTTCCTGGGGTTCAAGCGTGGAATGAATGACATTGCTCACTTGATAGAGCAATTGCAGCCGCTCGTAACGCGACATCCGTCTGGAATGCTCGTCACTCACAATCGAAACTCAAATTCATCGCACCCGCGCCGTCAGCACCAGGCCCGTCGTCCCAAAAATCATATTGGGCAGCCAGGCCGCCAGCCATGCGGGCAGATGGCCGGCGGAGCCCAGCGCGAGACTCACCTGTTGAATTACAAAATAGGCGAAGCAAATGAAAATGCTGCCGGCCACGCCGACGAAAAGATTCCGGCGCCCCGAAGCCGCGCCAAACGGAATGGCGATGAGCACCACAACCAGACACGTCCAAGGCGCGGCCAATCGCCCATGTAATTTGGTGAGCAGCCAGCTTGCATCCGCCCGCGGCAAATTCGGATTTAACCGCAAATGATTATAAATGACTTTGAGCGGAATATCCGCCCGGCGGGAATTGCGGAGGTTCCGATAGCTGCCGATTTTGATCTCGTCCTCAATTTCCGCCGGTTTTTCGGTGAATTCCGGCATCGCCAGCGCATTTGTTTGAAATGAGGGCAACAGCGGCGCGCTTGCGTCCGTCTGCGAGTATCCTGCCGCGTTGAAAAAAGTCCAGACGCCGGTGATGCGAATCGCGCGGTCGGCATACAAGCGGTGGCTCGAACCGTCGGGCAACGTCCAGTTCACCTGCGGCTTCAGCATTTCGGCAGTTTTCACGCGATATTCGGCAATAAACCATGTGCGATGATCGCGCGCATTGGTGAAGCCGAAGTTGCGGAATTCGGCCTGTTTTCCCGCATCGCCCGGCTTTTGCACATAGCGGTTCTTGATGCGGTCCGCCCAATCCGCGCCGCGCGGCACGCACCACTCGTTTAGCACGAACAAAACCGCGCTCGCCGCCAAACCCACGGTCAGATAGGGCACGCACAAGCGCCACAAACTCACACCGGCCGCACGCATGGCGGTGATTTCGTTGTGACGCGCGTGATTGGTCAGGGTGTAGAGCAATGCCAGCAATAACACCACCGGCAGGATCATCACCAAAAATTCCGGCGTCATCGCCACATAATACTCAATGATGTCCGGCAGTCGCAGTTTGTCGTCCTGAAAATCCGCCAGATTGTTGAAGGCGTCGAAGGAAATCCAGAAAATCAGAAAACCGCCGAGGCAATACGCCAGAGGCGTGAGCAATTCGCGGAACAGATATCGGTCAAGCAACCGCATTGTGTGGTCAGAGTAAGCGGGGCGAGTCGTATGGAGCAAGTTTTGTCGTCAGCGCAAAACTGATCCGCCGGACGAAGCTCAAAGCGTATCACTGGTTTTCGCCCGCCTACGCGTTTCGCGCCACGGCGCGGCAGCCTTCGCTCTCCGTTCTGGCTCGCCGAGCCGTAGCTCGTAGCGAAGCGGAGAGCGAAGGCTGGTGGGTTGGCAGGGACTCGAACCCTGGACCAATGCCTTAAAAGGGCACTGCTCTACCAACTGAGCTACCAACCCACAAAAATAATTATCCATCAAAGCTGGGGCTTAACCCCCACACCAACCCCGAATACTTTCGGGGCTGCTCTTACCAACTGAGCTACCAACCCGCCAAGGTGCCAAAGGTTATCATCCTAAAACAGTCGCCATGCCACGCAAGGTTTTTCGCGATGAATTGAGGCCGAAAAGGCTGCAGGCCGCATCCTGACTTCCAGACCATTCAGTTTTTGCGATTTGTCTTTTTGACCGCACGGGTTAAAGTGATTTCATCAAAACTGCCACTTGCGTAAAATTCTGGGGCGTGCGCGGCTCGATTCCGACGCCGGGACCGACGACCGTGCGCTATGGCGGCAACAC
>Ga0208188_1001246_pt1 | contig 11286 bp, 7 predicted proteins | sample June2015DPH_8_50_FD_184698 | JGI IMG/M metagenome (GOLD analysis project Ga0208188, IMG submission 184698) | Peatland microbial communities from SPRUCE experiment site at the Marcell Experimental Forest, Minnesota, USA - June2015DPH_8_40... | ecosystem: Environmental > Terrestrial > Soil >...
AACTGTCCGACGACGAGCTCGCCGGGCTGGTGTCGCTGCGGGCAGCGTCATGACCGCCGCGGGCGGCACGCCGCCCGGGCAGGGTCACACCTGGTGGGGCCGGGCCTGGGTGGACGCACTGGAGCAGCGGGCCCAGCTGGACCCCAACCGGCTGCCCCGCGGCCGGGACTACGCCCGGGAAGGGGCGGTCGGCGAGCTTGTCCTCGCCCCGGGGGAGGCGCGGGCCCGGGTCCAGGGGCGCCGGGTGAGCCCGTATGACGTCCGGGTCCGGGTCCGGCGGTTCACCGACGACGAGTGGGACCAGGTGCTGGACGCGATCTCCGCTCAGCTCGGCCGTGCTGCCGCGATGCTGGACGGTGACCTGCCGCCTCAGGTCGCCGGGGACGTCGCCGCGGCTGGCCTGGACCTGCTGCCTGGCGCGGGCGAGGTGGGACCCCGCTGCACCTGCCCCGACGACGCCGACCCGTGCAAGCATTCGGCGGCGGTCTGCTACCTGGTCGCGGACGCGCTGGACGCGGACCCGTTCACGGTCCTGCTGCTGCGCGGACGGACCCGGGGCGAGGTACTCGCCGGGCTGCGGGCCCGCCGCCGCGGCCTGGCTGCCACCCAGCCCGCCGCCTCAGGCCAAGGCGGCGCCCCGGGCGTGGCCTGGGCACTAGATGGCGGAGCCGCAGGCGGAACTCCGGATGGGGCCAGCCATGCGCCCGCTGACCCGGGCGTGGATGCGCGGGACGCCCTGCTCTCCGGAGCCGCACCAGGCCCGGTCCCCGTGCCGCCGCTGCCGGCCGCCCGGCCCGGGCATCCGGCGGCGCTCCCGATGGACCCGCCCGCCTGGCGCGCCGGGCTCCGTGATGACCTGCTGTCGCTCGCCGCGGATGCGGCGCGGCGAGCCTGGGAACTCGCCGTCGGCCTCACCCCCGACGCTGGGTTGTCCCTCGACCAGGACCGCGACCTGGCTCGCCGGGCCGAAAATGCACTAGGCACCCCGGCCTTCGCCGCGCTGGCCGCAAACAGCGACACCAGCGGGCAGGAACTGACCCGCCAGGCGCTGGCCTGGCGCTACGGCGCCGCGTCCGGCCTCGAGGTACTGCGCAACGAGTGGGATCCCGGCACGGAAGCAGCCGGCGCCGCGGAACTGATGAAGGCAGCGCGCACGGCCTTGCGTGACGCCGCGGGGGCGCCGACCAGAATCACCCGCAACCGCGTCACCGCAGGACGGCTGCAGTTGCGGCTCGGACGTGATCTCCTCTGGTACCCCTACGCGCGCTCCGCCGGCGAGTGGGAGCCGGCCGGGCCACCGCAGCCCGAGCCCGCCCGCGCCACCGAGACCCTGTAGCTCTGCACGCAACTAGCGAACCCACGACATTCCCGGCTGCCCATGATGTTTCCCCGGTTGCTACGCTCAGCGGTTGCCACCTTGCAGCGCATTAGAGCTACGTTGCGGTACAGTGTTTCCCGGGAAGCACGCAGGAGGTCACCGTGGCCACAAGCACATCGTTTCGCATGAGCGACACCGCCAAGACCCGGCTGGCGTCACGCGCCGCTCGCGAGGGCATGACCGCCACCGCGCTGCTTGACCAGCTCATCGTTGAGGGCATCGATCAGCTCGACTACCCAGGAATCATCTTCCGGGGCCCAGCGCACGACCGCCGCGCCGCACTCGCCGCCGGTCCCGACGTCTGGGAGGTCATCGCCCGCCTTCAGGACCTCGACGGCACCGAGGAACAGCGGATCAGCCTGCTGAACGCCGAGTCGGATCTGCATCCCCGGCTCATCCGCATCGCAGTCGACTACGCCGCGGAACACCCAGACGAGGTCCGAGAGCGGATCGACCGGAACCGGGCTATGACGCAGCGAAGCCGCAAGACGTCGCAGCAGCGTGAGGCACTGCTGGCGTGACCGCCTTCCTGATCGACGAGATGTTCCCGGCGGCTGTGGCCCTGCTCCTGCGCGAGACATACGGTCACGACGCGGTTCACGTCGCCGAGATCGGTCTCCGCGCGGCCGACGATGCCCAAGTGGCGGCAGCCGCCCGGGCGCAGGGCCGGGCTGTCGTCACCGAGAATGTCGCGGATTTCGCGGCCGAACGCGACGTGGTACTCGTGTTCGTGCACAAGAAGAACTTGCCCGCCGGAGGCGGGCAGGCCGCCGCACTCGCAAAGTCCCTTGACCACTGGGCGCAGGATCACCCGGAGCCGTACCTCGGACCGCACTGGCCGCCCGTGTAAAGGGGACCGCTGCGGCAGCGTTCAATTGGAGTCCCCTGGCTCGTCCAAGGGCTGGCTGAGCGAGCACCGACCCGGACCGCGGGGAGCGCAGCGATCGGGAAGCGGAGGGGACTGGCTCACTTCGGGCAAGGCGAGCGCCGCATTGGTGCGAAAGACCCTTCTCAACGGGACTCTCGGCCCTGCTGCGGGCAGAGCGCCTGCTTTATTCCGGGCTGTATCACGCCCGGGACTGAGCGATTTCAGCTTCGAGGGAGGCGTGCGGTGACGACCCCTTCCGTGCGGAAGCAATGGTTTGCCCCAGAGGGCGCCGCTATTACGTCGATGGACTTCGTCCGCGGAGTTGGTCATGACTGGCTCGCTGTGGCCGACCAGGGCGGGGGGCTACACCTGATCGAGGTGTATAGCGACAAGGAGGTGACGCTGAGCCCCAGTATGGAGGCATACGGCCTTGCCTATGTACCGCGGAGAACCCATCCACCAGGCCTTGCCGCTGTCGGTCAGCGGATTCTCGCCTTTGATCTGACCCGATTACTCGCGGATTCGGGTCTGAGTGGTGAATGTGATCTGAGTGGTGAATGGCTCTTTCCCCCGGCCGAGCTTCCCGGCCACACTACCGCGCTCGCAGTGACGGCGCTGGTTGACAACGATTTGACGGTCATCGCTGTCGGCGGCAAGGACAGGGACCGGACCGCGGACGTGTACCTGTACCGCGGGGACACAGGAGAGCTATTGCGTCACCTGGAAGACAGGGGCAATGGGGCAGTGCGCGCAATCGAGGCTCTCCGCCTGGAGCGGTACTTGGTGGTCGCGCACGATGGCGGCATCAGCACCTGGGACATCAGCAATTGCGTGGAGCAGGAACCCTGTCGGCTGCGTACGTTCGGGCGGGGAGACACCCGGGCCATGTCGGTCTTCTACGATCCGCAGGGACGACCCCTAGTCGCCACCGCCTCAACGCACGGCATCGAGATCTGGGACCCGGGCCTGGAGGGGGCCGAACACCCGCTGAGCGGCTTCGCCCGGGACCTCAACGCAACCGCGATCGCCGCGGTAGCGTCCGAGCGTCCCGACCCGCAGCTCGCAGTCGCCCATGACCGCTCGGTGTCGCTTTGGAGCACGACCACAGAGGAGCGCGAGGGCGAGCTTCCCGAGGAGCATAAGGGCCAGGTCAGTTGTCTGGCGACCAGCCCCACCGGTGCCGGTTCGACCTTCCTCGCGGCTGCCGATGACCGTGGCCAGGTGGTGGTCTGGGAGCTGCCGAGGGTCCAGCCGACCACTCGGTGGTATGGCAGGCACGACCGGTGGGTTAATGCGCTGGTGGCGGTTTCGGCCGGAGAGCAGTTCGCCTCGGCCTCAGACGATGGGACGGTCCGGCTGTGGCAGCCGGAACCAGGCCATGCAGATCGGATCCTGCAGCGCTCCAGCCGCGCCGCGGTCCAGGGCCTAGCTGTCCTGCAGGAGCGCCACAAGCCCGACCTGTTGATCTCCGCCGACGAGCCCGGTCACCTTGCGAGCTGGAAAGTGACCGGGCTCGTCGACAAACATGAGAACATCGGGGCCGCGGTACGTGCCCTGGCAACCATCCATGATCATGACGGCCGCGGGTACGTCGTCGCCGCCGGCGCGGGGGCCCGGCTCACGGTCTGGGACATTAACGCATGCTCCAGTGGGAGCCCGATCGGATTCGGCTACCCGGCCGAGCCCACCCTCATCCGGGCCCTCGCAGTCGGCGAGACGGACAGGGGGGAACTGCTTGCCGCCGGTGACTCGGACGGTCGCGTGACAGTGTGGCAGACCTCGACCCACCGACAGTTCTGGACCAAGCCGATCGGCATCGAGGCCAAGTGCGTGCCCTCGCCTGGGTCCCGACCGTCGAAGGCGTGAGGCTCGCATCCGGGGGCAGCGACGGCAACATCTACCTGTGGCCGCCGGAGGGCGGAAACCCGCAGCGGTTCGAGGGGCACCGCGGCCCGGTCGCGGCGCTGGCGGCGTTGTCGACGGCGGACCAGCAGGTGCCCACCTCAGAGGGTGAGGTCCACCTGTTCATCTCGGGCGGCGCCGATGGCACGATCCGGACCTGGGATCCAGACACACCGGGTGATCCCCGCAGCATTCTTCATGCACACCCCGGCTGGGTGCGGTCGCTGCTGCGACTGGAGTATGGCGGAACACTGCACGTCGTGTCGGGTGGTGACGACGGCACTGTCCGCCAGTGGGTTGTCGTCGATGGCAGGCCGCAGAGCACCAGACATGTGGGACGGCTGCCCGGCTTCGGTGACCGCCCAGCACGAGCTGACTTGCTCGGCCGGGAGAAGTTCCAGGACGTTCTTGTATCCCTCCTGCGGCTAATTCCGGACCCCCCTCCGCCCCCCAGGCACCTAGCCACCCAGCCCGCCGCTCACGAATCTGACACCCATGAAATCGTGCGCGCGACGGGTCCCCGGGTCGTGGCCGTACAAGGACCCTGGGGCGCCGGAAAGACCTCGCTGATGCGGCTGATCTACAAGGAGCTTGACGAGGACGCCCACATGTCACCCGCCAGCGGCTGGCGCACCGACCCCACCGGCCCAGAACGGGATCAGCGACGGCAGCCCTCCGGGAATCAGACCCCAGCCACCTCAAGCCAGGCTGGCCCATCCAGGTCTGCCAGGGGCGCCGGAAGGACCTCGCTGATGCGGTTCATCTACCAGCTTCGCGAGGACGACCTCACCACGTTCACTGCCCGCGAGGCTGCCCGGCGAGCACGCGACGGACCAACGCGGCAAAGCAGTCCAGACCAAGTTCTTCCATCGAAAATCCTGCCGGTCTGGTTCAACCCTTGGGCACACAAGTCCGGCGAAGAGGTCTGGGCCGGTCTCACCCAGCAAATCATCGACGCCGCTAGACAGGTACTTGGCAAGACTGACGCCGAATGGCAGCGATACTGGTTCACCCGCAACCTGGAACGGCTCGACGGCGGCGAAGTCCGGCGCGTGCTTCGCCGGCGCATGTACTGGCAGCCGCTGCTATCGTCACCGCTATCGGCGCCGGGCATAGCCGCTGCTGTCGCTTTCGGAGTGAAATGGCCTGCGACGATCCCCTACATCGCCGCGGCCGGTTTCGTCGTCGCCCTCCTAGCGATGACGGCGACGTGGTGGCGCGGGCCCGCCCGGTCCTATCTTCCGGCGGACATCATGGAGGGTCCGGTGCTGTCGGGCTTCCAGGCGAACCCGGCACCGTTCGCACCTGCCTCATCGGCGGACGACCTGCTCCTGCACGACCCGCTGTACCACGCCAGATCCGGCTACCTCTACCTTGCGCAGCGCGACGTCGACGACCTGGCTGGTGAGCTGGCGCGACGCGGATACATGCTCGTTGTCTTCGTCGATGACCTCGACCGATGCCCGCCGGAGGCGGTTGCCGAGGTCTTCGAAGCGGTTAACATCTTCCTCGCCGAAAATTTCGCTAACGCGAAATTCGTCATCGGCCTGGACCCGAGCGTCGTCGCGCACGACTTGGCGGTGGTGTTCCGCGCCCAGGAGAGCCGCCTGCGCGACGACCCGGACGACCCGAACCTGGGCTGGTCGTTCCTCCGCAAGCTGTGCCAGTGCCCCCTGACCCTGCCCGCGATCCGCGAGGCCCACGCGGCACGGCTCATGCGCAACGAGCAGCCATCCGGCCCGTCAGCCAGCCGCCCATCCAGCAACCCTGCCACCACCATCGCGTCCGGCAGCAGCGCAGGTGGCGCTGGGGAGGCGGGGACAGGTCGCGATGACATCGTGCCCGAGGCGACCGAATCCCCCGGCGGCCAGCCGGTCGCGGATGACAACCGTGGTTCTGGCGCACGCCGCCAAAGCACCCGTGCGCCAGCCGGCGATTCCGACGTGCTGCTTTTCGAAGCTGACCCGGTGATCCGCGACCATCTCTCTGTCCCTGCGGGAGCGGGAAGAAGTTCAAGAAGTGCTGCGGACCTGGCCAGCCGGCGGGTGACCACAGCTGAAAGTCACTCGCTGTCGTCCGCAGGCGAGTTAGTCCGGGTGGCACCGTCGGCATCGGTATCGGAACCGGCGCCCTGCAAGGCGTCACCCTCGCGGGCCGGACACGCTCAGTAACACCCCGCCGATCACACTAAGTGACACCGTGACTGTACTTCCCGGTTAACTTGAAGACCCCTTTAAGAGGCATGCTTGTAGCGATGCGGGCTTATTTTTGCGGCACTCGCGGCTCGACACCTGTCAACGGCGCCGAGCAGATGCACTACGGCGGGTACACCTCGTGCATCGGACTAGCCCATACCGGTGAGCCGCCCACGATCGTGCTGGATGCGGGCACCGGATTGCAGCAACTGCCGCTCGCGCTACGCGGCCGGGCGTTCCGCGGCACGCTCCTGCTCACCCACCTGCACTGGGACCACACGCACGGCATGCCGTTCTTCCGCAGCGGCACGCTTCCTGGCAACCGGGTCGACGTGTACCTGCCCGAGCAGGGGGTGGACCCGGAGGAACTACTGGCACGGGCGATCTCGCCGCCGCACTTCCCGATACGTCCCAAGCAGCTCGGCGATGGCTGGACCTTCAACGTTCTTGAGCCCGGGCACCATGAGTTCGAGGGCTTCTCGGTGTACGCGCTGCAGATCCCCCACAAGGGCGGCCGCACGTTCGGTTACAGGGTCAGCGACGGCTCCGGCACACTGGCCTACCTTCCAGATCACAGCCCGATCTCCCTCGGCCCTGGCCCGGATGGCACCGGTGTCTATCACGACGCAGCCATCGTGCTGACCGACGGCGCCGACCTGCTAGTGCACGATTCCCAGCACACCGCGGCCGAGCTGCCGCGGCTGGGCTATCTCGGTCACTCGGCTGTTGAGTACGCGGTGGGGCTGGCGCGGCGGGCCAACGCCCGGCAACTCGCGCTATTCCACCACGACCCGTGGCGTACCGATGCCGAAATCGACGCCTTGGTGGTGCAGTACGCGACGGCGCCCGTCCGCGTCTTCGCAGCCCACGACGGCATGGTCGTGGACCTGCCTTGATCTGCGAGCCCGGCGAGGGTGTGCCCGGGCGCCGCATTGGTAGTTCAAGGTCTGCGCCCCAGACCGCAGCAGAGGTGCGACGACAGCTGGACCTTGCCGGAGAAACCAGTGATGCCCAGCGTCACAGCCATGCTGAGCAGGGTGCGGGACGCGACATACGTGGCGACGAGAACGGCGCCGCCTGCGTCAAACGCGTAGACGACGAGCGTCACCTGGCCCGCGAGCTCGCCGACAACCGAAGCGCCCCAGCCAAGCTCAATCCGGCGCACGTCCGGAAGCCTAAGCACGTCACAGGTGGTTCGCACTTTGTCATTGCGCAACATGCTCAGACGCCTCACCTGCCAATCAGGCGCCCAGGATGGAACGGGCACCATGCGTGTCGCCGGAGGCCACGTAAGCCTAAGCTTGTCGCGCCGTGTCGACCCGCTGGTGCCCGGCCGGGCGCCTGGACGTCCACGTTCAATGGATGCCCATGCTCGTCATCATGACCGCGAGTTTCATGGAGAAACAGCGTCACCGTCATCGCGGGGACCCGGCCGCTTCTTGCGACCCGCATGGCCCGCGCATCTGATAACCGAGGGAACTTCGGGCCATGATTCCCGCGAATCCGGTCTGGTCTGCCTGATACCGCCCAAGGGATGGGTTCTGCGGCCAGGTCCGGCGTTTGCGAGCGCTACGGTGATGCAGCCCCGCGAGGTTTCGGTCGGCGATTCCGATACGAGACCGCTGGTGTCGAGCGCAGGCGCTCGCCAAGCTGACGTGCCCTCAGTGCCGAGACGACGTTTCCCTTACGCTCGAAGAGGCCGACAGCTCTCTCGGCAAGAGCCGCGGCATCCGCCGGGGCACCGGCCAGCTCCCGGACCTCGGCGAAATCCAGCAGCCCGTTGCCCTGCCAGTCAAGCTGGTCAGAGGTGCCGATGAGAGCAGTCGCCGCCGACAGCAGCGACTCGGCCTCATCGATTGCCCCCTGCCGGGCCCTGAGCTTCCCGCGTACGCAGCGCCACAGGAACTGGGAAGCGACGTCGTCGGGGGAGGCGAGGTGCTCGCAAACCCCGGCGAACTCGGCCGACTCCTCGTACCGGCCCTGCCCGGACAGGACGTCGGCGAGCAGGCCCGCCGTGGTCGAAATGTAGTTGCGCTCGCCCATCTCCTCAAGACACCGGTAGTCCGTCCGCAGCTCCGACTCGGCGGCGACCAGATCCCCTGCCAGCACCTCGATGGCGGACGAGTCCAGCGACGTGAGCGCCGCAAAGAGGAGCCAGCCGAGCTCCTCGAGCGAGGCCCGGCTCCGGCGATAGAGCAGGCGAGCGCGCTCGAAGTCCCCGCGCATGGCCTCAAGGTGGCCGATCGCGAGCTCGGTGAGCGCTTTCGCCTTGCGGTCATCCTTCGTCCGGGCGAGCACTTCCTCGCAGGTGGCGATGGCTTCGGGAACGGGCATCGGGCCGTAGAGGGCGGAGATCGCGAGCGAGCCGAGGAAGCGGCGCGCGGTCACCTCATCACCGGCGGCGGTCGCATGCCGGATCGTGCGCTCCGTGGCGGCGGCAGTGTCGGCGAAGCGGAGTCCCGTCCCGTGCACCTGGGCGAGCAGGCGGAACGCCCGCACTAGAGCGCGGTCATCGCCCATCACCTCGAGCTCGGGGATCTCCCGTTCCACGAGCTCAACCACGCTCCCCTGCACCGCGTGGGCGTCAGTCATGTAGCGCAGCTGAAGGCGGGCGAGCGCCGCCGCCCGGGCAATCCCGACCTCGCCGGCGGAATGCGCCCGGTCCGCCGCCTCGGTCAGCACCGACTCGGCCCGCTCGAACTCGCCGATGTCGACCGCCGCCTCTCCCGCATCAAGGAGGAGCAGCGCGCGGGCGGGGTCTTCCTCGCCGAGCAGCGCGGCGGCCCGCTGCAACAGGTTCGCCGCCGCCGGCATGTCGCCCCGGGCCAGGGCCCGACGACCGGCCGAGCTCAGATGCCGCGCAGCTTCGGCGCCGAGCCGCCGCCCGTCATCGGCGATCGGCCCGAGCTCGGCCCGGTAGCGAAACGACTGCTCAAGGTGGTAGCCGAGGATCTCTTCGTACTCGGCGAGTCGGGACCGGAACGTGTCGGCGAGCCAGGCGGCGAAACGTTCGTGCAGCCGGGCCCGGGTTCGCTTGAGCAGGCGCGCATACGCCGTGTCCCGGATCAGGATGTGGCTGAAGCGGAAGTCGCCGGCCGTGCCCGCCCCCGCCCGGCGGATGAGCTGCTTGCGGCACAGCGCGACGAGCGTCGGCTCCAGGTGGGTCCGGGCATCGCCCTCCTGCACCAGGACCGACACCGCGGCGCTGGAGAACTCCAGGCCGATCACCGAGGCCGCCTCCACGACCCTCCGCTCGGCCGACCCCAGGCGGTCGAGGCGGGCACCCAGCAAGGACGAGACGTTTCCCGGAACCGAGATGACCTCGTCGGCACCGGAGAAGACCCAGCGCCCCGCCTGCTCACGCAAGAGCCCATCGTCGATCAGCATGGACAGCATCTGCTCGATGAACAGAGGGTTGCCCTCGGCGAGGCCGAGAATCCGCCGCTCGAGCGGCTGGGGCAGGCTCGCCTCGCCGAGCAGGTTCCGCACCACGAGGCCGCCCTCGGTTCGGGACAGTTCCCCGAGCTCGATCTGGGACACCGCCTGCCGCCCCGCAGAGAAGCCCGGCCGGTCCTCGTGGAGCTCGTGGCGGGCCGTACAGACGAGGAGGAGCGGCACGCGGAGCGAGGCGTCGAGGATGTCCTCGATGAGGTCGAGGAAGGTTGCCTCCGCCCAGTGGATGTCATCGAAGACCACCACGAGCGGGCTACGCCGGGCCAATTCCTCGAGCGTCACCCGCACGCCCCAGAACAACTCGTCCTTTCCGTACGAGTCCTGCGAGAGGCCCATACCCGACTCGATGCGGCTGGTCGCGTCGGCCAGCTGCTCTCCGAAGCAGGACTTGAGCTTGATCCGGGCGTCCTCCTCGCTGTCCTCTGGCACGATCCCGGCGGCCTGCCGCAACACCTCAGCCACAGGCCAGAACGTGATGCCGTCGCCGTAGGACAGACAGCGGCCCCGCAGCACCGCCGCCTCGCCGGCGATGCTCCGCACGAACTCCTCGATGAGCCGGCTCTTGCCGACCCCGGCCTCGCCGAGCAGCGTGACGAGCCGGCCCTCGGGTCCGGCGAGCGAACGACGGAACTCCGCGTCGAGAGCGGCGATCTCGCGGGCCCGGCCGACCAGTGGCAGGTCCGCCGGTCCGGCGGTCCTCGCGTCGGCGGTGACCGAGAGCAACCGGTAGGCCGGGACGGGTTCTGGCTTGCCCTTCAGCTCCAGAGGCTCGACCGGCACGACCTCGACGGCTTCCCGCACCAGCCGGTGGGTGGACTCGCCAATCAGGACCTCGCCGACCGGGGCCGCCTGCTCGAGACGGGCGGCGACGTTCACCGTGCCGCCGGTGGCGAGGCGCTGGGAGCCGCCGGTGTCACCGGTGACGACCTCACCGGTGTTGACGCCGGTCCGGTTCTCCAGGGTGACCCCGAACTCGGCTCGAAGGGTGACGTTGAGGTCGTCCAGCGCCTCGCGCATCTCCGCCGCCGCTCGCACGGCTCGCAGCGCGTCGTCCTCGTGCATCCGGGGCAGGCCGAAGATCGCCATGATCGCATCCCCGATGTACTTCTCGATCGTCCCGCCGTGGCGCTCCAGGACGGGCTTCATCGCCGAAAAGTAGAGCGCGAGCACCTCTCGCAGGGCCTCGCTGTCGAGCCGGTCGCCTAGCTCCGTGGAGCCCTTCAGATCGCAGAAGACGACCGTGACGGTCTTGCGGACCTCCTGAGGTGGAGGCTGAACGACGAGGACTGCGCCGCAGTAGCCGCAGAGCCGGAACCGGTCAGGGTTCTCCTCGCCGCAGCCCGGGCAGCGCTGCACGACCCAAGCCTACGTCTGCGCTGTCTCGGCGGCCATTATGACGTCCGGCCGATCGGAGCGCTCGGGAGACCGTCGACCGAGCGGCTACGGTGGCCGCCCGGCGTGCCGAAGACAGATCACCCGCGGTAGATGGG
>Ga0208188_1001249_pt1 | contig 11264 bp, 9 predicted proteins | sample June2015DPH_8_50_FD_184698 | JGI IMG/M metagenome (GOLD analysis project Ga0208188, IMG submission 184698) | Peatland microbial communities from SPRUCE experiment site at the Marcell Experimental Forest, Minnesota, USA - June2015DPH_8_40... | ecosystem: Environmental > Terrestrial > Soil >...
CGTTTTCTCCAACCTCGTCCACAACGCCACCGACATGATGCTCAACGGCGGCACGATTTTTCTGCGCTTTCACTGCGACGAAAAGGAAATCGTCACCGAAATCGAGGACACCGGCCCCGGCATCGCGCCTGAAATCGCCGGCCAGCTGTTTGAAGTCTTCGCCACGTTCGGCAAAGCTCACGGCACCGGCCTCGGCCTCTCGATCTGCAAAAAAATCATTGAAGACCACAAAGGCCGCATCTGGGCGCGCAATGAACCGGGCCGGGGCGCGGTGTTTGCGTTTGCCCTGCCGCTGCCGTAATGAGGACGTGTTGCGTGGTCCGTCAAGAATTCACGGCGACTCATAACCTGCTTGACGCAACACGCAACACGCAACACGTTTTCCCCTCGATGAACCGCATCCACCTGCTTTCCGAGCAAGTCGCCAATCAAATCGCCGCCGGCGAAGTGATTGAACGGCCTGCGAGTGTCGTGAAGGAACTCGTCGAAAACGCGCTCGATGCCCAAGCCGCGCGCGTCACCATCGAAATTCAGGGCGGCGGACGCAGCCTCATCCGCGTGACCGACGACGGCACCGGCATGAGCCGCGACGATGCCCTGCTCTGTCTGGAACGCCACGCGACGAGCAAAATCCAGAAGGCCGAGGACCTGGCGGCGATTGTCACGATGGGATTTCGCGGCGAAGCCCTGCCCAGCATCGCCAGCGTCAGCCGCTTCACGCTCACCACGCGCGAGCGCGATGGTGGTTCGCCCGAAGGCACGCAAGTCGTGGTCAACGGCGGGAAAATTGTCGAAGTCAAAGCCGCCGGCAGCGCGCCCGGCACGAATGTCGAAGTGCGGCAGCTTTTTTTCAATCTGCCCGCGCGCCGGAAATTTTTGCGCACGGAGGAAACCGAGGCGGCGCATATCCAGCATTACCTCACGCTCGCCGCGCTGGCGTATCCCGAAGTTGCGTTCACGTTCCAGAAGGACGGACGGCTCGTCTGGCAATTGCCCGCGCATCCCGCAAAGCGGGACGGCGCGGCAATTTCGAGCCGGCTCGACGCGTTGCGCGAACGGTTGCGCTCGCTGCTCGGCGAGGAAAAGCTTTTGTCCGTAAATTTCACCGCCGCGCTCGACGACTCTTTTCAGCCGGAGGAAGCCGACATCTTCGAGACCGCCGGCAATTCCCTAGAGCCCAGACCCCAGACCCCATCCGCCATCCGCGTCTGGGGTTTCATCGGTTCGCCAGGGGTGTCACGCGCGACGCGTGAGTGCCAGCACCTGTTCGTCAACCGCCGTCCGGTCGAAAATCGTGGCCTCAACTACGCGCTGCTCGAAGGCTATCACACCGCGCTGATGAAAGGCCGTTACCCGGTCTGCTGCCTGTTTTTGGAAATTGATCCCGCCGCCGTGGACGTGAACATCCATCCGGCCAAGCGCGAAGTGAAATTCCACCAGGAGTTTGAAATCCGGAAATTCGTCGCCCAGGCGGTGCAGGAGACATTGCTCGCCTTCCATAGTGGCGAATCCGCAGCCGAAACCAAGCGGCGGGGCGAGCCGCCCGGAGGGCGGAGCTCCGCGACGCCCAAACCATCCGGCTCGTCAGCGGCCTCGCCCCACCCAACCAGCATGGCCGCGCCGCCGCTGCCGAATTTTCCGGAAAAGCTGAAGCCATCACCGGCCATTGAACCGCCAAAATCTCCGGGCGAACAACCGCCATTACGAATGGGTTTCGCTCCGGCCAAACCGGCAGCCATCGAACCGCAAACTCCATCTTCCGCCGTCCATCCTCCATCCTCGCCGGAGGCCGGACCCCCTTCTGCCATCTCCCAACAACTCCCATCTCCCAGCGTCACGCCGTTGCTTAACGTCCCGCTCCGGCTCGTCGGCGTCATCGGCAAACTTTATGCCGTGCTGGAATCCGACCGCGGACTCGTCCTGCTCGACCAGCACGCCGCGCACGAACGGATACTGTTCGAGCAAATGCTGAACCGGCTGGAACAAAACGGTTCCGCGCCGTCGCAAAAGCTGTTGCTGCCGGAGACCGTTGAATTGCCGGCGCGGGACGCGAATTTTTTGCGCGAGCAATTGATCGCGCTCACGCGGCTCGGCGTCGGGCTGAGCGAATTCGGCGAGCGCACGTTCCTGCTCGACGCGCTGCCACCGTTTGTGAAGACGGCGGACGCGCGCCGCTTTGTGCTCGACCTGGTGGACGAATTGAAGGCGGCGGGTCGCGAGGTGAACCTGGCGCGGCTGGGAGAGCACACGATTGCCAAGACCGTCTGCCGCCATGCGGTGAAGGCCAATGACCCGCTGGCCGGCGCGGAACTGGAGAATCTCGTCGAGGACCTGCGCCGTTGCGCGATGCCTTACACCTGTCCGCACGGCCGCCCGACATTGATTGAAATGAATTACCGCGAACTGGAGAAAAAGTTCGGAAGGACGCAGTAGTTAGGTAATAATTCAACAAAATGAGCAGTCAGGACTGAAATGAGCCGCTATTTAGTCATCATCGAAAAGACCGGCACGGGTTATTCGGCCTATTCGCCGGATTTGCCGGGTTGTGTCGCCACTGGCAGTTCGCGCAAGGAAGTCGAGCGGGAGATGCACGACGCCATCGAGTTTCACATCGAAGGCTTGCGTCTGGCCGGAGAAGAAATTCCCGAACCGCAATCACAAGCGTCGTATTGTGAAGTCGCGGCCTGATTCAGTTTCTACTGGCGATCTTCATCAAGGCGCCGGCCCTGCGTCGTCCGACAAAAACATTTCCGGCGAGCACTGGCGATACTGTCCGCAATGCGGGCATGAGTTGATCAACGAAAAGTGCAAGCTGCGCTGCCCGCGCTGCCATTACTTCATGAGCTGCTCGGATTTTGATTTTGCGGGTTAGCAACCCGTTAAAAACGCCTCATTCTGGCAGGAGACGGGGTAGCCAGGCGCATATATCTTCTGAAAAACAGCCTTTGTTCAAAGCCTCCTCACGTCGGCCCCTACTTTTTCAACAGGCGGGCAGAATCCTGAAATAAATGTTTTGCAACAATCAATACACCGTGGTAAGCCATGCTCATTCGTCGCAGGGCAAATTCGATGAGGGCTTCACGCGCATTCACATTGGTCGAATTGCTGGTGGCTATCGGTGTCATCGCAATTCTCGCCGCCCTGGTGTTGTCCGCGTTCAGCCGCACCAAGGCCACGGCACAGGCGATCACCTGCCGGAACAACCTGCGGCAATGGGGAACGGCAACGCATCTGTATGCGGCGGATCACGACGATTGCCTGCCACCTGAGGGCAAGTCCGCACCGCTCGAAACCGATCTGGCCGATCCCGGCTATCGCGCCTGGTATGTCCAGCTCCCGGAACAAATGAATCTGCCGCGCTATGCCGACATGCCGTGGCGCACCAATTGGACCATCCACCCGGAAAACTCAATTTGGATCTGTCCCTCGAATCCCCGCCGTTGCAATGCGAGTACCAAGACAAACAATTTGTTTCATTACTGCCTCAATGATCACGTCAACGGCACTGGAACAAATGATAATAATCATTCAATGAAAATGGCCAACGTTCGGCGGCCGAGTCAGGTGGTCTGGTTGTTTGACAACGGCGGGCTGGCGGCAGTCGCCCAACAAAACAATGTCCACAGCAATCTGCACAGCCGTGGCGCGCAGTTTCTCTTTCTCGATGGCCACGTCGCGCGGTTTCGGAACAAGGAGTATTGGGACTTCACCGCCAAGAAGGGCATTACCAACAATCCGGAACTGGTCTGGATTCCTTGAAACTGCACTTACGGCGCGCGATAAACGCGGAAGAATTTCACGTTGCCCGGCACATTCGTGGTGAACGTGCAGTCGGCCCCGGTGGCGGTAAGGTTGGTGGCCAGCGGCGTCCATGCGGTCAGATTCGATGAGACTTCAATATTGTAGGAGCGGTCGCTGGCGGATTCCCATTGGAGCGAGACGATTGGGTTCGTCACGCCGATGGAAAGCAGGCGGAACGGCGTGTTGAACGGATTGCCGAAAACCATGAACACGGGCAGATGGTCGGATGCGATTTTATTGTCGTTGCTGTATAGATTGGACGGCACGGGATACAGCAAATCGGTGCGGAAAACCTGGCTGCTCGTGATGTTCGAAAACAACAATCCACACGGCAGGATGTAATCGTAGCGTACGGTGAGGCCGCCGGCATCCTGAATGGACCATGTCCGTTCACTGCCGGTGAGAGCATTGAGGGGAGTGGTCAGTTGCAAACCGGTCGGAGCGCTGATCAAACGCTGGATGGACTGCGGATTGCTCGGCGGCGGCCGGAGGATGTCTTCGTTCATGTCGCCACTCAACACGTAGGGCTGCAGACTGTTCGTCGGGAGATAGATCGTGGCGAAGAAATTGGAAACCGCGCCCGCCTCCGCCGCCCGTTTTGCCGACGAATCGGCGTCCGGGGCTGATTTCAAATGGACCGTAAACACGTGCAACGGCTGCGAAAAACCGGGAACGGAAATCTGTGCCTCGAACAAATCGCGCGTGAAACCCGAACGGCCATAGCCGTAAGGCGTGAGGTCGGAACCGTGCAGCCGGCTGGTCGAGGAGAGGATGGGAAAGCGGCTGAGGATGACACTCCGGATGAATCCGTCGTCCATGGAGTTGGTGACGAGGTAATAGCCCGGACGGAAGGCCGTGACAAAATCCACCATCTGCGCCGTGCAATTGTTGGTGACCGGGATTTCGTTGAAGGTGATGATGTCCGGGTCGAGGTATTGCATCTGGCGACCGATGGCCTGAACGTGCCACATATTCGTGCTCCAGTTGGTCAGGACGTTGCCATGCGCGTTGTAAGTGAGGAACGAAAGCGCCGGAGCCGAGGTGCACCAGACGCTCAAGGCGACCGGGTCGCTGATGGTTGAACCGGCGGCGTTGGTGACCACGACGGCATAAAAGCCGGCTTGGGCGAAAGTCACACCCGTCAACGTGAGATTGGAACTCACGGCTCCCGGAAGGTTCGTGCCTTGAGCCCCGACATCGGATGTCGGGGTGAACTGCCATTGATAACTGAGCGGTGGTGTGCCGCTGGCACTCACGCTGAAAGTGATGCTCGCGCCATTCGTTACGGTCTGATTTGGCGACTGTGATGTGATGGCTGGCGGCTGTCCCGACCCACTGGAAAACACGTCGGCAAAAGACGTGCCGACCCGCAGATTGTCAATGTTCAGTGCCCCTTCGCCATCAGCCTCACGGAAGGCGTAGCTGACCACAGTGAACGCCGACGTGCTCTCAGTAATCGAAATGCTGGAATCACTCTCCGCTGTCGGATTGATCCAAAGCGTGCTGACGGTGACTGAATTGCTGTTCACCAGTCGGGTCACAACGGTGTAATCCGTGTTGAGGCGCAAATCCATGGTGTTCGTGGCGCTGGCAGCCGAGCTGTCGATTGAAGAAATTCCCAGCCGGAACCGGTCCAGTGCGGCGCCGCCGATCAGCGCCCAGATGCGCGCCCGAAAAGTGGTGGACGAGTTTTTGAAATGCGCGAAGTAAGTGCCGCCACCGCTTGGAAGCGAGGTGAACTTTACCGTGAAACTCGCGTAGAAAACGTTGGTCGTGCCGGAAGCGCTGTAAGGCTGTCCAGCCAGGAGTGCGTTGACATCTTCGGTGTTGGCTTCGCTCAGCAACACCCGGCCTGATTGGACCATCATTTCACCGGTAACTGAACCGCTATGATGCACCCACACACCGCCGCTCACGGTCACCAAGGGGCCGTTGGAATAACTGAAGGTATCGTTCAGCAGAAGCGCCGCGCCTGACAAAGTGGCGGAAAGAAGAAACGTCGCGATGCAAAATGCAACTTTTTTCACAATGGTTATGAAGCGGACAGCACAGCTCATCCAGCCTGCCCGCTCGCGCCTAAAATCTCATGCGGGGCGAAATTGTAAATGCTTAACGTTTCCGTATAAACGCCGGTTGCGAATATTTCTGTTTGGACAAAAATTCCGCCCGCTCCCGCAGTGTCTCGTCCGGCGCAAAATCCGACCACGCAACCCCAAATTCAACACACCCAACATTACACATGGCCTTCTGCCAATCGGTCCGGGCGATTGAAATCCCGATGCATCGGGACTGCACCGAACCCTGGATCAACAGGCCGAGCTTGTTCCGCCGTTGCGCCGCGCCGGCGATTTTTTGTCCGTTCCATAGCAAATCGAATTTTTCGTAGCCGACGAAACAGCCAATTGCGGATTGCGGATTGCGGATTGCGGATTTCTGGGAGCGTAGTGCAAGTTCCGTCGCCACGTTGAGTTTTGTGAACGCGGATTGAATCCACTCATGAACGCGGCGGTAACTTTCTTCGGCCTTGAGCGAAGGCCATTCGTGCCCGGGCGGAAACGCGAGGCTGTAAGTCCAATCTGCGTCGTGCGGCACGATGCCGCCGCCGGTGGGACGGCGGATAAGCGGACGCAAATGCGTGGCGCGCTCGACCTCGGCGTATTTTTGAAAGTAGCCGAATGTCGCCGCCGGTTCCGTCCAGCCATAAAATCGCAGCACCGGCCGGCCCAAGCGGGACATGGCCTCCAGCAACGCTTTGTCCAGCGCCATGTTCAGCGCCGGGTCGCCGGGGCCGGATTGCAGTAAAAACCAGGGATTCATTTCAATGGAAATTTCAAACCACGGATTGACACGGATTGACACGGATAAAATGAACGCGCCCCTCGCCCCGTCCCTCTCCCCGCCCGGCGGGGAGAGGGTGGCCACTGGCCGGGTGAGGGGATTTCTTTTTCAAATCCGTGTGAATCTGTGTCCATTCGTGGTTAAACCTTTTTTGTCACTCCAATTTGCGGACATAACCTTTTAATTTCGCAATTTGCACAATCCGGCTTGCGTGCGGCGCAGCGGCGGCGTCCGTGCCAGATGAGCCAGTGACTGAACAGCGTCCATTGCTTTTGTGGCACGAGGGCCATCAATTCCAGCTCGATTTTCTCTGGCGTCTTCTGCTTCGTCAGCCCGAGCCGCTGCGACAGCCGTGCGATATGCGTGTCCACGACCACGCCGACATTGATGCCGAAGGCATTACCCAGAACGACGTTGGCCGTCTTGCGACCCACGCCGTCGAGCTGTGTCAATTCCTCCATCGTGCGCGGCACCCGGCCGCCGTGCCGCTCGACGAGCTTGCGGCAACAAGCCTGGATGTTCTTCGCTTTGTTGCGGAAAAAGCCGGTGGACTTGATGGCCCGCTCGAGTTCGGCGAGCGGCGCATTCACGTAATCCACCGCCGAGCAGTATTTTTTGAACAACTCCTTGGTGACAATGTTGACGCGCCGGTCGGTGCATTGCGCGGAAAGGATGGTGGCGATGAGCAGTTGCAGCGGGTCGGCGTGATCCAGCTCGCAGTGCGCCTCAGGATACGTCCGGTCGAGCGCGGTGAGGATTTTCTTCAGTCGCGCGGTTTTGGCTTGAAAGGTTTCACGAGGCATTTACGTGGAAAATTTAACAACAAAGAAACCAAGACACGAAGAAAACTTTGCGCCTTTGCGTCTTTGTTGTTTGGAAACTAGACCAATTCCGGCTCTTCAATTTCTTTCGGCGGCGGGGAAAGCGGTGTGCCGTCGGGGGCTTCGGGATACTCGAAGATTTTGCCTTCGTAGTTGCGCAGCACAACGCGGTCGGCGTTGTGGCTCAAAACATAGTCCGGATTGATGGGCACCTTGCCGCCGCCGCCGGGAGCGTCAATGACGTATTGCGGCACGGCGTAACCGGTGGTGTAGCCGCGCAATTGGGTCATGATTTCAATTCCCTTGCGGACGCTGGCGCGCAAATGTGCCGAGCCGGAAATCAAATCGCACTGGTAAAGGTAATAGGGCTTCACCCGGCACATGAGCAGCTTTTGGATATGCGCCTTCATCACCGTTACATCATCGTTGACGTGCTTGAGCAGGACGGACTGATTGCCGAGCGGAATGCCGGCGTCGGCGAGGCGACCCAGCGCGTCGCGGACTTCGGTCGTGAGTTCGCGCGGGTGGTTCGAGTGAATGCTCATGAACAGCGGATGAAATTTTTTCAGCATCGCGCACAGTTCGGGAGTGATGCGTTGCGGCAGGAACGTCGGGATGCGCGAACCGATCCGCAAAAATTCAACGTGCGGGATGGCGCGCAACCGGCTCAAAAGGCATTCAAGCTTTTCGTCGCTGAGGAGCAGGGGATCGCCGCCGCTCAACAGCACGTCGCGGATTTCCGGGTGTTGCGCGATGTAGGCGATTTGCTTGTCGAATTCGGGATGGAAATCGTAGCCGCTGGCGTTGCTGACGAGCCGCGAGCGCGTGCAGTAACGGCAATACGCGGCACAACGGTCGGTGACGAGGAACAGCACGCGGTCGGGATACCGATGCACGAGACCGGGCACGGGCGAATGGGAATCTTCGCCGCACGGGTCACTCATTTCCCACGGCGCGGTGCGCGTCTCCTCGATGCGCGGGATGACCTGCTGGCGGACCGGGCAATGCTCGTCCATCAGGTCAATGAGATTGAAAAAATACGGCGTGATGGCGAGCGCAAGTTTGTGGTTCGCCAGTTTCGCGCCGGCGAATTCCTCCGGCGTGAGCGTGGGCATGAAGCGCTGCAGTTGCTCCGGCGTCGTGATGCGATGTTTAAGTTGCCAGTGCCAATCGTTCCAATCAGCGTCGGGAACATCGCGCCAAAAGCCGCGACCGGCGGAGTGAAATTCCTTCAAGGATTGGAGTCGGTGGTCTGATGGCGGCTCCCCGCCATTCGCAAGTGGATTGTCATCCTTCATCATTTTTTCAGTAACGAACTATAAGTTGGAATTGCGCCCTGTCAAGTTGACCGTTTTCGCGTCCGCCGCGTTCAAGCGCGGTTGAAAATCATGGGGACATACCTCCCGGTTTGATGGCCGATTCGATTGCCCGCCGTTGCGCATCGAGCACGTCCAATTTCTTCAGCGTGCCGGCCACCGTTGGTTTGAGCGAGATCACGGGTGGATGTTTGCCAAGGTGCTGCGCGGGCCGGGCGCGTTTGCCCGGGTCGAGATAATCTGCCAGAACCTGGCGATAGCCATCGGCCAGGACCGCGAACGGCGGGGCCAGGCGCAGTTGCGAGAGTTCAAGGTCGCGCAATTTGGTTTGGAGAATGGAGACCTGCCGCGCCCGGTCGAAGTTGCGAATCACGGCCTGGAGCGAAATTTCCACGTGCGCGGGCAGGGCGTTCGATGCCGTGCGCATTTCCACCGGCACACTGAGAATTTCGTCAAGCTGGTCGCGGCTGACCGCGGGCGTCCAGGCCGGGCCCGGATCGCGCGCAACGAAGCTCACGACCTGCACCGCCCACCATTTTTCCACGTCGAGCGGCCGCGGAAAATTTTCACGGAACGCGGTTTGGAACGCCATCTGCCAGTTGTAAAATTTCGGCAGGGTTTCGAGCATCGCGCGCAAATGCGCCGGGCCGTTTTTCAATGCCAGCAATTCGTTGACGAACAATTGCGCGCTGGCGCGATAGGCGCCGCCGTCCGCACCGGACAGTTGCGCGTCGGTTGGCCAGCTCAATTGTTCAACCGTCAGCACGGCGTGATCGCGCAACACGCGCCGCGCGCCGGCAAGCGAATCCATGCCGCGGGCGGTTGTAACGATACGGCTGACCGGCAGGCCGTTCACCATTTTGTCCGGCGATGACAGGATGATTTCCTGCCAGGCGGTCGCGAGCAATTCCTGTGACAAACCATCCGTGAGCCAGGCGGGGATCTCCGCGGAATCCCGCTGGGCGGGATCGCGGTTGGCAAGTTCCAGCAGCAGCACGCCGGTCATCGCCCGCAGGTAGCGGGTGCGCGGCAAAACGTCGGGCAGCCGGACTTGATAATCCCAACCACCCGGGGAACGCCGGGAGACGATGGTGACGCCTTCATCCGTTGACTGCGCCGGGTGCAGCGCGAGAAAAATTTTCCCGCGCGGCGGCGTGGGGAGATCCAGCCCCCGGAGTTCAGGGTTGAGTTCGCGCCCCAGTGATTCCTTGATGCGCTCGGCGGAGACGGCCAGCAGCGCGGGTTCCAGCCGGACAAAATCGGTGTTGGTGGCGATTTCCGGCATGGCCGCCAGCCGTGATCCCCCCGGGCGGGACGGCACACCGGTGACGATGAACTGGCCGGAAACACTGCGCGCCGAACTCGTGTCCGGAAATGAAGCCTGCGCGCGGGCGAACAGCGGAAAAACCACCACGCAAAGAACAAAAAGGTTTTGAGCGGTCAAACCGTTGAACCGCCGAACCGTCAAATCATCAAACCGACGCAACGGCGCAACGATGCAATCATGTAACTTCCGGATCATTTCCCGGCCGCCTTGTCCGGAGTTTTCACCGGAGCGGATTTGGTTTCGCTTTTTTCCGGTTTGCTTTTGCCAACGGACGAATTTGGTGTGGCAGCATCTTTTTTCGCGGCCTGTTTGTAGCCTTCGCTGCGGTAATCGGTGATGTAAAAGCCGCTGCCCTTGAAAAGCAGGCCGCCACCCGTGCTGATTCTGCGTTTCACACGACCGCGGCCCCATTTTTTCCGGCCGCAAAGTTCCTTCGGGCAAATCCGCAGCGGCCCGGCGGAGATGGATTGAACGGCTTCAAATTCATGCCCGCATTTTTCGCAAATATATTCGTAAGTCGGCATGGTGGTTCGTGAACGGCCCGCTCCGGCTGCAAATTAAATTGAAAATTTCAACGGCGCGCGTCACGGCGGCGGCAAATTTGTCGTCGTTGCGGGCGCGCTGGCCGGCAATGGAATGACATGGATGGAGCCATCGGAGCTGACCTCGACGTTCAAATCGTAGTGCGGCGGTCGCGCGGGGGCGGACGCCGTGCGCTGCATCAGCAATTGCGCGCCTTTTTGCTGTGACCCGGGGGCGGAGCCTTCGCGCATCCATTGCAAGCGGCGGGCGACGAGCAAATCGTCCTTCAATTTTTTGACTTGGGCGCGCACCGTTGACAGGTTGTTGAATTTGCTCTCCAACTCGGCTTTGGCGGCCGTTTGCCGCTGCAATTCCTTTTCGAGAAAGGCGTTGTTGGTTTCAGAACCGGCGAGTTTTTGTTGGGTGTCGGCGATTTGCGCGTTCAGGCTGGCAATGGCGTTGGTGAGCGCGGCAGCGCGCCGGTCAAGCACCTGATTTCGCGTTTCCAAACCGGCAATACGGCTGTTGAGACTGGCGATTTGGTCCTGGGCGCTTTGGAGCGAGGCTTTGGTGCTGGCCAGCGTGCCGGAGGTTTCGGTGAATTGGTTGCTGAAAGTCAGCGCTTCCTGGCGGCTGCCG
>Ga0208188_1001252_pt1 | contig 11240 bp, 13 predicted proteins | sample June2015DPH_8_50_FD_184698 | JGI IMG/M metagenome (GOLD analysis project Ga0208188, IMG submission 184698) | Peatland microbial communities from SPRUCE experiment site at the Marcell Experimental Forest, Minnesota, USA - June2015DPH_8_40... | ecosystem: Environmental > Terrestrial > Soil >...
TGCTCCCCTCGCCTTATGCGGTCGAGTATATTGGAGACATCCCCGGGCAGATCGGAAGGCAGCAGGATGGATACAGGCTTTCCCACCACTTCCCCCGCGTGGTAGCCGAAAATGTTTTCGGCCCCCCCATTCCAGGTTAAAACGATTCCATCCAGCGTAACAGCGATAATCGAATCATCTGAGGATTCGACAACGTATGCTAGCAGGGAGCGGGCTTCCAAGTATCTGCAGGCAAAAAATCCCCCAACCGCAGCGACAGCGGATATGAAAATAGCAGTATCAATGTGGGACGCCCAGATGGTTATGTTGGGCCAGAAGATGTGTTTGAGCAATTGGAAAGCGGACATTGCCGCAAGAGTGAAAAACGGTATGATAACCAAAGAAGGTATATACCCAAAGCGGTATGGACGCGATGTCATTTCTCTTCCTCTTGCCAGTCCAGCCATTGGAAATCGACAGGACCCATGAAAGTGACAAGACGGGTCACTTAAAGCCTCACGGATTTCAGACTCTCGGAGTCTGTTCGATCCCCTTGTTGACTTGGACCCATTTAATTTTTGGACCTCGGTTCTGACTACTTCCACAGTATCTCAAACAGCGCAGGATTAGTCGCCGTGCAAATGACCGGTGTGCCTGATGCCTCGGTGTCATAGATAGTCCTGAAATAGCGGCTTATCCGCCCCAAGGGCCATGAGGGGTTTCCAGTCGTCTGTCGTTTTTCTGATGTTTCGGTATCTGAGAGGAGCGCAAACCCATCAGTCTTAAAGGGTGCTTTTAGCTGAAATCTTACTCATACGGCCATAAAGGCGCATCATCGTTTCATAGATACTAAAAGGTTCGCGAATATTAGGAAATGGCGCGGGGTAGAACTTCGAGAATCGATAATCACACCTTTGGTTCACAAGCTACTGATATTACAGCACCTTCGTCATGGATGTCAACCTCTGGCTCCGGATCTAGGGACCATCGAGGGGAACGGGGCAAAGGAGGTGTTACCGAAACTACATAACTCCCATAGTCTGGTTTTGCAAGAATATTTTGTATTGATGTTGACTTGGGCTGCTGAAAAGATGGGAGGACCTGATGCTCGGGTCGCTCACTTATGATGAGATCATAGTTGAGGTAAAAGGCGGCTTGGTGGATAAGGGAAGCAGAGGGCTGCCGTTAATGGTGCAAAATCTGCTCTAAAATTGAGTAAACTGGTCCCATTGACATTATAACTTGCGTATTCCATAGGGGAGTTGTATGGTTTTTCTGGGTTCAGGGGCACAACGGAAGTTTTTTCGGGGAAAACCCGATCCCAATATGCAGTTTAGTTGCATAGCGCAGAAGTCGATGCATTATTCCGGGGTAAATAATGGGCCGCGTGAGGGACGACTTTTCAACTGTGGAGGCCACAAAATGAAGTGGTACTACTGGGTCCTGACCTGCTGGATTGGCCTGAACATGCTTGTGATTCTGTGGTTCTGGGTTCTCGGGCTTCTGGGCTCGAGCAGGCCACCAGGAAAAGCACTCCATCAATAATGGCGCGTTCTTCAGTTCTTACTTGGCTGGGCGAGAAAAAAATGTTTGAAGAAAAAAGAAAATTCAAAAGGTTCAAGGGCAAAGAGGCGGCATTCTCTGCTTTTATGAGATCCAATGAGCTTATGGGCTTGGGGCACATCCAGGATATCAGCATAGGCGGGTTGTGCGTCCAGTATGTGTCTACAAAAGAGGATGCTAAAGGGTGCTCCGAAATAAAAATATTCGGTAAAAACGACCGATTCATTCACCTGGATAGGGTTCAATGCAGAATTGTATACGATAAGGAAGTCCCTGCAGGCGCTTGGGAACAGATCATCACCAGGCGCTGCGGAGTGGAGTTCAAAAACCTGTCTGTCAAGCACCTGATCATGCTCCAGGAGTTCATCGATCATTTTACTTTCAATGAAACCCAATCCCGTAATCCAAAGGGCTGATTACCTCGCAATCCGCATTGTGCTCTTTTTGATCCAGCCTGACTGTCGTCTTTTTTTGTTCCTACCTATCGAGCTTCTATCCATAGCTCTTAGATGTCATTAAGCGTTCTTCACGCCGCATTAATCGTCCAAGCTTGAAAGGGTTGAATCCACAGTGCCCGAGACGGAAATAATTCAGAGTCAAGGTCCGAAGGCCAACCTTTGTGATTTCAATGGGCACGCTTTCCAATAGGGTTGGGACAGCATTGAGGGAACACAGTGACACGGGATTTGAGCACGACCTGCGAGCTATTTCCGAAATATCTGAAACTCCTTACCGCACTCCGAGCACCTCTTCTCAAAAATCTTAACCGTCGGGACTCCCAGAATCCTCCCCACCCATGCGACGATATTGGTAAAGGATAGCTGGGATTTCACATTCTGGCTTCCATCTGAGAGTTGGCGACCCGCCACAGGCATGATTAAACACTTTGATCCAAAGTGTTTAATGTTTTTATTCTTTTGCTCCTGCCTTGATAAGCAGTTTCTTTATCTCTTTGTGGCCAAACGCAGAGGCAGCCATCAACGCTGTTTTGCCGTTATTCATCTTTGCATTGACATCGGCCCCCTTGGCGAGCAGTACCCGCACGACTTCTTTGTGGCCTCCCATAGAGGCAAGAATAAGCGCCGTTTTGCCTTTAATGTCCTTTGCATTGGCGTCGGCCCCCTTATCTAGCAGCAACTGCACGACCTCTTTGTGGCCGTTCTGAGAGGCCAGTATCAACGCAGTTGCAGCAGACTCACCCACCTTTGCATTGAGATCGGCCCCCTTGGCGAGCAGTACCCGCACGATTTCTTTGTGGCCATTGAAGGAGGCAGTTGTCAACGCGACTCTGCCGTTCTTGTCCTTTGCATTGACATCGGCCCCATTGGCAATGAAGCGTTTAACGGCAGGCAGATCACCGCGCTTTGCTGCTTCGAAGAAATCCTCCTTCACCCCAGCGACAGCAACCGTCGCCCACAAAGCGAAGATCATCATTAACGCCGCCAGCATTCTTGTCTTATAACCCGCTTGTCTTGAAGCCATTCTGTTCCCCCCTAAGGAAGTCTGTTGTTATGGGCGCAGCTATTTGATCACAGAAACACGTTCATGCGACCACTTTGAAGACAAGAATCCCGTATACGATGACGACGACGGTATCTTGAGATTTTGAGAATGATGATTCAATAAATACCCAGATCCTCTGATGGTCAATTATCTATTTTCTAAAGCTTGGACAGAAGCAATTTGCTCTTGTGCTTGTTTTCTAAATTCAAAAGGACCAGCTATATTATGAAAGGGGTCTTTTGTGCCTCCTGTACCGGTTACTGTGATAGAGCCAAATCCCACAAGTCTACCTAATATACTTTGGTTAACCTGAATACCTTCAATCTTGTTGAGCAGTACCTCAAGGGACGTTCTACGAAATAAGCCAATTTTCACAATAACACGCCTGTTGGTTATCCCGAATTCAGATGTTACATACTGAATTAATGGACGAATAAATGTTATTATTGCACTTAAAATAAACATACCGGCAATTGCTACTATAAACGTCCTTACAGTGGCTTCTTTAATATTGACACCTACACCGTAAAACGCTAGTGCAACTATGAACCAAACTATTGGCCAAATGAAAATTACCCAGTGCAACTTGGCGCGATATACTATGTGCTCACCATCCATAAGATTGCGGTCAATGTAGCTCATAACCTAACGTCCTTTTCTGCCTTGATTTTAAGGTATAATGAATAATTAGATTGATCCGCAGTGGACCCCTTACTATTACATTAAATCGTATAACACATGTTGCGACAGCAATGGTTCAGGCTATATAACTCCTAAAATCGCACACTTGCGCTCCCTTTGGTCTCTTTCTATAGTCTCCTTGACTCTTAACTGGATGCAGAGGCTCTTGGGGATCGCATTCCATCCAAAAACGCTTTTGGAACGCCAAATAGTGCACAAATCATACTATAATATCCAAATCAAAACGCGCAAGTGATAACCAAATGGGGTCGTTCTGGACGCCTGCAGGATGCACCACAAGCCCCGTAATTGATAGCTCCTCTCCGCAATCCCGACTGGAGTCGCGATAACAACCTTTTCAATTGATGGGCAATAACATAGGGTGTATCAGGCAATAGTTGGAGCAGAAATGAAGCATCGTTGGTCGGTCTTTCCAGTTTTATTGAAGTGGAAATCTCGATTGGAGGGACATTGATAGAAGCAGACAGCGTAAGTCAAAACAGGGACAAGCCTGAGAATTCTCATTGGAGATATATGGCACACGCATCTCTATTCAATTTTCCGGTTCAAACAAACGGAGCTGATGGTCTTAAATTGGCGTTGATCCATATTCCCGAGAAATTGAACGGTCTTGATGCACGTATTGTTCATACCCAACACGACGAGATAATTGTCGCGGCCAAAGATGGCATAGAGGATCAGGTGCTGACGATTGTGAAGGAGTCGATGGAGGCAGCATTGGAGCGGATTATCCCAGAGGTCCAGTTTATCGCGGAGATCAGGGTGGCTGAGGCAAAAGCCTTCTCCTACAGATGAGATAATTCATGATACACAATTGAGTCTCATTGGAGTCCGGCTAGGGGCATCAAAACTAGCGGGTATAAATCTATAAGTAGATGGATCACTATGGGCGCTACCAAACTTTTTCTCCAGACATAAATCAGGGCCACAATCATGCCTGAGATCCAGATGGTTACCATAGTAGCGAGTCCCTCATACCCATGTCCCAGGGAAAATAAAACCGATGAGATTATGACTGAAGCTGAGAGGCTGCCTGTGAGGCGGCTAAAGCGAAGCATAAGGTAGCCCCTAAAAATCGTCTCCTCTGCTATCGCAACTACTATTATCAGGACGCAGACCAGCAAGATTTCCTCAGGACCATTGAAGACCAGAAATTTAGGCAGATGGTTCATCTGGGACGAGAATCCAAGGTGTTGGAAACCTTTTTCTATCAACGACACGCAAACCATCAAGGGCAGGAATAACCCGACGCCCAGGGCGGCTTCTTTTACCATTCCATCGAATTTCCACCCAATGTTTGTGAAGGGTTCGCCGTTTCGCCATAGAAAGAAGGCGATCAGGCTTATATAGGCAAGGTCATTGAAAATGAGTGAGCATGACAAAATCGGAAAGTGTGGGTTTCCGCCTTCTAAAGTAAAAAAGGAGATTATCATCGAAGGCACCATAAAAAAAAGGAAGACGAGGACCTCAAAAAGATCTCTTTTTCGATCTGCTCCGAGATTTGGGATATCCAAAATTATCCTCCTCCGGAAGAAATAAAGTGTCTCAATTTCAAAACTGCGGTCAGTCCACAACATCATCTTGGACACCCTCAACGCTCGTTCGATTATCCTATGTACCAATGGAACACGCAAGGGATATGACAATGGAGCTGGTCTGCTCTACTCCCTCAAAGATCGGTGGATACTGGCTCCAGGATCATTGGAACGGTGCACGACGAAATAATTCTCGAAGTTCGGAAAAAAAACAGAAGAGACGGCAACGATACTCAATGCACAACCCGCCTCGGCTCAGATCCGGAGGCGTGATTTCTGCTCGATTTCCCTTTTCTTTTATTAGCAGATACAGGCTTTGTGACCTCGATACGAATTTCCCGAATGGGTTTTTTTGTTGGAAGCGCTTCAGAGGCCAGTAGTCCAAAAGCAGCAAGGTAAAAGGAAGGGTCACCAGCATGGGTTTTGCCATAAGCATGCATTATTCAGGATAATTCATGTGGATGAAAATCCACCTAAGAGTGCACTCGCGGTTCCGGCAAGCCAACTGCATATCGGGAGAAAACTCGCGAGATGTGAGTCCTGAGTCCGTAGAATGATGAGGGCAGTGCGAGGGTTATGTCATCCCCGGCGCAGAGGGGGATAAGAACGGCTTCCCGTAAGCAGGGGATGACATTCAGACCGGACAACTCTTTTAATCGATCAATAATTTATTCTCTTTTGCCTCTTTCATCAGTTGTTCTCTGAAATCGGGATGGGCAATGTTGATCATTTCCTTCACTCTTGCCGGTATCGTCTTGCCCCTCAGGTGGGCAGCGCCGTATTCCGTGACGATGTAATCCACGTCGGATCGAGGCGTTGTAACGACTGCACCTGGCGGAAATGCTGTCACTATTTTCGATATCATGGCGCCGTCGGCCTTTTTCGTCGTCGATTCGAGAACGAGAAAGGATTTTCCACCAGGGGACATTCTTGCCCCCCGGACAAAGTTCACTTGCCCGCCCGTACAGCTGAACTGCGAGAAGCCGATGGACTCAGCGCAAACCTGCCCCGATAGATCGCACATGATGGCGTTGTTAATGGCGACGAACTGGTTGTTCCTGGCAATAACATTCTCATCGGCAATATAGGAAATAGGGTATGCCTTAAGAGATTTGTTTTTATTCATGAAATCGTAGAGCTTGCGAGCGCCGATACCGAAACTGCAGGTAATCTCACCCGGGTAGAGAGTCTTGTTTTTGCCCGTCACAATGCCCTTCTCCGCAAGGGTTACCATTGAATCGACCAGCATTTCCGTGTGGATTCCCAGGTCTTTGTGGTGTTCCAGGAAAAAACCGATGGCATTGCTCAGGCCGCCAACGCCGATCTGAAACGTGGAGCCGTTCTCAATGAAAGAAACGATCTTATTCGCAATGGTTTTTTCCACATCCGTAATCGGGATCTTGGGCAGTTCGGCGATCTTATGGTCTTGCTCGCAGATATAATCAACGTCCTCGATGTTGATAAAAGCTTCCTTAGATCCGTAAACGAAAGGCTGTTCGCTGTTGACCTGCAGGATAATCCTGTCCGCGCACCCGGCTGCGGTGTGCCCGTTAAAGGCCCCAACCGCCCCAAAGCTGAAATTTCCGTTCTGGTCCGGTGGAGCGACCTCCGCGATGAACACGGTGGGCTTTATGATATTTTCTGTGAGCCAGTCCGAATGGGCAAACTGGTAGGAGAGGATCTCGATGTTGCCCTCTGAGAACATTTTTCTCTCTACCGGCCCCAGGAATAACGACGTGTGACTGATATGTCCCTTGTATTCAGCCTTGAAATACTCAAATGGATATAAGACCAGGGCCGAAAACATACTCACATTCTTCAATTCATCCTTTCTCTTACAGATGGCATTAACCAAATCAAAAGGTGCGCTGCAGACAGGACTACACCAGATGCGATCATTCGATTTTATAACAGCGGCCGCATCCTCGACAGAGACCAACTTTTTCTTGTATGCTTCTTTCCAGCTCATTTTAGACCTCCCTTCTTCATCCTGACTAGTGCTTCAACTTGGCTGTCAGCAACAGATACCGCCCCGCATTCTAGAGTTGAATTCTGCCCGAAAAACTCCTGGAACAACCTAAAGGCCCGCAAAATTTTACGATTTCCCAATCAAACATGCAAGTGATACATCTGTCGAGCGGACCGGTTTTTGGCAGTCTCAGGACTCAGTCTTCAACACGCAGGTTCAATGAACGGCCGCAGATATCACAAAGAAAGCACTGGCATTGCTCCCTCAAAGATTGCGGAATACCGGAGTTTGGATTATCGGAACGGTGCACGACGAGATAACTCTCGAAGTCCCAGATACGTTTGCAGGGGAATTCTCCGTGATTCTCAAAAAGATCATGATCCAGGCAGGCAAAGCTTATCTAGCCAGAGTACCGGTTGAAGTCGAGGTCACGATTGGGGAGACATGGACAGAGAAATAGACAAAGCCAGCCTCTTCTTACATAATGTTCTTACTTACTTTTGACAGACTCCTCTGCATCCCCAACCGGTGGTATCGTCTTTAGCCCTTCTGTGCTATCCTTGTTTGGAATATCTGCTGTTCTCGTATTTTTATTTTGTTCTCCTTAATGTTGCAAGAATGGAGACTGAAAAAGCCGGTGATATGCCATAAATAAGGATATGGTCTAATTTTGTCCCGCGGGAGGATGGTCATGAATCCAGCGTTAATTTTTCCCGTCGTATCAGCGTTAGTCGCGTCGGTCTGGTCCGTCTGGACCTGGAGAGATGAACAGCAAAAGGAAAGGCAGCTCAAGCGGGACCAGGAGTCTGCTCTCTTTGTGAATTCCTTGATGTTGGCCGCGGAAGAACTGCAAATGCGGCTCTACAGTATGCTCGAAGAAGACGAACTGGCTTTTTATAAGAAGGAGTACCCTGAGGAGTATAAATTTGGCTCTCCCTATGCGATTGAAATCCTCTACCGCTTCAGCCAGTATTTTGGGTGGGCGCAGCGTAACTATCGGTACGGTCCTTACACGAATGATCCCAGAGTGATAGAACTTGTCCGAACGATAGGGGAAACCTTCGAGAATCGCAGCAAGTTTTCCGGGGATGCCTTCCGCTTCACTATTGACGAGAGAGTGTCTCTCGGCGGAGCCGTTGTACGGCGCGAAGGGGATTTAACGGCCCTCATCCCCACATTCGAGTCCATAACGCTCTTTCAGTTTCAAGAAGAGATGATTGACAAATCAAGCAAACACGCTCCGTTGTTTCAGAGCAGGGCCGTCCGCAGTACTCTGGCCGCCATCGATCGGGCTGATCGACCTGAGGTGCTGGAAGGGTTCGAACGGTTGGCAGTCTTGCAGAACCTCCTGGTTGATCTGCTCACCTACCTGGAAGGCATGGAAGGGTTTCGCGTTTCTATCGGGTCGCGTAGAAGAGCACGGCTCAGAGGATCTTCTGACCAGCCCCTCCCCTCGGCGGCAACCCTTGCGACAGTGCTTCACCATACACGTGGACGCATCAGGATGGGAATACCGCGCCTGGGGTGGGACGAGAGTTATGCGAATCGCCTGCAATACCTTTTAGAGTCAGTGGATAACGTTAGTAGTATTCGTATCAGTGTTATTGCGGCTTCTGTCGTCATCAACTTCAGTCCTGAAATTCCGGAGATGGAATTTGCTCGGAAGCTGGAAAAAACTATCGAAGAGGGGTTTTCTGCGGCTTAGGTTCGTTTTGCGCGAATTTTGCCGAGTCGTGAAACCCTCTGGTCATGCCTATCCTCCGCGGACGCAGTTGAGCGGCGAATCATTGCTAACTGAAGAAAACAGGACTTCCGGCTCTATGATGGGGGAGGGAGAAAGAAGCAGTTCCGCACGCCTCTCCTTTTTCTAGATCGGAGAAGTACCGTTTCTGATAAATCTTGACTGTCAGGACTCAGAGTAATCTCCCTACCCATGCGACGATGGCGGTAAGGGAAAGCTTGGATTCCACATTCTCGCTTCGACACATCGGACACTTCGCCTTTGCTCGTGGGTCTTGAACAATCATGGCACGATCTCCCTTGTGATGGATTACGTTGGCGCTGGCCTTGTTTATTGATAAACAGAGAGGACATGATCCTCAGATCGCTCACGCATGAGGAGATCATAGTTCAGGCAAAAGGCGGCTTGGTCGATATGGGGATCAGGTCGTCTTGGAAAAACCTGTAGAAGACGGGAATTTTTGCCGGATGTCCCTTTAACAGTTGAATCCAGAGTAGCTGAGGCATCTGGGTGATGGCATTCCGTTGAAACAGAGCGGGCATCACCAATCTACTTCCGAAATATCTGAACCTGTATCATTTGGATCCGCTGAACGCCACCTCTACCATGAAACTACCCTGAGACGTTTCGAAAGGAACGGCAAGGCGTGGTCCGTTTGCAATATGGCCTACCGAGTGGCCCTTTCCCGAAACTATTGTGGGTATTCCTGCCTGGAGAACGAATCCATCCTCGGCGAGGCGCCTTCTGGCATCTCCGCAGATCATGTTGGTAAGTTCCCCTACGGCGTCTCTCACCTCATGGTTCACTTGAGTGAAAGGCGCTCCTAAGAGGTTCGATGCAACGTGATTGATACACTGCTCAGTGAAAATCAAAGCCATAGACCCTTGGGCTGCGCCGGTGACCCCGATGATCGCGGAAACATCCCCAATAGCGAGATCATCCGTCTTGAGAAAGGGCTTCCCGGGTTTGGCGTCAACTTGAGCCATCGTTTTCAGTACATGAATGGCCGCCGCAAGAAAGGGGTTAATAATCCTTGCATCCATCATCTGCTCTCCCTCACCGACCTCGACAAATAATCTTGGCGAGTCATTCCTCGTTCTTCGTCTTGGTTGTTTTCACTGTATTTCGCGCATCAGCCAAATCGTCCATTTTGTTGATCAAGTCGAGAAGCTTCCGGTGTTGAGCAACGAGTTCCTGAATGCCCACCCTGAAGCTCTCTTTCAATTCCTTCCTCGTTCTTCGATTTGAACGTGTAATAGAGTGCATCAGCCTTCCGAGACTTTCGTGATATATACGCTTAAGCAGAACCTGTCCGACTAGTATTGCAATGTGGTTATCGGAAGGATCATCCACACACTAAAGTGTTTTTTCAGGCTATCGTGGACTCTTGAGGGTGATGACATCCCCTGCGACAGCGGGACCGCCAATCTATTTCCGAGAGACCTGGAACTCGTTTCCGCACCCTGGGCATCTCTTCTCAAAGGTTTTAACTGTCTGAACTCCGAGTAACCTACTAATCAATAAAAGTGATATTGAAGTCAGCACTTTTTCGATCAGTTTTTTTAATTTTCCCCGGATTCCTCCCAGGATGCAGATAACGGGTCAAAAAGATTTAAGCGCTTTCTTTTTCGGAAAGACCGGGTACTTTCCGGTTCTTCTCATCAGGAATTGCTCTTTCCTGCTCTTGCAAGCTGTTCTACCAGTTCTCGCCCAGCAGCTCGAAGTACGCCTGTGGATGGACACAGGCCGGGCACGTCTGGGGGGCTTCTTTGTGTGAGTGCAGATAGCCGCAGTTGCGGCAGCGCCAGACGCTATCTTCGTTACGCTTGAAGACCATGCCACTCTCCACATTGGCCAACAGCTCGCGGTAACGTTTTTCGTGCTGCTTCTCGGCCACGGAAATGAAGCCCCATACTTCGGCGATCTGAGGAAAACCCTCCTCTTTGGCAATGGCAGCGAAGGAGGGATAAAGGTCGTTTTGCTCCTCATATTCTCCCATCGCGGAAGCAAGAAGGTTTTCGGCTGTAGTGCCGATTTTCCCCGCTGGAAAAGAGGCCATAATCTCTAAATCGCCACCATCGAGGAACTTGAAAAAACGCTTGGCATGCTCCTTCTCCTGATTGGAGGTCTCCTCGAAGATATCGGCAATCTGCACATATCCCTCTTTTCTCGCCACACCTGCAAAGTAGGTGTAGCGGTTACGCGCCTGACTCTCACCGGCAAACGACTTCAACAGATTCTGTTCAGT
>Ga0208188_1001258_pt1 | contig 11220 bp, 12 predicted proteins | sample June2015DPH_8_50_FD_184698 | JGI IMG/M metagenome (GOLD analysis project Ga0208188, IMG submission 184698) | Peatland microbial communities from SPRUCE experiment site at the Marcell Experimental Forest, Minnesota, USA - June2015DPH_8_40... | ecosystem: Environmental > Terrestrial > Soil >...
CGCCGCCAGCCTCTTCGACGGCTATATGGGCGATGCCGAGGCGACAGCGCGCGCGCTGGTCGACGGCTGGCTGCATACCGGCGATGCCGGCTATCTCGAGGACGACGGACAGCTCGTCGTGCTCGGCCGCGTCAGCGAGGTGGTCTATACCAAATCAGGCGAGCGCTTTATTGCGAACTATGTAGAGAACCGCATCAAGTTCAGCTCGTATGTGCGCGATGTGGCCGTGCTCGGCGCCGGCCGCGATTTCCTCGCCGCCATCGTTTGCATCGATCCGGACGCGGTCGGCCACTGGGCGCAAGTCAACGGCGTCGCCTACAGCTCCTATGCGGAGCTGTCGCAGAAGCCGGAAGTGGCGACGCTGGTGGCCGGCGTGCTGCGCCATGTCAACGAGCTTTTGCCGGCACCGCTCCGCCTCAAGCGCTTCGTCAACCTGCACAAGGAGTTCGATCCGGACGACGGCGAGGTGACGCGGACGCGAAAGCTCCGCCGGGGCGTCATCGAGCAGCACTACGCCGCCGTCATCGCCGCGATCTATGACGGCGCTACAGAGGTCGCCTTCGAGGCGCAGATCACCTACGAGAGCGGCGGCACCGGCGTGCTGCGCCGCCGGCTGGCGGTGTGCGAGGTGCAACCGTGAGCTATCTCGCCGAGCTCGCTATCAACGGCGCGCTGGTCGGCCTGATGTATGCGCTCACCGCGCTCGGCATCGTGCTCGTGTTCAAGACCTCGGGCGTGGCCAACTTGGCGCAAGGCGCGCTGGCGATGGTCGGCGGCTATGTGATGTGGTGGTTCGCGGCCGCACTGGGAGCGCCGCTCTGGCTCGCCATCCCGTTGAGCCTCGTCGTCATGTTCGGAGTCGGCCGCGGCATCGAGCGCGTGGCGCTGCGGCGCATGGTCGGGCAGCCGGTGATCATGATCATCATGCTGACGCTCGGCGTCGAGATCCTGCTGCGCGGCGCGGCGCCGGCGCTGTGGGGTGCGGTGGTCAAGCGTCTCGACATCGGCATCGCGCAGCGTCCGATCGTGCTCGGCGACATCCTCATCAACCGCGCCTATTTCTGGGGCGGCCTGGTCGCGCTGTTGCTCATCGGCCTCTCGTTGTTGTTCTTCACCTCGCGCCAGGGCGTGGTGCTGCGCGCCGTCGCCGACGATCAGGCAGCCTCCTGGGCGGTCGGCATCCGCGTCGAGCGCGCCATCGGCCTGTCCTGGGGGCTCGCCGGTGTCGCCGCCGCCTGCGCCGGCATCCTGTGGGGCTCGGTACAGGGCGTCGATTGGACGCTATCGCTCTTGCTCATCAAGGCGCTTGCCGTCGCCATCCTCGGCGGGCTCGACAGCATCGGCGGCGTGCTGGTGGCGGGGATCGCCGTCGGCGTCTTGGAGAATGTCATCCCCGGCTATGTCGATCCGCTGGTCGGGGGAGGCACGCGCGACCTCGTCGCCGCGACGGTGATCCTGCTCACCATCCTGGTGCGCCCGTTCGGCCTGTTCGGCCGCGAAGACATCGAGCGGGTCTGAACCGATGTTTTACCGCCTCGCCGGCATCCGCCATACCAGCTACACCGCCGACCGCGCGCTCTGGCCGGTTCCGGTCGACCGCGTGCAGATCGCCGTGCTGCTGCTGCTGGCTTTGGTCGCGCCCTTCGTGCTGCCCAATCTTTATCTTACCAGTTATCTGCTGCCCTGGATCATCTGGAGTACGGCGGCGCTCGGGCTCAATCTGCTGATGGGCTGGGCCGGCCAGATCCATCTTGGCTATGCGGCGGTGATGGCGATCGGCGCCTATGGCGCCATCCATTTGGTGCGCGCCGGCGTGCCGTTCGAGATCGCCATCATCCTGGGAGGATTCCTCAGCGCCGCGATCGGGTTGGTTTTCGGCTTTGCCGCGCTTCGCGTCAAAGGCCTCTATCTCGCCATCAGCACGCTCGCCATGCAGTACCTGGTCGACTGGATCATCTCGCATGTGGAGGCGATCAGCGGCGGCAGTCAGGCCACGTTGCAGGCGCCGGCCTTCCGCGTCTTCGGCATCCCCATCGCCGACGACCGCGCGCGCTATTACGTGGCGCTCGCCGTCTGCCTCATGGTCACGGCGTTTATGCTCAATGTCGGCCGCACCAGCTTCGGCCGCGCGCTGGCGGCGGTGCGGGAGAAGGATTTCGCCGCCGCCGTCATCGGCGTCAATCCCTACCGCTTCAAGCTCTTGGCCTTCTGGTGCAGCTCGTTCTTGGGCGGGATCGCCGGAGCGGTGCTGGCGTTCTGCTATTACCGCGCCGTCACGCCCGAACAGTTCGATCTCGACGTATCGATCCAGGCGGTGGCGATGGTGATTGTCGGCGGCATGGCCAGCGTCATCGGCAGCTTCCTCGGTGCGGCGCTGGTGCTCTTGGCGCCGATCGTACTCAACAATCTGGTGGACGCGCTGGCGCACGCGCTCGGCCTGTCGCTCAGCGCCGACGTGATATCGCATATCCCGCTCATTCTCTACGGCGGGCTCATTATCGGATTCCTCTTGATCGAGCCGCTCGGCCTTGCCAAGGTCTACGACAATCTGCGCAATTATTTCCTGGTGTGGCCGTTCCGCCACGCCCGGCGCTAACAAGCTTTCATTGGGGAGGCGTTCCATGAAAAAGACCACCATCATCTGTGCCGTCCTGGCCGCGCTCTGCGCCGCCGGCATCGGTCCCGCCGCGGCGCAGGACAAAGCGCCGATCAAGATCGGCACCGCGCTCGACTTCACCACGGTCTATACGTTCGTCACCGCCGAATACTCGCAGGGGCAGCGCGACTACGCCGCGCTGGTCAACGCCCGTGGCGGCATCCTCGGCCATCCGATCGAGATCGATGTGGTCGACACCGGCAACCAGCCGCAGCGCGGCATTGCCGCCTATGAGCGCTTCAAGGACGAGGGCGCGGTGCTGTGCGACTTCCTCAGCACGCCGGTGTCGCGGGCCGTGGTGCCGCGGGCGCTCGCCGACGGCATGAACGTGATGACCCTGTTTCACGGCCGCTCCGATGCCGCCGACGGCAAGGTGTTCCCCACCATCTTCCCCATGACCCCGGCCTATTGGTCGCAAGCGACGGCCATCATCAAATACATCGACGATCAGGAGAAGGGCGATCTCAAAGGCAAAAAGATCGCGCTGGTCATGATCGATTCGCCGTTCGGGCGCGAGCCGCTGCCGGTCTTCCAGGAACTGGCGAAGCGCCTGGGATACGAATTCCAATCCTTCCCCTATCCCTCACCCGGCAACGAGCAATCCGCGGCCTGGACGCAGGTGCGTCGCTTCAAGCCGGACTGGACCATTCTGTGGGGCGCCGGCGGCGGCCAGTCGGTCTCAGTGCGCGACGCCATCGGCAACGGCATCGCGCCGGATCGCGTGGCGTCGGTGATCTGGATTTCGGAGACCGACACCAACATCATCGGCGCCGACCAGACCAAGGGGCTGCTGCGCTTCGAAGGCGTCGCCTATGGCAAGGACGTGCCGGCGATCAAGGCGATCGAGGAGCAGGTCATCGCCAAAGGCAAGGGCGCCGGCCCGGCCGAGAAAGTGGGCGGCACCTACTACAACATCGGTGCCGCCAGCATAGCGCTGGTCGCCGAGGGCGCGCGCATCGCGCTCGGCAAGGAGGGCGAGCCACTGACGGCGGCCAAGCTCAAGAACGGCCTCGAGAGCATCAAGGACTTCACCGGCGAAGGCCTGCTGCCACCGGTCACCATTACCGCCGACGACCATCAGGGCGGCGGTCGCGGCCGCATCGATGCCTGGGACGGCAGCAAATGGGTGGCGAAGAACCAGTGGGCGGCCGCTTATCAGGACATTGTCTGGGACCTCATCCATAAGAGCGCCGAGGAGTTCAAGGCGTCCGGCAAGTGATGCTCGCGCTTGGCAATGTCGAGGTCGTCTACGACCGCGTCTTCCTGGCCATCAAGGGCGTGTCGATCGAGGTGTCCGAGGGCGGCATGGTGGCGCTGCTCGGCGCCAACGGCGCCGGCAAGAGCACGACGCTGAAATCGATCAGCGGCCTGCTCGCGCCGGAGCGCGGAGAGGTGACGCGCGGCGAGGTCCGCTTCAAGGGAGAGGATGTAGTGCGACTGGCGCCGCCCGAGCGGGTGCGGCTCGGCATCGCGCATGTGCTCGAAGGGCGCCGCGTGTTCGAGCACCTGACGCCGGACGAGAACCTGGTCGCAGCCACATCGATGCATCGCGATCGGCGCCGCATCGCTGAGCTCAAGGATAGGGTCTATGGCTATTTCCCGCGGCTCAAGGAGCGGCTCGGCGCCCAGGCCGGGTATCTGTCGGGTGGCGAGCAGCAGATGCTGGCGATCGGCCGGGCGCTGATGACCGAGCCGAAGCTCTTGATGCTCGACGAGCCGAGCCTCGGGCTGGCGCCCTATCTGGTCGAGGAGATTTTCGCCATCATCGCGCAGCTCAACCGCGACGGCGTCGGCATCCTGCTGGTGGAGCAGAATGCCACGGCGGCGCTCGACATTGTCGACCATGCCTATCTCATCGAGAACGGCCGCATTGTCATGAGCGGCGCCGCGGCGGCGCTGAAGCAGAATCCGGATATCCAGGAATTCTATCTCGGCGGCGCCGAGCACAAGGACTATCGCGCGGTGAAGCACTATCGCCGCCGCAAGCGCTGGCTCGCGTAAAGGCGGCGGAGGCTGAGCGGGCCTTTCGATGATCACGCAAGAGTTCCTGGGCGCCAGCGCTTTCCTATGAAATAATTTGGCCTGCCGGGCTCTCGTTATCGATCTCGCGATCACAGAGGTTCGCTGATGGCCCACGAACAATCGCAAGCGCGCGTCGTCATTGCAGAGAACGGCCCCTATATCGTCACCGGCAGCGTGCCGTTGTCGAAGCAGACGATCGGCACAAACGCAAACGGCGATTCAGAGGCGTGGCAGGAGAGCGGTGCTTTTCCGCCGGCGGAGAAATACGCGCTGTGCCGGTGCGGGCATTCGCACCGCAAGCCGTTCTGCGACGGCACCCATGCCAAGGTCGGCTTCGACGGCACCGAGACGGCGAACCGTGCACCTTATCTCGAGCAGGCACAGGCCATCGAAGGGCCGGCAATGGTGCTGACGGACGCGGACAGCCTCTGCGCGTTTGCCCGCTTCTGCGATCCGAACGGCAAAGTGTGGGCGCAAGTGTCGCGCACCGACGATCCGAAGGTCCGCGCCATGTTGCTGCGGCAAGTCAACGATTGTCCGTCCGGGCGCCTCGTCGCCTGGGACAAGGCGACCCGAACGCCGCTCGAGCGCGAGCTGCCGGTTTCGATCGGATTGATCGAAGATCCCGCAGAAGACTGCAGCGGACCGATCTGGCTGCGCGGCGGCATCACCGTGTTCGCCGCCGACGGCTTTACCTACGAGCGGCGCAATCGGGTGACCCTGTGCCGTTGCGGTCAATCGCAAAACAAGCCGTTTTGCGACGGCACGCACGCCGCGGTCAAATTCCATTCGGATCGGTAACTACGCGCCCACCACCTCGATCTGGACGTCGACGTTGCCGCGCGTGGCGTGCGAGTAGGGACAGATTTTTTCGTGCGCCTCTTTCGCGAGTTCCGCGAGCTCGGCCTGCGGTAGCGACTTGTCCTCGACGCGCAATTTGACGGCGAGACCGAAGCCGCCGCCCTCGCGCGGGCCGATCGACACCGAACAAACGATCGTGGCCTTGGTCGCGTCCTTCTTTTTCTGCTTGCCGACAAAATCGAGCGCGCCGCCGTAGCAGGCGGCGTAGCCGGCCGCGAACAGATGCTCGGGCGTCGTCGTGCCCGGCTTGCCCGGTCCGCCCATGGCCTTCGGCACCGACAGATCGGCCTTCACCGTCCCGTCATTGGCCTCGGTATGTCCGTTGCGCCCGCCGGTCGCGGTCGCGGTCGCGGTGAAAAGCGGCTTGATCTTGTCCATGATGAATCTCCGGCGGGGCTTGCAGGGTGAAATCAGTCAGCGCCCGGGTCAAGAGGCACTACTAAGCCGCACCGCGCCGCGCCGGCTCCATCGCCACGCGCGCGAAGGTCGTCACGATGCGGGTCCCGGCGCGCAGCGAACCGCGCAACGAGCCGGCAACCTTGGACTGCCCGCCGATGCGGCGGCGGTAGGCCACCGGCAGTTCGAGGACGCGCAAGCCGGCGCGCGCCACCCGTATCTGCATTTCGAGATTCCAGCCGTAGGTCAATTCGCGCATGCCGAGCGCGAGCAAGGTGTCGCGCCGGATCGCGCGATAGGCGCACATGTCGGTATAGCGCACGCCGTAAAAGAGCCCGATGAGCGCGCCGGCGACCAGGCCGGAGAGAATTTGGTGGCTTGCCATGCTGCCTCGTTCGCGCTTCCCCTGCGCGCGCGAACCGATGACGAAGTCGTAGCGGCCGGAGCGAAGCGCGGCGACCATGTCGGCGATCGCCGCCGGATCGTCGGCGCCGTCGCCGTCCATGAAGACGATAATGTCGGCGTCATCGGCCGCTTGCGCGCCGGCGAGGCAGGCGCGGCCGTAGCCGCGGCCGGCTTCGATCGTCTCCGCGCCGGCGCGGCGCGCTTGCGCGATGGTGTCGTCGGTGCTGCCGCCGTCGGCGACGATCACCCGGTCGACGACATGGCGCGGCAGGCCGGCGACGACGGCGGCGATCGATTCGCTTTCGTTGAGCGTCGGAATGACGACGGCGACGCCGCCGGCGTGGGGCGGCATCGCTACAGACTCCAGCGCAATCCGCAGCTGGCGCACGCGCCCGGCGGCTTGTCCGACAAAAGCGCCTTGCGGAAATCGCGGTAGGCGTCGCCGGTCCAGATTTCGCGCAAGCTCTGTTGGGTGGCGTCGCCGAGCGTGTAGTTCTCGTAGCCGCGCTGCGAGAACGGCGCGATGCAGCACGGCAGCGCGCGGCCGTTGGCGGTGAAGTACATGACGGTCCACGGCCGGCGGCAGAGCGACCATGGTGAGCCATTGTCGCTGCGCTTTAAGCTCATGCCGGGCTCGCTGGCGGCGCCTGAGGCGCTGAACGTGATGCCGAGCGATTTGGCGAGCGCCGCGGCGCGGTCGATATAGACCGCCTCCTCGGCCGAGAGCCGCTCGTACAGAGCCTGGTCCGGCCGCGCCTTGCCGATGGCGTTCTCCTCGAAGAACACGAGTCGCTGCAGATAGACTTCGCGCACGCCGGTCTCCGCCGCGACCCGCACGAAGTCCGGCAATTGCTCGACGGTCTCGCGCAAGCCGGTCAGCCACGCCGACACCCGCGGCTTAAAGCGTCCGTCGCGCTCCTGCATGTCGCGGAACGCGCGCACGTTCTTGAGGATGCGATGGAAATAGTTCCTGCCGCGAATGGCGCGATAGGATTCGGCGTTGGCGGCGTCGAAAGACACCCGCAGCTCGTCGAGTTCGGCTTCGATCAGCGCGCGGCCGTTCTTCTCGTTGAGCACGGTGCCGTTGGTGTTGAACAGCACGTAGGTGCCGCGGTCCTTCAGGTAGCGCACCATGCGCGGCAGATGCTTCACCAGCATCGGTTCGCCGACGCCATGCAGCACAGCGCGCTGCAGGTTGGGGATCTGGTCGACGATCGAGCAAAAAAGCTCCCAGCTCATGTCGGCCGGCGGCTCGAGCTCCTCATAGGTGCGTGGGCACGTGGTGCACAACAGATTGCAGCGGTTGGTGGTCTCCAGATAGATGCAGACCGGCGCCTGCTCGGGCACGACGCTGTCGGGACGCACGCTCTCGAAGTAGCGCCGCGGATCGACCGCCGGTTTTGCTGCCGCAATCTCCATAATGTCGCTTCCCTCAATCGATCATCGCGATAATCAAGCAGCCCCGGCGACCGCACTCTCGGCTTGCCTGAAATCTTTGTTGCGGCGGGTGAATTGGCCGTCGACCCAAAGCCGCTGCATCAACAAAGCGGTCTCGACCGGATGATGCGGCTCATGCGCATCAACATCGCTCTTGGACGAGCGCGGCCGATACACCTCGCCGGCAAGCCGCCGCAAGCCTTCGATATCGTCGACATCGTACCAGACCGGCAGCATGTGGACGTCGAGCCCGATTTCGCGCGCCCGCTCCAGCGTCTGCGCGGCGACGCGCTCGGTGCTCCAGGCGATGTCGTCGAACAGGCGGCGGTGCGCGGTTTTCAGCCCAAGCAGATAATAGCCGCCGTCGCGCGAGGGACCGAGCACGGCGCGCTCGCCCGGCCCCGCCAGCATTTCCGCGGTCTCGACCAGGAACGCCGTCGGCAGCGTCGGGCTGTCGGAATTGAGTACGACGGCCGAACCATGGCCGCGGGCGACGATTTCTTGAATGGTGCGGAACAGACAATCGCCGAAATGCGGCATTGAGGCGTCGATCAAGCCGATCGCCGGCGGCAGGACGCGGTAAAAAAATCCCTCGGAGCCCGGCGGCGCGTAGGCGGCGTAGCCGGCGATCGCCGCGTGACGCGCGGCGAGCAACAGATTGTCGGCGATATCCTTAAGGAATGCGGTGTTGAGCGCGGCGGCCTCGTCGAAAGTCAGCGGCGGCACCAGCCGGGTCTTAGTGCGTCCGGGCGCCGAAGCCTTAGCCATGACGGCGATGCCGCATGTGCCCGGGCCGCTGATGCGCCGATGGCGTCCGTCCGCCTCGGCGGCGGCGCCTTCGGTCGATACGGATTTGCCGTCGAAACGATTCACATCGTCCATGCGATGCGACCTCCGTAATGATCGGCTGAATCAATTCAGCAACCAGCGGCAGTTTTTGGCAAAGCGCGGCAACGCGCCAATCAATTCCGGCTCACTGCCTACAAGTCGGCAAACACCAAAAAGTTATAGACTTCACCAAGTCGTGATCGCTTGCTCAGCGCCGGGCGAGCGCGATCTTAATCGTCGCGTCGTTGGGCAGCGCTTGCGCGCCGGCATTCCGCCAAGTCGGCGCCGCGGCGTATTCGCTGCGCGGCATATCAAGCGAGGCCAACTCGCGGCCCTGGATGCCCACCACCTCGATCGGAACGGCGACGGGGCGAGCGCCCCAGCCGAGCAAGCCGCCGTAGGCGACGATCAGCTCGATCTTGTCGTCGGCCGTGCGCACCACTTCGCGGACGTGGCCGAGCGTACAGGAGCTGTCGTCGAGCAGCGGCAGGCCAATGAGATCGCCGACCCGCACCGGCTGCGGAAAGCGCGCCTGCATGCGCTCCGCCGGCGTCATCGACTTTTTCTTTTCTTCCATGCCGGTCGGCGGCACCATGGCCTGGGCCAGCAGCAAAAATCCGTCTGCACTGGCCGTGCCTGCCATCGCGTGGGCTGTGGTCATCACGCCGATCGCCAAACCGATCGCCGTCAAACGCCTGATCATGCCGCGATTCCTCCGATCAAAGACGCCACGCGAATTTGTGAAGCGGTGTGGCTTGCGCAGGATTTTTCGCAACCCTACTGTCCGGCGTCGCGCCGGGGGAAAGGAGCGACGCAGGGGATCATTCTTGATGTCGGCGCCGCCGGTCAAATCAAATACTCGCCAGGAGCATCGCCTGCACCCGTTGCCGGTCCGCGTCATGCATTGGACCAACGCGGTCGCCATTTTCATCATGATCGGCAGCGGTTGGAAGATCTACAACGACGACGCCCTCTTCGGGTTTCTGCATTTCCCGGACGCCATCGTAATCGGCAAGTGGGCGCAATACGGGCTGCAGTGGCACTTTTTCGGCATGTGGATTTTCGTCATCAACGGGCTTGCTTATCTCATCTACGGCATCGCCACCGGACGGTTTCGGCAAAAGCTGTTTCCGCTTTCGCTCCGCGAGATCCTGGCGACGGTCGGCGACGCGCTGCGCTTTCGCCTCGCTCACGAGGATCTGACGCATTACAACGCCGTGCAGAAGATTCTCTATCTCGGCATCGTGGCGGTCGGCGTCCTCATCGTGATCTCCGGGTTTGCGCTGTGGAAGCCGGTGCAGTTCTCCGAGCTGGCATCGTTGTTCGGCAGCTTCCAGACCATCCGGCTCGTGCATTTCCTCTGCATGGCGGCGATCGTTGGCTTTTTGCTGATCCACGTGACGCTTGCTCTGCTGGTGCCGAAAAGCCTCGTCGCCATGCTGACCGGTGGCCCGGCCGTCGACGATAAGCCGGCGGCGGCCGATGCCGCGGCCGAAGCAACTCCCTGACGCGGTGAACATCATGTTTCGCACTCGGACGCCGTCGCTCTTTCGGCCGCAGAAGCCGATCGACCAGCGCGTGCTGACGCAACACCGGGCGCTGGTCGATGACATCAACCGGCGCGGCGTGCTGCGCGGCGCCATCAGTCTCGGCGCACTGACGCTGTTGAGCGGCTGCGACGTGAGCGAAGAGGAGCCGGTGCAGAAAGCACTCCGCGCAGTGTCGGCATGGAACGATCGCGTGCAGGCGGCGATCTTCCGGCCGGATCATCTGGCGCCGACTTTCAGCGCCGCGCGGGTGGTCAAGCCGCCGCGCTTCAACGCCTACTACGATATCGAGGACGTCAAGCCGGTCAACGGCGCGACCTGGAAGCTGGAATTGGCAGGACGCATCGACGACAAGCGGCCATGGACCGCGCAGCAGCTCTACGCGCTGCCGGAGCAGGAAATCATCATCCGCCATATCTGCGTGGAAGGCTGGGATTACATCGGCCAATGGTCCGGCGTGAACCTGAAAAGCTTCCTGCAGCGGGTCGGCGCCGACCTGACCGCCAAATACGTCTACTTCCATTGCGCCGACGACTACACCGAAAGCATCGACATGGCGGCGGCGCTGCACCCGCAGACCATCCTCGCCACGCGTTACGCCAACGAGCCGATCGCCGATCCGTTCGGCTATCCGCTGCGGCTGCGCACCGCGACCAAGCTCGGCTACAAGAATGCGAAATGGATCAAAGCGATCGAGGTGACCAACAGCTTCACCGAGACGTTCTGGAGCAAGCAGGGCTTCAACTGGTTCGCGGGGATTTAGTTTCTCACTGTCCGCGGGCTCATTGGACTTCCGCTTCGTTACGCCACTTCCGCTCTTGCCCCAAGAGCCGGCATTTTGTTGCAGCACAATATCTGTCGCTAAGGTGGTTCGTGACCCTCCGAGTCGCGCGGAAGCGGGCTGCGAAAAAGAGACAGATCCACATATGTTCCCACACTAGTCGGTTTTTTGATCTTTGCCCCAAAACCAAAGCGGCGCGGAATCCATTCCGGGTCAATCTCTTCAGATCGACGATATCCGGGCGATGTCCGCTTCACCCCCCCCCAACTGCGGTCGAATTGATGCGC
>Ga0208188_1001269_pt1 | contig 11150 bp, 5 predicted proteins | sample June2015DPH_8_50_FD_184698 | JGI IMG/M metagenome (GOLD analysis project Ga0208188, IMG submission 184698) | Peatland microbial communities from SPRUCE experiment site at the Marcell Experimental Forest, Minnesota, USA - June2015DPH_8_40... | ecosystem: Environmental > Terrestrial > Soil >...
GATTGGATTCGAGCACGAGTACATTCGCCGGACGAACGCGCTCGATGACCAGTTTCGTCATGTGACCGAGGTCGGTGACAAAACCGATGTTGCCGGCAGCGGTGCGCAGCAAAAAACCGACGGGGTCCTGGGCGTCGTGCGGAATGGCGAAGGTGTCCACCAGTAGATCGCCGATTTCAAAGCTCGCGCCAGTGTTGAAGAGGTTGCAGTTAAATTTGGTCTGCAACTGAAATTCAAATGCTTCCTTTGTGGCACGGTTGCAATAAATCGGGATGTTCAGTTTGGCGGCGATTCCGATCAATCCCTGGACGTGGTCGGAGTGTTCGTGCGTGATCAAAATGGCGGTGAGATTTTCCGGCACCCGGCTGATGGTGGCAAGGCGCTGGCGGATTTGGCGCGGGCTGAACCCGGCATCCACAAGCACGCGGGCTTCGTTGGTTTCCAGGTAGGCGCAATTGCCGCCGGAACCGCTGCCGAGAATGGTGAATTTGACGGACACGCATGGACGTTAGTGGTGCGGAAGCAACGGGGCAAACTTTTTTCAACCACAGAGGCATGGAGCAAAATTCAACTCTGGGTTCTTTGTGACTGTGGCAAACCCTTAACCGGGCGGCAATTTAACTTTTGGCGCAGTCTGCGCGTAGATTGCACCGTGAATCCAGGCCGGCTTTGCTTAATTGTGGAATGAGATGTGCTTTTCCACCAATTGTGCGAACCGAATTTCCGGCATTTTGGCGATTTTTTCGCGTTCCCAATGTTGTTCTTAATCATATCTTGATCCAAACAGGGTATAATTGCACTGTATGTTGAATTCTCGGCGGTTGTGGTTGGTAACCGGGCTTGGCTTTGCGTTGCTTTTCGGCCCCATCCGTTCAAGCCTCGCTGGCGGCCGGCAATTTTTACACGGTCACATTCCGGAAGCCGTGTCACACTTGCAGCCGACTGGCCGCTATCCGGGCACGAATCATTTGAACCTGGCCATCGGATTGCCGTTGCGAAACGAGGCGGCGCTGGACAATCTGCTCCAGCAAATCTACGACCCGGCCAGCCCGAATTTCCGCCAGTATCTCACCCCGGAACAATTCACGGAACGATTCGGACCGACGGAACAGGATTCCCAGGCGGTTATTGATTTCGCCAAGGCAAACGGCCTGACGGTGACGGCGACGTATCCGAATCGTGCCTTGGTGGATGTGGGCGGGAGCGTGGCGACGATAGAAAAAGTTTTTCATGTGACATTGCACCGGTATCAGCATCCGAGGGAGAACCGCACATTTTACGCCCCGGACACAGAGCCTTCGGTTGATTTGAAGGTTCCTCTTTCGCACATCAGCGGTTTGGACAACTTTACCATCCCGCGTCCGATGAGCTTAAGAAGACATCTTCTGAACAACCGTCCGACCAGCACGCCGCCGGCTTCCGGTTCGGGTCCGACCAATTCGTACATGGGAAATGATTTTCGCGCGGCTTATGCGCCGGGGGTGACACTCAATGGCGCGGGACAATCCGTCGCCTTGCTGGAACTTGACGGTTATTACACGAACGATATCACCGCTTACGAAAAATCAAATGGACTTCCGAATGTTACGTTGACAAACATTTTGATCGACAGCTTCAGTGGTTCTCCGGGTGGCAACAACAGCGAAGTGGCGCTGGACATTGAGGTCGCTCTGGCCATGGCGCCGGGACTTTCCAAAATTATCGTCTATGAAGGTCCGAATCCTGGCAATCCGGCGGATATTCTGAATCACATGGCATCGGACAATCTCGCCAAACAAATCAGTTCTTCATGGTTCATCGGCGACAATTCCAGTTATGTCACGGCTTACAAACAATTCGCCACTCAAGGGCAATCTTTTTTTCAAGCCTCAGGCGACGACGGAGCATTTTACTCCGGCATTGCGGAATCGGCGGACGACACGAACGTCACGCTCGTCGGTGGAACAACCTTGTACACGACCGGCCCGGGTGGAGCTTATGTGTCCGAGACGGTTTGGAATTGGTATAGCACCGAGGTGGGCACGGGCACCAGCGGCGGCGGAATCAGTCTCAATAACCTCCCGATTCCCAACTGGCAACAGGGCATCAACATGACGACCAATCAGGGTTCCACAACCTATCGAAACGTTCCCGATGTGGCCATGACTGCCGACAACGTTTTTGTCGTGGCGGATAACGGGCAGTTGGAAATTCTTGGCGGCACGAGCGCGGCGGCGCCATTGTGGGCGGGCTTCACTGCGCTCGTCAATCAACAGGCCGTCGCCCTCGGTAAAACAAACACCGTCGGTTTCCTTAATCCGGCGATTTACGCGATTGGCAATGGACCGAATTACACCGCTGACTTTCACGACATCACCGCCGGCAACAACACCAATACAGTCGTGGGCAACAAATACTTCGCCGTTCCCGGCTACGATTTGTGCACCGGCTGGGGCACGCCGAACGGTTTGAACCTGATCAACGACCTGGCCTCCCCCGATTTCTTCGGCGTCTATCCCGCTGGCTTTACGGCCTTGGGTCCGGTGGGAGGTCCGTTCAACGCCACCTCCCAGACTTTTTCGCTGACCAATGCGGGAGGAACAGCATTGAACTGGTCATTGATTGGCCTGCCTTCCTGGGCGACCACTTCCTCCAGCGGCGGCATGCTGGCCGCACATGCCTATACGAATGTGACCGTCGGTTTAAATTCCGCAGGCATCAACCTGCCGGCGGGGCTTTACGTGACCAACCTTGTTTTCACCAATCTGACCAGTGGCATGCCCCGCAGCCGCCCCTTTGCCTTCCAATCCGGATTATCCTTCATCCAGAACGGCGGCTTTGAGAACGGCGATTTTGGCGGTTGGACATTTGCCGGAACCGGCCCGTATGACAATTTTGTGGACAAGGGTTCAACCACCGTCATCCAGCCGCATTCGGGCACCTATGTTGCCATTTTAGGCCAGCAATATGGGTTCGCCTATCTTTCCCAGACCTTGTCAACGGTTCCCGGGCAAAGTTATCTGCTTTCACTCTGGCTGGACGCTCCCAGTGCCGGATCGGTCCAGCAATTTATGGTGAGTTGGAACACGAATGCCGCGTCCACCAATACGATATTCAACCAGACCTTTCCCAAGGGGACTGTTTGGACCAACCTGCAGTTCATCGTCAACGCCGCAGGACCCAGCACCGTTCTGCAACTTGCCGCGCGAAACGATCTGTATTACTTTGGCCTCGACGACGTCAATTGCTGGCCGATTCCCACGCCCTCGTTCCGGAGCATCTCCCCATTGACCAACAGTGCCGTTGCGTTGACTTGGAATTCCCTGACCAGCCTCGTCTATCGGGTGGAATATTCGACCAATTTGACCACAACCAACTGGATTCCCCTCGTTACCAACACTGCAACCGGTTTCACCCTGACATTCACCAATTCCTACGGGACGAATCCGTGGCGGTTTTACCGCATCCGCTGGTTGCACTGACCTTCGCCGTCCCTGCCCCGTCGCGCCAATGCAGTAGCATGGGCACGTGACCGATTTGCTCCAGCGCGTTGAACAAAACATCCAAAATCGCCGGCTGCTCAAACGCGGGCAGCCGGTCATGGTGGCTGTCTCCGGCGGCTTGGATTCGATGGTCCTCCTGCACGCGCTCCACGAACATTCATTCCGCCGCCGGTGGAAATTGACGGTCGCGCATTTCAATCACCGGTTGCGCGAACGGAGCTGGCGCTGGCTGAACCCGGCATCCATGAACACGCGAGTCTCACCGGTTTTGATGCAGGCGCAATTGTCGCCGGAGCCACTGCCGAGGAGGGCAAGTTCGACAGCCACAGACGGGCGTCAGTGTCATCAGAGGAGGCGGGCAATTTTTTCGACGAGGTAAATTTGACTTTGGCATTATCTGAGCATAAAGTATACTGAAAATTGGTATCGGTTTCACTTAAATGTGGAACGAGGTTTGTTTTTAACTGTTTGTGCGAGTCAAAACAAAGACTGCGTCCGGCGGATTCTAGCCGTTACGGATGGTTTACTTATTCAAAACTGCGCTTTTTTATGTTGAAATTTCGGTCGTTATTGGGTGTGAGGAGCGTTGGCATGGCGCTGTTTTTCAGTGCAATTTATCCGGGCATTGCGGCGGAAAGACAGGTTTTGCACGGTCACGTGCCGTCGGCGGTGGCGCGGTTCAATTTGCAGCCAACAGGTCAACTGCCACCGACAAAAAGTCTGCAACTGGCCATCGGCCTGCCGCTGCGGAATCAAGCAGCACTGACCGATTTGATCCAACAACTCTACGACCCGGCCAGTCCTAATTATCATCAGTATCTCACGCCGGAACAGTTCACGGAACAATTCGGCCCGACGGAACAGGATTACGAGGAGGTAAAAAATTTTGCGCGTGCGAACGGCCTGACTGTCAGCGGCACATACGACAACCGGCTTCTGCTTGACGTGACCGGATCGGCGGCGGCGGTTGAAAAGGCGTTTCACATCACGCTGCGGACATACCGGCATCCGACCGAGGCGCGCGATTTTTTTGCACCGGACACCGAGCCAACGGTGGACGCGGCATTGCCGGTGGTTGATATTCAAGGCTTGAGTGACTTTTCCAAACCGCACCCCAAGCTGCATAAAATAAACGCGGTAAATGCCACTCCCAAAAGCGGCTCGGCTCCGGACGGTTCCGGCGCCTATTTCGGCAACGATTTTCGCAACGCTTATGCGCCCAACGTGACATTGACCGGTGCGGGCCAGATGGTCGGCTTGCTGGAATTTGATGGTTTTTATTCCAACGACATTGCGGCTTACGCGGCGGCGGCGGGCGGCGGACGGACGAACATTGTCATACAAACTGTTTTGACAAACGGGGTCAGCGGTACACCTGGCTACAGCGGCATTTCCGGTGCGAACGTCGAAGTGTCCTTGGATATTGAAATGGCGATGGCCATCGCTCCGGGGCTGGCAAAAGTGGTGGTGTTTGAAGGGAACCAACCAAACTCCGTTTTGAACTCCATGCTTACATTCAGCAACACGGTGAAAAACTTGAGCAGCTCTTGGGGCTGGAGCGGCGGGCCAAGCACAACGACGGACAACATCTTCAAAAGCATGCAGGTGGTGGGGCAGTCGTTTTTCAACGCTTCCGGTGACAGCGACGCTTTTACGGCTGGCGCAAGTTCTGTCAACGGCGTTGACAACACCTCGTTGTATAATGCGCCCTCCAGCAGCCCTTATATCACGCAGGTGGGCGGAACGACTTTGACGACCGGCACTGGCAGTTCCTATTCGTCGGAAACGGTCTGGAACTGGGGCTATGATTCCAATGCCGGCGGGTATGTCGGCAGCAGCGGGGGCATCAGTTCTTATTACTCCCTTCCTAGCTGGCAGACGAATGTCAGCAACCTGGCCGGGCGCGGAGGTTCGACCAGTAATCGGAACATTCCCGACGTCGCGCTGACGGCGGACAATGTTTATGTGGCTTATGGCAACGGTTCAAGCGAGGAAGTGGGCGGGACGAGTTGCGCCGCGCCGTTGTGGGCGGGTTTCACCGCGCTGGTCAACCAACAGGCTGTTACCACCGACCGGTCCCCCGTCGGGTTTGTCAACCCGGCCATCTACGCTATTGCTGCGGGGTCAAGCTATGCCGTGTGTTTCCACGATGTCACGACCGGCGGTAACACGTGGTCGAGCAGTCCGAATTTGTTTTATGCCACAAACGGTTACGACCTTTGCACCGGCCTTGGCACGCCCGCCGGACAAAATTTAATCAACGCGCTTGCCGGCCCGCCCGATACGCTGGTCATTACGCCGGCGTCCGGCTTTGCCGCCAGCGGCGCAGCCGGCGGTTCGTTCAACGTCACCGCCCAAATTTTTTTATTGACCAATTCAGGTGCGGCTTCATTGAACTGGACGCTCGCCAACACGTCGTTGTGGCTCAACGTCTCGCCAGGCAGCGGCACGCTTGCCTCCGGCGGCCAAACCACCGTGACGGCGAACCTGAATTCCGCGGCCTACAATCTGGCGGTGGGAACTTACTCCGCCAATGTCTGGTTCACCAATCGAACCACGGGCGTTGTGCAGCTTCGCCAGTTTGCGTTGCAAGCCCTCCAGCCGCTGGCCGTCTCGCCGACCAACGGCTTTACTTCCAGCGGGCCGGTTGGCGGTTCCTTTGGCGTGACCACGCAAAACTTTTCGTTGACCAACCTGGGGGCAGCTTCACTGAATTGGAGTGTTAATAACACCGTATCCTGGCTCACAGCTTCGCCGAACAGCGGCGCGCTGGCGCCGGGCGGGCAAACCACATTAACGGTGAGCTTGAATTCCGCCGCCAACAGTCTGGCCTCTGGAACCTACAATGCGAACGTGGTGATCACCAACCAAAACGGCGGGGCTGTCGCCCTGCCGTTCATTTTGCTGGTTGGACAACCGCTGGTTCAGAACGGCGGGTTTGAGGCCGGCACTTTTACCAATTGGACTCAATCCGGCAACACCACTTACACCTCCGTTGCCAGCAATTCGGGATTCGTGCATTCGGGCACATACGGCGCGGCACTGGGGCCTTCTGTTTCGCTGGGTTATCTTTCCCAAACCCTGCCGACTTTTGCCGGACAGAACTATTTGCTCTCCTTGTGGCTGGACAATCCCACCAACTCGTATGGAGCAACCCCCAATCAATTTCTCGTGCAATGGAATGGAACGGCCATCTTCAACCAGACCAACATGCCATTTGCCACTTGGACGAATTTGCAATTCATCGTCACAGCCACCGGTTCCAGCACGGTTCTCCAATTTGGCTTTGAAAACACCCCATACTATCTCGGCCTTGATGACATCAGCGTAACGCCGATTCCCGTACCGGCGTTCCGGACAGCAACCAAAACTTCCAGCACTTTCAATCTTACTTGGGGGACAGTGACGGGCTTGGTTTATCAAGTGCAATACAAGACCAATTTGCTTCAGACCAGCTGGATTAATCTTGGCAAACCACTCATTGCCACCAACGGCAGTTTGACGCTGTCCGACACCAATGCCATCGGTTCCTCGCCGCAGCGGTTTTATCACCTCATGGTCTCACCCTGAAGTTCCGCCGCTCTTGCTCCGCTCCGCCAATGCGGTAGCATCAAGGCGTGACCGATTTGCTTCAGCGCGTCGAGAACAACATCCAGGACCGCCGGCTGCTCAAACGCGGGCAGGCGATTTTGGTGGCCGTCTCCGGCGGATTGGATTCGATGGCGCTGCTTCATTCGCTCCATGAACTTTCATCACGCCACCGGTGGAAACTGACGGTGGCGCATTTTAATCACCAGCTCCGGGGACGCAGCAGCGACGCCGACGAAGAACTTGTCCGTCAAATCGCCGCCGCGATGAGGCTGCCCTTTGCCGCCGGACGGGCAAACGTGAAGGAATTTGCGAAAAAAACAAAATTGTCCGTCGAAATGGCCGCGCGAAAATTGCGGCATGATTTTTTTGCACGCGTGGCGAAAGAACGCAAAATCCGCATCGTTGCACTGGCGCATCATGCCGACGACCAGGTGGAACTTTTCTTCCTGCGCGTCCTGCGCGGCGCGGGCGGCGAAGGTCTGGCCGGAATGAAATGGCGGTCACCGTCGCCGGTGGATTCAAAAATCATGCTCGTTCGTCCGTTGCTCGCCGCGACCAAAGCCGAACTGCGAGGGTTCGCGCGCGAAAGCAAAATCCGTTTTCGCGACGATGCCACCAACACGTCACTCGACCTGCCACGCAATCGCGTTCGCAACGAACTGCTGCCGCTGCTGCAACGTCGCTACCAGCCCGCCCTGGCGAAAACGGTTTTGCGGCTCATGGAAATCGTCGGCGCGGAATCGGATTTGGCCGGTGAAGCCGCGCGGCAATGGCTGGAGATTAGTTGTAGGGGCCGACGTGAGGAGGCTCAAATCAAAAGCGGAAAATTAGAGACTCCTCACGTCGTCTCCTACAGTTTTGCCAGCCTGCCGGTCGCAGTTCAACGTCGCGTTCTGCAGTTACAATTGGCCGAACTTGGCGTATCGGTGGATTTTGATCTGGTGGAACAGCTTCGCAAGTCGGCCAATCGTTTTGTCAGTGTCAATTCCACGTTGTCCGTGTTGCGCGATGCCGCGGGCGGGGTGAAATTACGAACCCGGCTGCCAGCGGAATTCAACGCCAGCAAACTGGCGGTGGATTTGGCAGGCAGGGCAGGGGAAGCGGCCTTTGACGGCGTCCGCATGCGCTGGTGGTTTGACGCGGTGAAAAAATTCCAACGACCCGCCGCCCGGCCGGCTTGTGAATCTTTCGATGCGGACAAGGTCGGTGGCAAAATCACGTTGCGTCATTGGCGTCCGGGCGACCGGTTTCAACCGATTGGCCTTAAGTCATCGGTGAAACTTCAGGATTTGTTCACGAACCGGAAAATTCCGCGCGCCCGGCGGCGGGAGTTGATGGTGGCGGCGGCGGAGAATGACGAAATTTTTTGGGTTGAAGGTCTGCGGATTTCAGAGCATTTCAAGCTAACTCCGCAGACAAAGCGCCGGTTGGTCTGGCGCTGGCGGCATTTGGCCGGCGTTTGAAAACGGCTTGAAAGCTTTGACAACAACCTCAGTCGCACAACAATAATCAGAATCCTATGGCGTTATACGAAGGTCGTTTGTTTCGTCCGGTGCTTTGGTTGGCGCTGCTGATCATCGCCCTGTTTTCCTCAGGTTGCCGAACGACAACCGGGACCTCACTATTCACCACCTCAGGCCCGGGTTGGCACGCGCAAGAAGGGCAGGCCCTCTGGCGGCCGGGCCGCGGGTTGCCGGAGTTGGGCGGAGACCTGGTGATGGTCAGCCACGAGGACGGACGGTGCGCCATCGAGTTTGCGAAAACGCCGCTATCGCTGGTTTCGGCCCAAACCACCCGCACCAATTGGCTGATCCAATTCCCGGCGGGCCGAATGGGCTTCACCGGGCGCCGGCAACCGCCGGCCCGCTTCGCCTGGCTTTATCTGTATGCGGCCCTTTCCGGGGAACCGCTCCCTCCGCCGTTGCGTTTTGAGCGCAAACCAGATGGCGGCTGGCGGCTGGAAAACACCCGCACGGGAGAAACCCTGGAAGGCTTCCTCGCGCCGTGAGTCTGTTCCTGAAACGCTGGTGGTGGGCCTTGCTCACGGTGGCGGTCGGCCTCGGACTGTGCCGGCTCCGGTTTGATGTGGACATCCTCAATCTGCTGCCGCCGGACGAACCGACGGTCCAGGGATTGAAACTTTACCAGCAGCATTTCGCCAACGCGCGGGAACTGGTCATCACCCTCCGCGCCCCGGACGCCGAACGGGCCGAGCGGCTGGCGGATGCGCTGGCGGCCCGCCTGCGGCAGCAGACGAACCTGGTCGCCACGGTGTCCTGGCAGCCGCCGTGGATGGAAAATCCGGGTCAGATGGCCGAACTGCTCGGCTGCCTGTGGCTCAATCAACCGCCGGAATCCTTCGCCGCCCTCACCAACCGGCTCGCGCCCGACCGGCTGCAAGCCGTGCTCACCGAAACCAAGGAAGTCCTTGCGACTTCCATGTCGCCGATGGACATCGCCCGGCGCGCCTTTGACCCGTTCGATTTGTTAAACCTGCCGGCGCTCACCAACTTCAGCGGCTTTTCCATGGAACAGGGACAGCAAATGTTTGCCTCCTCGGAAGGCAACTTCCGTCTGGTGTTCGTGCAATCCGGCGTGGACTTGTCCGGTTATCGCGCGTGCGAGAGCTGGTTGAAATCCATCCGTGCGGTGGTGGCCGGTCTGCGGGCTGAACAACCGAAGGCGGACTGGGACGGCGTCGTGGTCCATTACACCGGCCGGCCGGTATTTGTGACGGAAATCGCCGGAAGCATGCAGCACGACATGAGCGGCTCGGTGGCTGGGACGACCGTCATCATCGCCCTGCTGTTCTGGCTGACGCACCGGCGCTGGCTGCCGATGTTCTGGCTGCTGACCTTGCTGGGGTTGATTCTGGGCGCGACCTTGGCGCTGGGCGGGCTGGTGCTGGGGGCCATCAGCGTGGTGAGCATGGGCTTTGCCGCCGTGCTGCTGGGGCTGGCGGTGGATTATGCCGTGGTGCATTACCAGGAGGCGCTGGCGCACCCGCAATTGTCGGTGCCGGAAATTCGCCGGGCCATTGCGCCGAGCATTCTGTGGGCGGCCATCACCACCATGAGCGCGTTCCTGGTTTTGAATTTGGGCGGTTTGCCCGGCCTGGGACAACTGGGCACACTCGTGGCCATCGGGGTCGGCTTGGCGGCGCTGGTCATGGTGATGATTTATCTGCCGCCGTTGTTTCCGAACCGCCGGAAGCCGCCTCCGGCCCAAACGCCGCCCCGCTGGTGGAGTTATTTTGTCCCGCCGCAGGAATCGCCGGCGGCCGGGATTGTGCCGGCAAAACAATCCTGCCGCACGGCCTTGGTGTTGACCGGCCTGGTTTTGTTCGCAACGGGCGCGGTGCTGTGCTTTCACCGGCCCGGGCTGGACCGAAGCGGTAACGCCCTGCGCCCGCAGCGCGGCGAGGCGGAGACGGCGCTCGACGAAATCAAGTCTGCGATGGGACTGCCGCCGGACCCGCTCTGGCTGATCATCTCCGGCCGGGATGAGCCGGAAGTCTATCGGCGGCTATTCCTTGCCGAAGGGGTGCTCAACGACGCGGTTTCCAATCACATCATCGGCCGGTATCTGCTGCCGACCGCGCTGTGGCCGCGTGCCGAACAGCAGGCGGCGAACCGGGCGACGGCGGCCATTCTGGGAAAACAAGGCCCGGTGCTGCGGGAGGCGGCGTTGCGCGAAGGTTTCAACACCAACGCCCTGGTTCTGACCGAGGAGTTGGTGCGGACCTGGGCGCGTGCCGGCGCCAGCACCGGCGTGGTCTGGCCAACCAATCAAGTAAGCCAGTGGCTGCTGAAACGATTTGTGGCACGCACGCCCGACGAATGGCTGGTGATGGGCTTGATTTATCCGGCAACCAACCGGGTTGAGGCCGCCTCCCTCGCCGGTTTGTCCACCAAGCTGGCCGAAAACCGGGCGTTGCTTTCCGGCTGGGAACTGCTCGGGAGCACAACCCTCAAGCGGGTGCAGGCAAAAATGTGGCAGGTGGTGACGCCCATGGTTCTCCTTGTGCTGGCTTCGCTCTGGTTCGCTTTCCGCCGGCCAACCGAGATTCTGCTGGGC
>Ga0208188_1001270_pt1 | contig 11144 bp, 10 predicted proteins | sample June2015DPH_8_50_FD_184698 | JGI IMG/M metagenome (GOLD analysis project Ga0208188, IMG submission 184698) | Peatland microbial communities from SPRUCE experiment site at the Marcell Experimental Forest, Minnesota, USA - June2015DPH_8_40... | ecosystem: Environmental > Terrestrial > Soil >...
CCGGCAAACCGTTTGTCAAATACTGGCTGCACGGCGCGCATCTGCTGGTCGAGGGCAAAAAAATGAGCAAGTCGCTCGGCAATTTTTTCACGCTGCGCGATTTGCTGGCGAAAGGTTTCACCGGCCGCGAAATTCGTTATTTGCTGCTCACCGCGCATTACCGCGAGACGTTCAACTTCACGCTCGAAGGTTTGCAGGGCGCGCACGCGGCACTGGCGCGGATTGACGAATGCCTCGGCAAACTCCGCGAAGCCGCCGGAGCGCCGGCCTCCGGCTCGGCACGGACCGATCCGCAAAAAAACCTCCAACCCGCCGGTTCGGTGACCGGCGCTCCGAATGAACTACTCGCGCGCTTCACCGATGCCCTCGACGATGATTTGAACATTTCCGCCGCCTGGGGCACGGTGTTTGAATGGGTGCGCGAAACAAATCGTCAGCTGGCGGAAAATTCCCTGAACGCGGCGGATGCCTCATCAGCATTAACGGCGTGGAATAAAATTGATTCCGTGCTTGGCCTCGGCACAAAATCGGAAGCGGAAGTCCCGGCGGAAATCAGTTCCTTGCTTGCAGCCCGGCAAGCCGCGCGCCAGGCGAAAGATTTCAAAAAGTCGGACGCCATCCGGGACGAATTGAAGGCGAAGGGCTGGGTCATCGAAGACACACCCAAAGGACCGAAATTGAAAAAATTGTAACGTGAAAAGCCTGTTCATCACCTTTGAAGGCACGGAAGGCTGCGGCAAATCCACGCAGATAGAAATACTCGCGGACCGGTTGCGCGCACTTGGTCGCCGTGTGTGTGTATTACGCGAGCCGGGCGGAACCCTTATCGGCGACGAAATTCGTCACACACTCAAACACAGCCAGCAAAACCATGCAATGATGGCTGAAACGGAGCTATTATTGATGAATGCCAGTCGCGCGCAACTCGTCCGCGAAACCATCCGCCCCGCCCTGGCCGGAGGCGAGATTGTCGTGTGCGACCGCTTTTACGATTCGACGACGGCGTATCAGGGTTACGGACGCGGCCTGGACCTGGCGCTGGTCCGAAGCGTGATTGACTTCGCCGTAGGCGACACACGTCCCAACCTGACTATTCTGCTTACGGTTCCGATGGATGTCAGCGAGGCGCGACGTCTCGCTCGACGAGAAGCGATGCTACTCGATGTACCATACGAAGTTAAAAAGACGGAAGGTCCAGCAAAATTACCCTTTACTGAACCATTGCGCGACCGGATGGAGGAAGCCGATCGTGCTTTCTTTGAGCGTGTGGCCAAAGGTTTCGAAGCCATCGCCGCCGCTGAACCGAATCGAGTGCGCGTGGTGAGCGGCGCGGGCGCAATTGAAGTTGTCTGCGAAAACATCTGGGAGCTTGTTCGACCGGTTCTGCTGCGCATCGAACGCTGGTGAAAATCACGGTTTGGAGTTCCGGCTTCAGCCGGTTTTCCCGCCTAAAGGCGGAACTCCAAACGGTTCTGCGTCCTTGCCGAATTCACGGCAATGTTTAATCTTTGGGCGGAAACCATGATCAAAAAAACCATTGGCGAAATTGAGGCGAAGATTCGTGGCGCGGACGCCGTCAGCGAAGAGCGCAAACGTGAATTGCTCCAGTTGCTCGGCACGCTCAAGTCCGAGGTCGGCAAGCTGGCGAAAACGCACGACGAACAGGCCAAAAGCATCGCCGGGTTCGCGCAGGTTTCCGCGCACGAAGCCACGCGCACAAAGCAAAATCCGCAATCACTCCACCATTCGCTTCAGGGTTTGCGCTCGTCGGTGGATGGCTTCGAGAAATCAAATCCCCGGCTCGTCCAAATCGTCAACGCCATCAGCAACACGCTGTCGAACTTGGGGATTTAATTGGAGGGGCGAGCTCTGCGAGTCCCAAATTTCTTCGATTGGTGGAAAGATAGGGACTCGCAGAGCTCGTCCCTCCGACATTCACTTGTCTTCGCGCGGTTCCAGGTTTGCAATCGCCGCCATGATTTCGTCGGCAATTTGCTGGTAGATTTCCTTGAGCCGTGCCTTGGAACAATTCTTCGCCTCGGCGCGCAAGGTTTCAAATTGCATCGGCCGGCCATACTTGACGGCCACCCGTTTGGGCCGGGGAATTTTGACGTGCCGCCCGTAAGCCTCGAACGTTCCAAATGTCCGCACGGGTATGACCGGCGCGTCGGACTTGATCACCACCAGACCGATGCCGGAACGCGCGGGCTGCAACCGGCCATCGCGCGTCCGCGTGCCTTCGGGAAATAAAATAATCGCGCCGCCGGCGAGCAACCGATCTAAAATCGCCTTCAATCCCGCCGCGCCGCCGCCGTCGCGGTCCACCGGCACGGCCTGCCACGAACGCAACAGCGCGCCGATGCCCGGAAATCGAAACAAACTTTCCCGCGCGAGATAATTGATTGGACGGTGCAATCCCGAACCGACCAGCGGCGGATCCAGGAAGCTCGCGTGGTTCGAGGCCAGGATGACCGCACCGGTTTGCGGCACACGCTCCGCATTGAAGACGCGCCAGCGGAAATAAAACCGGTACAGCGCGCGAAAACCGAGCCAGCCGAGGCGATAGGAGAAATTCATGGGGAATGGCCAACCACTAAACACTAACGCCCAAGGAACGACGACAGACAACCGTAACAAACCCGGTAGGGCGGGCAGTCCTCTGCCCGCCGCCCGTCCCAATGCATTTTACGGCGCGCACGGAGTGACGCGCCCTACCAACGCAACTGGAAAATGGAATAATTTCCAAATTCGCATGACCAACGTACCGGCCAGCCTGCTTGTTCGAGCTTCCACCCTCCGTAGCGGGGCTACTGCGGAGGACGGGTCGGGATTCTTTCGTCATTATGGTTTGGGAATTAGTCATTCCGCACAGCGGCATGGTTTGGTCATTCGTCACTTTCCGTGCATCAGCCTTTTGCGGACCTCTGCAAGAATCGCCGCGCTGGTTTGTTCCGAAGTCATGCTCGAATTGTTGATGACCTTGGCGCCCAGCCCGATCATCAACGGCGCCGTTGCCCGCTGGCTGTCGCGCTGGTCGCGCGCCGCGAGGTTTTCCTGAACGCCATCGGCGGCGCGCCGGCGCGAACGCTCCTCCAGATGTGCATCGAGGTAAAACTTGAAATCCGTCTCCGGGAACACATTTGTCCCGATGTCGCGCCCTTCCATGACGAGATTGCCGAACCGGATGCACTCACGCTGGCGCTTGACCATCCATTTGCGCACTTGGGGAATCGCCGCGACGTGCGGCACGGCGGCGCTGGTTTCGGCGGTGCGGACTTCCTTTTCGGGATAATAACCATTCACGAGCAGCCGCACGCGGGTGTCCACGCACACCAGCGACGTTTTCCATTTGCGGCACGCAGCGGCGACGGCCTTGGCGTTCTGCACGTCAACCCGGCTTTTCAGGCAATACCACGCCAGCGTGCGATACATCGCGCCGGTGTCCACGTAAACGTAGCCGAGCGCCCTGGCCACGAGCTTCGCGTTCGTGCTCTTGCCGCTGGCACTCGTGCCGTCAATGGCGATGATAATCGGTTGTTTCATCAAATTTTTATCCTACTCGTCCTCGTTCTCGTCCTCGTCCTCGAAACTGCAAAATCCGATTACGAGAACGAGGAGGAGGACGAGGACGATTTTATTCTGCAAACAATTCCTCTTCCTTCAGCTTCCGTCCCGTCTTCGCGTCCAGAATTGTCGCGCCCAGGCCTTTCGGCGGCGGCGCGGCCAGTTTCTGGAAAAAATTCGGAAACGTCTTTTTCACGCAAGCGGGATTCTTGATTTTGATGCCGGGAACTTTCAATCCCAGAATCGCAAAACACATCGCCATGCGATGGTCATTGTAGGTCTCAATCTCCGCACCGTGAAGCTGAGACGAGTAAACCGTCAGCGTGTCGCCTTCCTCGACCACCTTTGCTCCGCACTTGGTCAATTCCGTCCGCAACGCGACCACGCGCTCACATTCCTGCACGCGCAGCCGGCCAAGGTCGGTGAATTTTGTAAACTCGTTTTGAAAAGCCCACGGGGCTAACGGCGCAATCACGATTGCCGTCATGATGCTATCACCGAGATCGTGTCGTCTCGAAATTTTACCTTTTGATGAATTAATAAAATCGTGAACGGATTTTTCAATTTCAGCTTTTCCTTTTTTAGCAATGTCTTCCCATTTTTTACGGAAATCCGGCACGCCGTGTGCCATCGGCCCCATGTCCAGAAAACCTGGAAACCTTTCATCAACCTGCCAATCCGAGTTGGGCCAACGTGCAATTATCACGTTGCTAAAATATTTCGTCTGGACGTCAATTCCGAAGCGAGGCGAGTATTCAAGAGATTCTGGAGATTCGGGACCGATCTTGCCTGCTGCCCAAAAATAACTCCCGCTGCTCGCGTCCGGCTCAATTTGAAATTTCCCGCCTGATTTCGGAAACGTTTCAATCATTTTCGTCGTCATCGCCACATACGGCGATTCTTCCGCGTTTTCACCGACAACTTTGATTTCCCAACTGCCCGTTTTCGCACAGAGCAAAAGTGCCGAGGCAAATTGTGAACTTTCCTCGATGCTGACTTTTACTTTGCTTGTAGGAGACGACGTAAGGAGTCTCTGACTTTCTTTTGAAGAATGAGTCTCGTCACCTCGACTCCTACTTCCACCGCCAAAAATCGTCGCGGGCAATTTGTCATTGGGCGCATCCACGCGATAACCCAGCGCGCGCAGCGCCTTAAACAACGCCGCCTGCGGGCGCTCGTGCATTCGCGGCGCGCCGTGCAGCCGGTAAACACCCTTGCCCAGACAAACCAGCGCCGCCAGAAATCGCGCCGCCGTTCCAGCGTTGCCCACGAACAGTTCCAGTGGATTTTCAATCGTACCGCCGCCGGGAATTTTTCCGCCTTGGCCGTAAACCGTGATCGTGCGATTGCACGCTTCATTCGGATCGGGCGCAACATTCACCATGAAGCCAAGTTCCTGCATACACTCGACCATGATTTGGGTGTCCTCGCTCCACAGCGCGCCTTCGAGGGTCACTTCGCCGTCCGCCAGCGCCGCCAAGATCAGCGCGCGGTTCGTGATGCTCTTCGAGCCGGGCACGGTGATTTCCGCACGCACCGGTTTGTCGAGCGGCACGATTTCGATGAGGTCGGGTAAGGCCATTTTAACCACGGATGGACACGGCGTAAAGCCGCGTGGCGGCCACGCCGCTATACGCGGATGGACACGGATAAAACATGGATTGACGGGTAGGGCGGGCAACCTGCTCGCGATCTGCTCGCGATTTATCGGAGTTCATCGGAGTCCCCTGCCCGCCGAGGCGCTGGTTATAACCGAACGGCGCGCACGGAGTGACGCGCCCTACCATTAAAAAAAATCCGTGTTTATCCGTGTTCATCTGTGGTTGATTCATTCCGGTGACGGCGAGGCGCAGCCGGCGCACCAGTTGTCGCGGCGTTTTTTGGCCGTTTCAAAAAACATTGCGATGGTCTCCGCGTCGGCTTTTTTCAGCACGCGCCGGATTTTTTGCAAATCGGCGATGAAAGCATCCAGTGACTTCGCCAGATTCTTGCGATTGGCCAGGGCGATGTCGCGCCACATCTCGGGCGAGCCGGATGCGATGCGCGTTGTGTCGCGAAAACCGTTGGCGCACAGCGCGGCCTGAGGTCTGGAATGCGCCGGATTCAAAACATGGCTGGCCAAAGTCGCCGCGATGATGTGCGGCAAATGGCTCGACCGGCTCACAAGTGAGTCATGAATTTCCGGCGTCAATCGCAGCACGCGCGACCCAATCGCCCTCCAAAACTGTTCCACTTTTTTCAACGCGGCCTGGTTTGTCTTTTTCGTCGGTGTCATGACGCAAACGGTGTTGACAAACAAATCCGCGCGCGCGGCGCTTACGCCGGTTTTTTCCGCGCCGGCCATCGGATGACTGCCAACAAAATGCGCGCCGGACCTGGCAATGAGGGTTTCCAATTCGCGCACGACGCTGGCTTTGACGCTGCCGACGTCGGTGACCATGGCGCCGCGTTTCAAGGCCGGAAGCATTCGTTCGACGACCGGACGCATTTGCGCGAGCGGCGTGCATAGAATGATGAGATCGGCATCCCAAACCGCCGCCAGCAAGTCTGTGGTAGCAAAGTCCACCGCGCCCGCCCTTTCACAGTCTTTCAGGCTGACGCGACGGCGGACGAAGCCCGCGGTCTGGCGCGCGAGTTTCCGGCGTCTGACGGCCAGCCCGATTGAACCGCCGAGCAGGCCGACGCCGATGATGGTTATCTTCCGAAAAAGCACGACGGAAGCATAGAGGAGGGAGGGTGGAGGATGGAAGATGGAAATCACGATTCCTGGGAGCGCTGGCGTCCCGCCGGCGAACGAATCAATTCATCACTGTTGCCACGAGCTGGCGAGACGCCGGCGCTCCCAGATGTGCGGCGTGTTGGAGTTCAGGCTTCCGCCTGTTTCGGGCGGCAAGTTAAGAACTTCATCTCTCAGTTTGGAGTTCCACCTTCAAGCGGTCTTAAATTTGCCGGTAACTTTCCGCCTAAAGGCGGGACACCGAACCCTTTCGCGCCGATTCATAACACGCATCCATCACCTGCTGCGTTTTCAACGCCCACATCGGCCAGTCGTCGTTGAGCTTGCCGGAAAAAACCTGGTTGGCGAAGTTGCGGAACATGATGGTGTTCTGCGCGGTCGCGTGGCCAAGTTCAGCCGGGTCGGAAACGGGCGTTGGCGTTGGCGTGCCGGCAGCCGTCGGGACGCGAATTTCCGTCCGGTTGACCTCAAAGGCCGGCTCACGGCTGTTGAACGGGTGGACGAAATCGGGCACCCACACCCAACCGTTCACGCCGCTGACAAAAACCCATTGTTGCGGGGCGGCGAGAAACGAAGAGTAAAATCCCGCCGAAACACCGTCATCGAAAACAAGTTCGGCGGAAAATTCGGTGGGGGCGGGCTCCCGACCGCCGATGGGTTCGGATTGCGAGAGAATCCGGCCTGTGACCGTGTGCGGTAATTGCCATTTCATTGCCCAAAGCGTGAACCGGAGGCTATACCACCCCAAATCACCAAGGCAGCCGGTGGGCTCGAGACGGCCGTCCACGCGAATGTTGCCGCGCGAAAAATTGCCGGTGCCGAGGAAACTAAACGCTGACGCAATCCGTCGCACCGGGCCGACGCTCTTGCCGTCGTCGAGAATTTCGCGAACGCGCACCAGACGCGGGTTGTGCATGAACATGACGCCATCCATGAACTGCACGCGATTTTTTTTGCAGGCTCCGGTCATTTCCCGGACGTCGGCGAAGCTGACACCGCACGGCTTCTCGCAAATGACGTGCTTGCCCGCTGCCGCCGCGCGCAAAACCCATTCCTTGCGCAACCCGGTTGGAAGCGGGACGTAAACGGCGTCCACGCTCTTCGACGCGAGCAGTTCCTCGTAACTGCCGAGCGCAGCCGGTTCGGCAGCGAACGGAAACTCACGCTGGCCTGCGCGAATGAATTCGCGGCTGCGCCCCGCGTCACGACTGGCAACGGCGGTGACGATGGCATTGCCGGAATTGAAAATAGCCTTCCAGTTTTGGCGGCCGATGTTCGCCGCGCTCAATATTCCAAATCGAAGTTTGTTCATAAATTAATTCAATCGTAATCCTCCTCGTTCTCGTCCTCCGCCGCGAATTTTTAATTTTCGATTACGAGAACGAGGACGACGACGAGGACGAATCATTTCGCCGCTTCCCTCACCCGTTCCAAAATCACGTCGGCCAAGTGCGGTTCGCTGCCGATGGCGGGCGAATACCAGACGAGCTTGCCGTTCTTCTCCGTCGGATTACGCCACGTCGGCTGCCCGGTGGCCAGCCGTTGCCGGACGGTCCGCTGCGCTTCACCCAGCATCACGGGAATGTCTTCCTGCGTGTGCAAACCGTCGCTGATAAAAAACGGCACCACCACTAGGTTTTTTGTCTGCGCGAGTTGATAGCAATCGGCTATCCGCGGCAATTCTTCCAGATAAATCGCATGAATGCCGGCATAAAGATTCATCGCCCGGATCAATTCGACCTGCCGTTCGATGGCTTTGCGTGAGTTTGCGTTTTTCTCCGTGCCATGTCCGGCAATGAAAAGCGTGATGTCCTTCGGCTTCGGCGCGCGCGGAAACGGAAAGGTTTCGACGATTTCATTGGCGCGGGCCAGCAGCACCCGGGTCATGCTGTCGTGCGAACCGACGGGCGGGCAGTAGAAGATGGTTGAGTGTTTAAGGATGAGGGTTGAGTGTTCGGAAAAGCCGAGTTCGCGGGGGATGACTTCGTCGCTGAAGTAACCTTCGCTGATGAACAGCGGCACGATGAAGACGCGCGCTGCGGAGATCTCCGGCAAAACCTTTTTGATTTGCGGTTCCTGTTTCCAGAACGACTCGCGGACTTGGGCGAAAATTTTCCGGCGGCGCAATTCCGCCGCATGCTGGTAAACCGGCGCGGCGGAACTGTCATTTTGCATCGTGCCGTGGCCGAGCACCACCAGTGCGGCCTCGGAGAAATTTTCACCGTTCACGCACCAAGGTTGGCGCACGAACAAACCGTTCGCAAGCCGGACTGAGATTCGGCAATGTCCTGATTTGATGGTAGGGACATCGCGCTGCGATGTCCCCGCCCGCGCGCAGCGGGCGGAACGAAATGCCCTTCCAGAATTTCCACCCCTTTGATTGCGCCGCTGAATGTCCACCCTCCGTCCCGCATTGCGGGACTACGGAGGACGGGTCCCGCCGGCGAGTGGATCAGTCCATTGCAAGGCAACGGGCCGGCGAGACGCCAGCGCTCCCAGAAGAAGAATGCTTTGAAACTTTTTGACACCTCGGGCATCCTAAGTTCAAATTGTCCGCGAAATCAACCGAACCTATGAAAATAACGACTTCGATTAAACTCACCGCCATCGCACTGGCCGCCACATTCGGGCCGGCGTTTATTGCTGCCGCCGATACCGCTCAATTGCCGCCCGCTTCAACGAAAACCGGCGTGACTTATGCCACCGACATCAAGCCCGTTTTCGACCAGTCCTGCGTCAAATGTCACAGCGGCGACAAACCAAAAGCCAAACTGAAGCTCGACAGCCTTGAAAACGCGCTCAAAGGGAGCAAGGACGGCAAGGTTGTCATTCCCGGCAACAGCGCGAAAAGTCCGCTCGTCCTGAATGTTGCCCATCTCGCCGACGATAAAGATGCCTGGATGCCGCCGTTGCACAACAAGGCAAACATCGGACCGCTCACGCCCGAGCAAATCGGTTTGATCCGCGCGTGGATTGATCAGGGCGCGAAGTGAATTGGCCACCAAGAAGCACAAAAGGCGCAAAACTTTAACCCACGGGCCGGACCCGAACGGTAGGGCGCGTCACTCCGTGCGCGCCGTGGATCGCTATGGGACGGGCGGCGGGCAGAGACTGCCCGCCCTACCATAAGCCGACGAATTGCGTGACACACGTCACTTCAACGGCATGCGTTTTTGCTGACGCAATTCCTGTTGTTGGCGCAGCAACTCCATGCGATCGGTTTCGGAAGTTTCCGGCTGGTTCGCGCGCTGGATGGACGCGGCGATTTGACGGTCCAGAAATTGGTTCCGCAAGCGCAGAACCACATCGGCCAGTTGCTGGTCAGGATTGGGAATTTTGCGGTCTTCGGCGACGGCTTCGGTGACGAGGCCCCGCATTTCGGGCAATTCGCACTCATCCAAAAACGCGGCCAGGCTTCGCCAGGTTTCATTGGTCTGCGCCGCCAACCGTCGTTCGACAATTTGCCGCACGAACGAATGGAAAATCCAATTTATGTCCAGATGCAACGCGGTCCAAGCAACCAAATCGTCGTGCAGCAACAAAAGTTTCAGCAACCAGAATTCCTGAGTGGACGGACGCGGCGCTTCGGATTCCGCAGCCGGTTCGGCTTCGCTTTCGCCGGGCCCAGTTCGGGCAACGGGAATTTTTTTGAATTCAGCGCGTACGGCTTCCGGCGAAACGCCCAGGCGCAACGCGGTTTTCTGCGCGTATTTGTCAGCGAGCACGTTGTTTCCGGTCTTGTGGACGGCCTCGGCCATGCCGCGCAAAATGGCGTTTCTACCTTTATCGCTATTCGCATTGTCCAGCTTGCAGAGCCGGTTTAAATAGTAATCAAAAAATCCCTCGGCGTTTTCAATCAGCCGGCGAAACGCTTCGCCGCCATTGGCCTTGATGAAACTGTCCGGATCGTGCGGCGCAGGCACCACGGCTACGCGCACCGCCAAGCCGGACGCCAGCAGATGGTCGAGCGAACGCACGGCGGCGTTTTGTCCGGCTTCGTCCGAATCAAAACAGAGCACCACCTCGTCCACGTAACGTTTGATGATGCGCGCGTGGTCGGCGGTGAAGGCGGTGCCCTGCGGCGCGACAACGTTTTGCACCCCGGCCATAAAACACGCGATCAAATCAAGCTGGCCTTCGCACACGATGGCAAACCCGGCGTCGAGGATGGCACGTTTGGATTTGTCGAGGCCGAAGAAGACCCGGCTCTTGGTGAAGATGGGCGTCTCGGGCGAGTTGATGTATTTGGCCGTTTTTTCGTCGCCGGACAAGACCCGTCCGCTGAAACCGATCACCCGGCCCTGCTCGTCGCAAATGGGAAACATGAGCCGCCCGCGAAAACGGTCGTAGTAATTTCGGATCTGGGATTGGGGAGCACGCGCGCCCTCGCGCGTTGCCGACGACGCCTCGTCGTCGGCTTTTGCGGTTGACGAGGCGTCAACCGCTGCACCCGAGGCGGGCGCGTTCCCTGTTTTGTGAATGATTAGCCCGGCCTTTTCGACGAGCGCGAGGTCGTGGCTTTTGCTTTTGGCCCAGTTGACAGTGTCGTCCCAGGCATCCGGCGCGTAGCCGAGACGAAAGAGTTTCACCGCTTCCGGCGACACGCCGCGTTTCGTTAGATAATCGCGGGCGATTTGGCCGCTGGCTTCATTGAGCAGCGCGTTTTGCCAGCGTTGCGTGATTTGCTCGTGGATCTGGAGCAACTGGTCCTTGATGTGGCGTGATTGCTGTTCGCCGGGGGTCTGATCGAATTCCAGGGGAATTTTCGCGCGTTCGGCCAGCCGGCGGACGGCGTCCATAAACCCGATGTTTTCGTATTCCTTGACGAAGGTGAACACGTCGC
>Ga0208188_1001278_pt1 | contig 11085 bp, 8 predicted proteins | sample June2015DPH_8_50_FD_184698 | JGI IMG/M metagenome (GOLD analysis project Ga0208188, IMG submission 184698) | Peatland microbial communities from SPRUCE experiment site at the Marcell Experimental Forest, Minnesota, USA - June2015DPH_8_40... | ecosystem: Environmental > Terrestrial > Soil >...
CCGACGCTGATTTTGTCGCCCGATTTGACGTAAATTTTTGTGACGACACCGGCGGCCGTGGACGGGATGGAAGCCACGGCCTTTTCATTTTCCAATTCGAGGATGGCCTGATCCCTGGCGACCTGGTCGCCTTCCTTTACGAAGACATTGACCACGACGCCCGAATCAGCGCCCTCCCCAAGTTTAGGAAGTTTAACATCCATAATTAACAGAGAGGCAGATTGGCGGAAAACCCCACCGCTTTCCAGAAATAATTTTGCCCGCATCAACGCAAATCTCAATGCGCAGGCGCTGTGGACTGTGGCGACGTGTCGCCACTTTGAAAGCGCGGGCATGTCCGCGCACTCCAAAATCGTAGGAGACGACGCCTGCCGCGCCAAAGCGGAGCGAAGGCGGGTGAGGAGTCCCACTTCAAAATCCGAAACCCGAAACCCGAAACCCGAAATTAAATCGAGCCTCGTGACCTCGACTCCTACAAAATCAAAATGCCGGGATGGAGAGGGGGTTCCATCGTTTGGTGGTACTGCCCGAAATCACTTCAAACGTTCCGTCAAATCTGGCATCTAATCCCTGTGCGACGCATCGGAATCTTGGTCAGCATTTGCCTCGCGGCCTTCACCGCGCATGCCGCGCATACACAGGTGCGGTTGATTTTGGCCGCCGATACCGCGCGTCCCGACGACACGATTTGGGCCGGCGTGGATTTGAAAATGGAGCCGGGCTGGCACACCTACTGGAAAAATCCCGGCGCCGCCGGCTACGCCACCAAAATCGAATGGCAATTGCCGCCCGGCGTCACCGCCGGCGAAATCCAATGGCCGCTGCCGGAAAAACTGCCGCCCGTCGAAGTCACCACCTACGGTTACGACGATGAAGTTGTCCTGCTCGTGCCGCTCAAGCTCGCCGCCGACTTGAAACCCGGCCCGCTGGATTTGAAGGCCAAAGTCTCGTGGCTCGAATGCAAGGAAGCCTGCATCCCCGGCAGCGGCAGCGTTGAGGCCACTCTCAGCATCGGCACCGAAACCAAACCTTCGTCCGAAGCCGCGACGATTAAGTTGTGGAACAAAAAGCTACCGTTCGCCATGGTTGGTTCGGGCGCCGATCATGCCTGGTGGGAAAAGCCGGCCAGCGGTGACACACGGATGCTGGTCATCGGCCACCTGACAGCAAATACCACGAATACCATCAAATTCGACTTCATCAAATTCGATTCGGCCGATTTATTCCCCAACGCCAATGAGCATTTTGAAATTCAAGGCGCGACAGAAATCACTTCCGCCTTTTCCAGTGACATCCGCCTGCGCAAGCTCGTGAAAAAATTCGATGGCGACTGGCCCCGGGAAATTTCAGGCGTGTTGGTTTTGCAACGCGGAAATTGGCGCTGCGGATACGACGTCAAATTGGCGGTTAACGACGCAGCTCCAGCGGACGCGGCTGCGTCTGAAAAAATCTTCAAGCCGAAGCCATCCACACCCGCCCTGCCCTCGCAAATGCTCTGGCAGATGCTGCTCTACGCCTTCATCGGCGGACTGATTCTGAACATCATGCCGTGCGTGCTGCCGGTCATCGCGCTGAAAATTCTTGGCTTCGTCGGCGAATCCAGAAGTGACCCACGGCACGGCCGCAAGCTGGGTTTGGTTTATGCACTCGGCGTGCTGGTGTCATTCCTCGTGCTGGCTGCCGTCGTCATCGGCGTCAAGGCCGCCGGCCACCGGGCCGGCTGGGGCATGCAATTCGGCAGCCCGGTTTTCGTCGTCTGTCTCACCACGCTGGTCATGCTCGTGGCGTTGAATTTGTTCGGTGTGTTTGAAGTCACGCTCGGCGGACGCGCGCTCGACGCAGCGGGCGGACTGGCGTCAAAGCATGGTGCGGCGGGCGCATTTTTCAACGGCGTGCTGGCCACGGTGCTGGCCACGCCCTGCACCGCGCCATTTTTGAGCATCGCGCTCGGCTTTGCCTTCGCTCAAAAAGCGCCGGTGATTCTGTTGATGTTTCTCGCTGTCGGCATTGGGCTGGCCGCGCCGTATGTCGTGTTGAGCTGGAACCCGGCGTGGCTGAAATTCCTGCCGAAGCCCGGCGCCTGGATGGAAAAATTCAAGATCGCGATGGGCTTCCCCATGCTGGCGACCGCCGTGTGGCTGTTCAATCTCGCCGCCGGCAGCTACGGCAAATCGGTTTTGTGGCTTGGCGTTTTTCTGGTGATGGTTGCGTTCGCGGCCTGGATTTTTGGCGAGTTCGTCCAGCGCGGACGTGCCCGCAAAGGTCTGGCGCTCGTGATTGTTCTGATTTTGCTGGTCGGCGGCTACGCTTTCGCGCTCGAAAGCCAGTTGCAATGGCGCCAGCCAATGGCGGCTCCGGACACAACCGGTTCGCTGAAAGAATCGGCGGACGGAATTGATTGGCAGCACTGGAGTCCTGAAGCCGTGGCAAAAGCGCACAGCGAAGGTCGCCTTGTAATCGTGGATTTCACCGCTGATTGGTGCCTGACCTGCCAGGTGAACAAAAAAACCAGCATCGAAGTCCCGTCCGTGCGCGCCAAACTCAAGTCCAGGAACGCCGTGGCTTTGCTGGGCGATTACACGCGATTTCCCGACAATATCACGGCGGAACTGAACCGCTTCAACCGCGCGGGCGTGCCGCTGGTTTTGATTTATCCGAAGGACGCCACTGCGCCGCCAATTGTCCTGCCTGAAATTCTGACCCCGGGCATCGTGCTCGCCGCCCTTGACCGCGCGGCCCGTTGACTTTTGAACGGAACCACCTAGATTGGTGTCTCTTAACCAAACAATTAAAAATTCTGAACATATGAAAAGAGCATTTGTATTATTGACGGCAATGACACTGGCTGCGAACGCGCTGGCGGTGGAAATCGGAAAATCCGCCCCGGATTTCACGGCCACGGACATCAACGGCAAGACGGTCAAGCTCAACGATTACAAGGGCAAGATTGTCGTGCTGGAATCCTACAATTCCGACTGCCCGTTTTGTAACAATCATTACAAGACCGGCGCGATGCAGGAGTTGGAAAAAGACATGGCCGCCAAGGGGGTCGTGTGGCTCATCGTCAATTCGGTGAATCCTAACAATCCCAGCCATCGCACGCCCGACCAGGCCAAACAGGAAATGGCCGACAAAAAGATTGTGGCGACGGCCTGGATTGACGACAGCTCCGGCACGGTTGGCCATCTCTACGACATGAAAACCACGCCGGACATGTATGTGATTGATAAGAACGGCGTGCTGGTTTATGACGGCGCGATTGACAACAAACCGGATCCGCAACACGACCCGCGCACCGCGCGCAACTATGTTCGTGAAGCCGTGGACGCCCTGATGGCCGGGAAACCGGTGGAGGTCAGCCAGACGAAGCCTTACGGTTGCAGCGTCAAATACGCGAACTGAATAATTTTGGTGGGGCGAGGCTACCGACGAGCCGGCTCGCGAGGACGCTCGCCCCACCGGTTCTGAATGCGCGGACTGACGTCCGCGGCTACAAGGTCACGAAAGGGAGATGAATCAAGTTCTCCTACTCAGTTCGCTTTGCCACATCACGTGCCCGAAAAATTCTTCGGCCACGATGTAACCGGCGCAATCTGAGGCCCCGCAGTGGCAGGGATGCTTTCGATAATCCTCCAGATCGTAACCGTAGTTGAATGTGATTTCCTCCCCGGCCCGGATGCTACGCCGCGCCACAATCCAGACGCGCCCGCCGTCCGGTTCCGCATCGCAGTTCGGGTCGCAACTGTGATTCAGGAAACGCGCCGGGTTCCACGGCACATTGCCGTCGAGGTCGTGCGTGTCATTCAGCGAGAAAATGTATTCGTTGTTCGACTTGCACCGCCGCAGCGATTCAGCCTTGGCGATCTTTTCGCCGACGTATTCGATGGCGCGTGTGCCGGCGGCGATGTCCGCCTTCGCAAACCCGCCGATGCCATGAATGGCGGATTGGCGAAAACAAACCAGCGCCGTGTCCGCAACGGTTGAACTGTTCAACAAAGGCAGCATGATCACAATTTGGGAGGGTCGAAACCGAACTCGCGGCAAAACGGTTCCATGGGCGCGCGGATTTCCACGCGCCTTTTTGTAAACGGATCGGTGTATGTCAGTCGCACAGCGCGCAAACCCAATTCCAGCCTGTCGTCTTCGCGCCCGTAAAGCTCATCACCGACAACGGGCTGTCCGGATTCCGCGAGGTGGACACGGATTTGATGCGTGCGACCGGTGACAGGCCGCGCTTCCACCAGTGAAAGTTTTCTGTGTTTTTCCAAAACCCGGAAATGCGTTTCGGCATTTTTGCCATGACGTGAGTCCACTTTCATTTTTCTGAATCGCTTTTTGTCCGGCGCGAGTTTGAGTTCGCACGTCCATTCATTTTGCTTCGGCTCGCCAACCACGACGGCCAGATACGTCTTCTCCATTTTGCGGCTCTCGAACAAATCAAAAAACCTTTTGACCGCACCGGGGCTTTTCGCAAAAAGCAAAACGCCGCTCGTGTCAGCGTCGAGCCGATGGACGTGGCGAAGAAATTTCAGTCCGCGCGACTGCGTCCAGAAATCCCGCGCAGCGATGGAGGATTCGATGGCCGCCTGCAAATTGCGCGACGTGTTCTGCCACGCCACCGGCGCGAGCATCCAGCCGCGCGGCTTGTCAATCGCGATGACCGCCCGGTCTTCGTATAAAATCGGGATCGGCTCGCAGTTCGGCAATTCGATGAAGTTCGGTTTGGCTATGCCTCATCGTAGCAGCTGACGTCAGTCGGCTCAAACTTTTCGGCAGCACGGAAAGAATTGAACCACAAAAGAACACAGAGATCGCAAAGAGACTGACGATGATTCCAAACTACTGCCATACCCAATCGCCTTTGTCATAAGGATACGAACAATATTGTCCGCCGTCATCCGTTCCGTTCCAATCGATAGAATAAAGCACGAACTGTCCATCGGTTGTACGGCGATATTTCAACGGTTGACCGCCGATGATGTCGTGCGGCAGTTTCCCAATGAACTGTGGCGCAAGTTCGTCCAAGGTTTCGGGATATTTGTCCTGCGCGAGGCGGTGACGTTCCAGTGCACAAACAACTTGCGCTTCGTCGGCTTTGGTTTGATCAAAAGCAAATGTTTGCACCCCCTTTGCGAAATTGGGAACAAAAATGGCAGCAAGGAATTTGTAAGGAAAAACATGGTGATCCAATGCGTCCGCTTCGCGTTGAAACTCGGCAATTTTCGGGAGCAAGACAATCTTTTGAACCGGATCAATGCCATCAATTATTTTTTGTTCCATTTGGACCACAGTGACCACATTTAAATCGAAAATCCCCTTCAGTATATTTGGCGGCCGCAAATTTCCAATCTTCTGCCGCAGTGTTGCATTGGGGACGCGTCGGATCTCGAGCCTGGACAATATCTCCGTTTGCGTAAGATACCAGACGGTTACCTGTTCGCCGTGAATAGATTCCATGACAAATGGAGCCAAATTAATTTGCTCCAGTTGGTTTTGCAACGCGATGAGTTGCGGCCCTTGCCAGGCGTGCAGCCGAAATCCATCGGCAATGGCGTCGGTATAAAGCCCGGTCACAGCCACGTTTATCATCGCAGCGACCATGGTCATTGGTTTGCCTGTCGGCGCACCCTCCAGCATGCGACACAAGTCACGGACCAAGGTCAACTCCGGCAAGGCTTTCTCCGGCTGACCCAGCAGCAGGTAACATTGTGCCCGTTGCGCAAGGGTTTGGGTAACCGCACGGACAGCGGCAAAGTTTGGAATGGGCATCATCGGCGGATAATGATAATCGCCATCCATTCGGGCATAAGGCCGCTTGACGGCTTCGCGCATCAGGCCAAAGTCGCCCCTGAACTGGTCGCTCCATTCCAAATAATCCGAAGCGGAACAAAAGCTTGTCAGCACCCGAAACGAATTGGTTCCATTAAGCCTGACGGTCAACGGACCGGGGACGCTGTTGTTGTTGCTAAAAAATACGATGAGTTCCCTGACCGTCGGTTTTTTATCCGCTTCCAGATAAATGCGCAATGGTTTGATTTGATTTGAACTTAATGGCTGTACCACCAATGTGTCCGTGCCTCGCGCTCCCAATGCACATGGCCCGGCAAAGTTTTGAATCAGATCCCTTGCCCGCTGGCTCGATTTGGGATCATCGAATCGCAATGAGGCATCGGCTTTTCCGGAATCGAGATGTGCGCCAGGCGGTTCAATGGTCACTTCCGCCATCACCACCTCCGGCGTAGTGTTCGTATAGTTTAAACGTTTGGCCAGGTCTTCTGCGATAATGATTTTCCCGGAAGGTTTGATGAACCATTCCGACATTTTGGGTGCGCTGAAAATATTTTGAGCATCCGGCACACGTGGCGGGATCAGGGCATCCCAGTCAAACGTTTCCCCTTTGGCTTCCAATTCATGCCGGTAATTGTCCCAAACGCGCTGGCCGCGCCAGCATTCCTCCAAACAGAAAAGCAGAAAAATGATTTTGAGACCGACCAAGCCAATCAATCCCCATTCAGTTGCCCGCTGCGCGATCTGCGACAGCCGATGGAAAAAACGTCTGATCGGACGCTGCTCCAAACCGGAAGTCGCTTCAGCTTTCAGATCTGCCGTGCCGTTTTTGATCTTATAGCGCGCCCAAAGATACCACGGGAAAATGAAAATCCACAGCAACGCACAAAGACAGAACAAAACCACCGGTCTGCAAGCAATGCTTCCTAACTTGTAACGATTCAGTTCTATCTTCGATGAATCAATTCCCGCCCACAATGAAGTGATCCAAATCAGAATCCAAGTGAGGTCAAAATAGATGAGCGCAGAGATAACGTAACAGGCGGCCAGCAGGCCTATCGTGAACAAAACTGCAAGCCACGCCCTCATATTTCTTCAGCTTTTTCGCCGCCATTCCTTCTTCGGCGGCTCGGGCAGGCCCTGCGCCCGGAAGGCGGTACGGAAATGGACTTTGGCGATTTTCGGCAGATTTTCCGCACCGCGCTCCGCGACAAATTTCTTCGCCGCCTCGTCCACGGCACTGGAAGCGCCTTTTGGCAGTTCCACGTTGAATTGTTTCTCCAGCTTCACCAAGCCTTTCACAAATCCGTCCCGCGCCAGGATCGAAGCCGCCGCCACCGCTAGGTCTTCTTCGGCCCGGTGCTTCTGGACCAGTTCGATTTCCCGGCCCAGCGACATCAACGCCTTCGCCACGACTTCCTTGCTGGAAGCAAACTGGTCGCTGATGGCCTTGACCGGCACGGGGTTCATTTGGTGCCGCAGCGCCATCAAATTTTCAATCACGCGCGCATGACCCCAAGCCAGGATCGTGTTCACGCTTTTCATTCTGGCATAAAGCCGGTTGTAAGCCTCGTTGCCGATCGTGACAGTATTCACCACACAACCGGAAGTTTTGCGGATTAATGCCGCGAGGTCGGAAATTTTCTTGTCGCTGGAAATATTTTTGGAATCGCGGATGCCGGCATCTTTCCATGCCTTGACGACATTTTCATTGATGTAAACCCCGGCAATGCACAGCGGCCCGAAGAAATCGCCCTTGCCACTTTCGTCCACGCCAATGCGCGGCAGCAGCATTTCGGGATTCAACAACGTTTCATAACCCAGCCGCGCCTGTTTCAGGACTTCCGGTTCCAGAACAAACTCGATGAACTCCTGGGTGCCCTTCCCCTGCACCACCAGTTTGCCACTCTCATAGAACACCACGTTGATTTTGTCCTTTTCACCGGCAAACCGCGCGTATGGCACCGCGCGGAACTTGAAGCCGCGCGAGCTCAAAGCGACTTCGAGCGCCGACGCTTGGTCGTCGGTGAGCTTGCCCGTGTAGGAAGTCAGCGGTTTCACGGGAAAACAAATAGCCGTAAAACGCCGCAAAAGACACAAAAAGTTTTTTGGCGATTCCGGTGTAGCGTTCGGCCTATGGCCGAAACGAATCGAGCCACAGGCTCGACACTACAACCACTTTTTTGCGGCTTTTGCGAATCTTTGCGGCAATAATTCCGGCGCATGGCGGGACGAACTCCCAATTACAAACTCCGAACTCCGAACTCGAATCGGCTTGCCAAACTTTTGCTGGATTGGTTCGCGCAAAACGCCCGCGATCTGCCGTGGCGGCGCACCCGCGATCCCTACGCCATCTGGGTGTCCGAAATCATGCTCCAGCAGACGCAGGTCAAAACGGTCCTGCCGTATTGGAAACGCTGGATGCGCGAACTGCCGACCATCAAGGCCGCGGCCAACGCCAGCCCGGACAAAATCCACAAGCTGTGGGAGGGCCTTGGTTATTACACCCGCGTCCGGAACCTGCAAAAAGCCGCGCGGCAAATCGTGGAAAAACACGATGGCAAATTTCCGCAAAACTTCGATGACGTGCTCGCGCTGCCGGGAATCGGGCGTTACACCGCCGGTGCGATTTGCAGCATCGCCTTCAATCAGCCGACGCCAATTCTCGATGGCAATGTCATCCGCGTCCTGACGCGGGTTTTCGGCATCGCAGAAAATCCGCGTGAGAAGAAAACCAATGCATATCTGTGGCAACTGGCGGAAGAATTGGTTTTCCACGTTGCATTTTCGCCATTCATTTGTAGGAGACGACGTAAGGAGTCTCATTCTACTTCCCTTTCAAGTCAGAGACTCCTCACGTCGTCTCCTACTTGTTCACACCTCAACCAGTCCCTCATGGAACTTGGCGCGCTAATTTGCATTCCACGCCAGCCGCAATGCCCGGTTTGCCCGGTGAAAAAACTTTGCGCCGCCTTTCGTGAGAACCGCGTCGGGGAATTGCCCAACCTCGGCAGACGAACCGCCAGCACGGCCCGGCATTTCATGGCGTTTGTGGTCGAGCAGCAGGGACGTTTTCTCGTCCGGCAACGGCCCGCCGGCGTTGTGAATGCGCATTTGTGGGAATTTCCGAATGTGGAAATCGCGCCAAACCAACGTGGCAGTCCCGCAGAGCGGGATGAGTCCGCTCATTATTCCCGCAAGAAATGTCAGAGCCGACTGACGTCGGCTGCTACGGTTCAGGAGCCCGATTTGGAAATTATCTGCGCAGCAAAAAGCCTCGGCATTGAACCGGCGACCCTTCAGCCGCTTTGTACGGTGAAACATTCCATCACGCGCTATCGCATCACGCTCGAAGCCTGGCGTGTCTTTTTCGGAGGGTCGAACTCTGTGAGACCCAAAAATTTTAAAATGGGGCGTCGTGGAACTCCGCCCTCCGAGGCTGACAATGTTTGGTTTCCACTGTCGAAACTGAATTCACTGGCTTTCACCGCCGCCCACAAAAAAATCCTCACCCATTTGAAACACGACGGCCGGCATTTGAGGTAGCACCCGCCTCCGGCGGGTCGTTTCGGGCGTCGCGCCCGAAACCATCGGCAAACAGAGATTGCAGCCATTCGCACAATCGCCGGCAACCTGACACGCGCCGATACAATTCGGTCCCGATGCATCGGGAAATTGAACCCGCGGGACGCGGGTGCTATCATAAAAAACTCGCCAGCGCGCCCGGCAATTGTATTTTGTTAAGCGTGATTTATTTCGACCATAACGCCACGGCGCCGGTGATGCGCGAGGCGCGCGACGCCTGGCTCGACGCGACGGAAACCGTTACGGGTAATCCGTCCAGCCCGCATCGCATTGGCGAGCGCGCAAACACCGCGCTGCGCGAAGCGCGTGAAAAACTCGCCGTGATTCTCGGGTGCCATGCAAACGACATCACCTGGACCAGCGGCGCGACCGAGGCCAACAACACCGTCATGCACCATTTCGCGCGGACGCTCGATGCGAAGGGCGAGGTCTGGATTTCCGCCATCGAACATCCCTGCGTCCACGAATCCGCGAAACATTATTTCGGCAAACGCGCGAAATTGATTCCGGTCACGCACGAGGGCGTGATTGACCTGGACTGGCTGACGGTCGAACTCGCGGATATGCGCCCCGGGCTCGTCGGTATCATGGCTGCGAACAACGAGACCGGCGTCCTCCAACCCTGGCGCGAAGCGCTGGCGATTTGCCGTCAATACAAGGTGCCGTTCTTTTCCGACGCCGTGCAATGGCTCGGCAAAATGCCCGCGAAGGGACTGGGCGAATGCGATTATCTCAGCGGCGCGGCGCACAAGTTCGGCGGGCCGCGCGGCGTTGGTTTTTTGAAAGTGCCGCACAAAAGCCACGTCACGCCCCTGCTGCTTGGCGGCAAACAGGAACAAGGCCGCCGTGCCGGAACGGAAAATGTCCCGATTATTTTGTCCATGCTCGCTGCGCTGGAAGTGCGCGAAAAACAACTCACCCGCAGCGAACACATCCTGCGCGGCGTGTGGCGCGAGAATTTTGAGAAGCAGCTTTTGCACAAACTGCCCGGCTCGATCGTCGTCGGCGCGGCGGCGCCGCGGTTATGGAACACCGTTTCCGCGCTCATGCCCGAAGGTGTCCAGTTGCGCTGGCTGACGAAACTCGACAAGGCCGGATTTGCGGTCTCGACCGGTTCGGCCTGCACGACCGGCAAGGAAGAGCCGTCGCACGTGCTGGCCGCAATGGGATTCAAAGCGGCGGAAGCGCATCGCGTGCTGCGTTTCAGCAGCGGTTGGGAGACGACCGAAGCCGACTGGGACGCGCTGGCCAACGCCCTGGCGAAAGTCCATGCCGAAGTGCACCACGCCAAGGCCCACGCCGCCGCTTGAACTTTTTGCCCGGTTGACTGTCGAATGTGGAAATCCCCAAACCCAGGAGAACAAATTATGATGACCCGACGCCAAGCCATTAAAACCACCGCGCTTGCCAGTGCTGCGTTCGCTACGTTGCCCGGCGCAGTCGCCCAAACGACGACTACGTTGCCCGGCGCGGTCGCCCAGGAACCGATCAAGCCAGGTCAGCCACTGATCACCACCGCGGGCAGCGGCCCGTTCACGTTGCCGCCGCTCCCTTACGCCTACGATGCGCTTGAACCGCACATTGATGCCCGCACGATGGAGATTCACCACGACAAACATCACGCCGCCTACGTGGCGAATTTAAACAAGGCGGTCGCCGACTGGCCGGAGATTCCCGACCTCAGTAAAAAATCCGTCGGGGTTTTGCTTCAAA
>Ga0208188_1001293_pt1 | contig 11033 bp, 9 predicted proteins | sample June2015DPH_8_50_FD_184698 | JGI IMG/M metagenome (GOLD analysis project Ga0208188, IMG submission 184698) | Peatland microbial communities from SPRUCE experiment site at the Marcell Experimental Forest, Minnesota, USA - June2015DPH_8_40... | ecosystem: Environmental > Terrestrial > Soil >...
GATACAGATTGGTGCGGAAACGGCCGACGCCCGGGACAAAATACGAAAAATCAATTTCCCGTTCCTCGTCGAGGCGCTTTTTCAAATGCACCGGCGTGATAGCTTCGACAATTTTTACCATCCATTCCGGGGTCGGGTGGGGGGAATCCACCGCAATCAATTCGCGGTTGATGCGAAAAACGACCGGCGTGCCGATTTTCAAATGCACGTCCGACGCGCCGCCTTCGATGGCCGTCTTCAAAATGCGCTGAAACAGTTCCACGCCCCCAGTCTAACAGATCACCGTGCCAACGCCAGCCGGGAAAATCGGTGGCGACTTTTTGCCGGGCCAATGCTATAAAGCGCCCATGTCTAATCATCGCATTGGCATCATCGGCGGCACCGGCCTTTACAACATCGAAGGTTTCACCAACCAGAAATGGGTGAAAGTCAAAACCCCCTTCGGTTCGCCGTCGGACGATTTGTTGACCGGCAAGCTCACCGGACGCGACGTAGCCTTCCTGCCGCGTCACGGGCGCGGCCATCGGATTCTGCCCGGCGAACTTAACCATCGCGCCAACATCTGGGCGATGAAAAAACTGGGCGTCGCCTGGATCATCAGCGTCAGCGCCGTCGGCTCATTGCAGGAAAAATGCAAGCCGTGCGACATCGTGCTTATTGACCAGTTTGTGGACCGCACCAAACAATCGCTCGCCCACACCTTTTTTGGACGCGGCATCGTGGCGCACGTCTCCTTCGCGCATCCGATTTGCGAGGAATTGCGGCAGATTCTTTTGAAGATTGCCATTCTGTGCCGGGCACAGGCGCACAACGGCGGTACTTACGTTTGCATGGAAGGCCCGGCGTTCAGCACCCGCGCCGAATCGGTCATGAACCATCGCGCCGGTTTCAACGTCATCGGCATGACCAATCTGGGCGAGGCCAAATGCGCCCGCGAAGCCGAAATCGCCTACGCGACGCTGGCGATGGCCACCGACTACGATTGCTGGAAGGAAGATGAACAACATGTCACGCTGGAAATGATCATCGCCAACCTCAATCGCAACGCGGACATGGCCAAACAAATTGTCGCCCGCGCCATCCCGCAAATCCCGGCCGAGCCGAACTGGCCGTGCCATTCCGCGTTGAAAAACGCGATCCTGACCGATAAAAAATTCTGGCCCAAGAAAACCGTGATCGAGCTGAAACCGATTCTGGCGAAGTATCTGTGAAGCTTGAAACGTTGCGCGGCAAAGAATTGAAGCGGTAGGGCGGGCAGTCCCCTGCGCGCCGCTGTTGCTAATGAGCGCGTTGTGTCTCACCATGACGGCGGGCAGAGGACTGCCCGCCCTACCGTTCCAAAACTGATCGTTGCCGCATTTTGGGCCGGCTGTGTTCTTTTCGCATTGAAACTTTTGTTATTCAAATGAACAAACGCACGCTCATCAAGCAAATCATTGTCCGGCTGATGGGAAAACCGGGGATTTATTTTCGCTCCGCCGTGAATCAGTTTCCAGTCAAATGGGATTTGCAATGAGAGACACTGCGAATAGAATCAAAGAACAGGAACGAAACATCATGAAACCCAAACTCATTCTCCTCGTGCTGGAGAAACCCTAGAACCTCGATTCCCCGAACACAAATCTCGTACCAATCCCAAAAGAGAGAAAGGAGCCAATGAAAAAACAAATTCTGAAGTTAACCGCCATGCTGTTGCTGCCGGCCGCACTGCTGGCCTTTATCGGCTGCTCGTCAACATCGAAAAATAACCCAAACGTCGCGATGGATCAGGACCTGATACAGACCAGGGTCCTCATTGATACCGAGACCGGAACTGCTGTTGTGGAATCCATCAATGCCAGCGAACGCACGGTGGTACTCCGGCATCCGGACGGCAGCCGGACCACCTATGAGTGCGGGCCGGATGTGATAAACTTCGGTCAGATCAAGGTGGGAGACCAGGTCACGGCGACGGTGGGTGAAGAACTCGCCATTGTTTTGACAAAACGCAGCGTGCATCCGGGTGCCAGCCAGACTTCCGCCATCGTCCGGGCGCCTTTGGGAGCGAAACCGGCCGGCAAGATTGTTAATACCACAACGTTCACCGCCAAGGTGGTCTCCGTCGATCAGGTTCAACGTCAGGTGACCCTGCAAACCATGGACGGCCGGAACAAGACGGTGAAAGTCGGCCCGGACATCAACCTGGCCAATGTGCAACCGGGCGACAATGTGGGTGTGCAACTCACCCGGGCATTCATGATTGCGGTAACGACGCCGGAGCCTGCTCCAACCCCAGCCGTGCCTGTCGCAGTCGCAGTCGCACCAGCCGCAGCCGCAGTCGTGCCGGCCGCACCCGCACTGGTGCCGGATGAGGCTGCCGCGATTGGCACCGAGGCCTACATTTACGGCTACCCGCTGGTCACGATGGAATACACCCGGCGTGTGCTGACCAACGTGGAAAAACCTGAAGGCAAGGCCGCCCCCATGGGACAATTCCTCCGGTTGCGCGCCTACCCGACTCCCGAGGACAAGCAGGTGACGGCCCCCAATGCCGACACGCTCTACACCATCGCCTGGCTGGATGTGGGCAAGGAACCGTGGATCCTGAGCCTGCCCGATGCGACTGATCGTTACTACCTGTTCCCCATGCTCGATGGCTGGACCGACGTATTCCAGGACCCCGGCAAGCGCACCACCGGCACCGGGCCGCAGAAATACGCCATCACCGGCCCCGGCTGGAGCGGCACACTGCCCGACGGCGTGACCGAATATAAATCGCCAACCAGCCTGGTCTGGATCCTGGGCCGCATCTATTGCACCGGCACGCCGGAAGATTATGACGCGGTGCATAAGATGCAGGACGAAATCTCCGTGGTTCCGCTCAGCTCGTACGGCCAGCCCTACACGCCGTCGCCGGGCACGGTTGATCCAGCCATTGACATGAAGACGCCGGTGCGCAATCAGGTGAACGCCTTGAGCGCGGAGGATTATTTCAAGCTGCTGGCTAGGTTGATGAAGGACAATCCGCCCGCCGAAGCGGACGCACCGATGATCGAGAAATTGGCGAAGATCGGAATCGTCCCCGGCCAGGACTTCGACATCAACAAGCTCGGCCCCGACGCGGCCAAGGCCCTGCAAGGTGTGCCGAAGCCGGCCTTTGATAAAATCATGGCCCATTACAATGATGCGGGCACCCTCACGAACGGCTGGATCTTCACGACCAAGGCCGGCGCTTACGGCACGGATTTTCTCCAGCGGGCGACAATCACCGCGATCGGCCTCGGCTGCAACCGGCCGCAGGATGCCGTCTATCCGACCTCACTGACGGATGCCGACGGCAAGCCCTACCAGGGCACCAACCAGTACATCCTGCACTTCGCCGCCGGCCAGATGCCGCCCGCCGAAGCTTTCTGGTCGCTGACGATGTACAATGGCGCATTCTTCTTCGCGGCCAACCCGCTGAATCGCTACACGCTGAGCAGCCGGAATCAATTCACCACCAACGCGGACGGCTCGGTGGACCTTTACCTCCAGCACGAGTCGCCCGGTGCGGACAAGGAATCCAACTGGCTGCCGGCGCCGGAGGGCAGGTTCATCCTGATGCTCCGGCTTTATGGGCCGAAGGAAACGCAGCCCTCAATCATTGACGGCACCTGGACGATTCCGCCGGTGAAGTTGGTGCCATATAACAGTTCCAGTTAAACATGAGGACAGTAAATCAACCGGGTCGGTTGTGAAACGCGCGGGCCGCTTCCCCGAGAGTCGGCCTGCGAATTCACAATCGAGATAACATTGCCAATCCAAAGGTTGGCGCGGATGGTGTTCAACCCAAGCCGGGTGATTCCCCTTGGTCGTCGGGTCGGGAGCGCATTTTTGAACCGAATGGATGTGAAAGAGTCGCCAGCCATGAACAAACGCACGCTCATCAGGAAAATCGTCGCCCGGCTCACAGAGGAATTGCAGGTTTATTTCCGCGTCGCGAACGCCTCGCGCGCCGAAGCCACGCACGAACAGAACAAGGCCGAGGACAAATACGACACCCGCGGCCTCGAAGCCTCCTACCTCGCCCGCGGCCAGTCCCGGCAGGCGGCGGAAATTGAATCCGCCATCACCGAATTTGAAAAGCTGGCCGCGCGCCAGCTCGCGGACGGCGAGGCCATTGACATCGGTGCGCTGGTGGAACTGGAGCACGGCGGCGAAATTTCGTTTTACTTCATCGGCCCGCGCGCGGGCGGCACGGAAGTCGTTCACGAAAAAAGGGAAATCCTCGTCATTACGCCGCAATCGCCGTTGGGCGAACAACTCCTAGGCAGGAAACGAGGTGATCAGCCGCAACTTAACCTCAGCGGCGTAAAACAGGCGGTGAAGATTTTGAGCGTGGAGTGAGCCAACAGCGATGCCTTTGGCTGGACAAACGGTTTGGACGGTAGCAAAGTCGAAAAAACACTGATGCATTGAAATGTCAACTCAGCGAGAAATGCATATTCCGAAATCACCACTAGAAGTTATTATTTTGTTCGTAATCACTGTAATTGTTGTTCTGTTCACTAGCCTTGCCGTTATAAATATTTTCAATTGTGTCGGAATTATCGCCTCATTGATCTGGATTGCTCTAATTACAACAATAATATGGTCAGAATCCAAAAGCGCCGGCGGGTTGCGTAAATTTCTGACAAATTGTTTGGGAAAACTATTTGGGCGGAATTTTGTCGAGGCAACTCTTCTCGACACGTCAACAAAAGAAATCCGCTTCGGGTTTGAGTTGCTCGGACAAAGATTTATTCAACAAAGCATCGCGGTTGACAAAATTGAGTCAATTTACTGGTCAACGGGACAGGCCACAGACATGGCAGGACATGATATGAACGACTGGCATGTGGGCTTATGGTTCAACCATGGCGACCCGGCGAAAAGTGAGAAGCGGCAAAAATGGCGCAAACCAGATCAAGAAATTTATATTGTTGGTCCTTCGAGACGGAAAAAGACTACGGAAAAATTTGGACTGGCATTCGTTGACTTCGTTCGCGCGTCTGGCGCACAACTAGTTCAAGGCGAAAAAGGCAATTATTTTGAGCGTTTTAAGTCGGCCTCAAAATAAAGGCTGTTTCACCAATCTGTCTCGCGGTAGTCCTTCAGAAATTTTCCCCAGACGTGTTCGCCGGTGTTGAAGCCCGCAATAATCGGGTCCACGATGCGCGCCGCGCCGTCCACGATGTCCAGCGGCGGATGAAACCGGTGTTCCTTCACCTTGCGCGCCGCGATTTGCACCGGGTCCTCGTCCGTCACCCAGCCCGTGTCCACGCTGTTCATGTGGATGCCGGCCGCGTGATAATCCGTCGCCGACGTGCGCGTCATCATGTTCAACGCGGCCTTCGCCATGTTCGTATGCGGATGCCGGGTCGTCTTGAACTTCCGGTAAAATTGCCCCTCCACCGCCGACACGTTCACGATGTGCTTGTCGCGTTCCGGCGTGCGCAACATCAACGGCTTCAGCCGCGCATTCAAAATGAACGGCGCGATGGCGTTCACGAGCTGCACTTCGAGCAGCTCGACCGATGGCACCTCGGCCAGCAGCAGCCGCCACGAATTGCGCTCGCGCAGGTCAACCTGTTGGAGATCCTGGTCGAGCCGGCCTTCGGGAAACAAATCCTTCTGCGCGGCGAGTTCGTCCGGCAACAGCGGCACCTGCGACAACGCCGCCGCGTGCGTCAGCCCCGCGACTTCCGACAGGCGGCGTTGCGCCACCGAAGCGTCGCCTTCCGGCAGCAGATGATAGCCGCGCAAACCTTCGTAAGCTCCCAGCAACCGACGAGCCTCCGGTGGCAGGTCATGCAATGACCCGTTTTCGCGCTCCATCATGTGCTGATAAAAATCCGGCGGACGCCGCACCGTCTGGCACGCGTTGTTGATGATGAAATCCAGCCGTGGCCGCGTTGCCAGCAGATGCCGGCAAAAGGCCTCCACGCTCGGCGTGTGGCGCAAATCGAGTCCAAAAATTTCCAGCCGTTGGCCCCACTCCGCGAAATCCGGCTCGGCCGCGTAACGGGTCGCCGCATCGCGCGGGAAGCGCGTGCTGACGATGAGTTGCGCCCCGGCGCGCAGCAACTTGATGCCCGCCTGATAACCAATCTTCACGCGCCCGCCGGTCAGGAGCGCCACGCGCCCGCGCAAATCCGCCAACTCGGTGCGCTTGCGGAAATTCAGCTCCCCGCACGCCGGGCAAAGCTGGTCGTAGAAATGATGAATCGTCGTGTAGTCCTGCTTGCAGATGTAGCAATTCTGCGGCTCGACGACCTCGCGAAAATCCGGGTCATCCTCAACCTCCTGCTGCTTGAATTCGATGAGCGGAGTCAGGTTCGGCGTGGTGAAGATTTTCTCCCGGCGCAGCTTCCGAATCCCGGTTTTATTGAGTTTGGACTGGTCCCGCTGAATTTTCTCCGCCTTGCGCTGGCGCACCCGGGCCTTCACCAACCGCCGCCGCGCGTTCACGTCCGGGCAGTAAATCTCGCCGGCGGCCTTGAGCAGACGCATACGCTCCTTCTCCGGAAGCCCGGCAAGCAACGCGCGGTTCGCCGCCGCCTTTTCGAGAATCTCGGCGGCCGCCTTCAACTGCGCGGACGGCGAATGATTTTCTTTCGCGCCGCCGGTTTCGTTGTGGTGGTGAACCGACATTAATTTGGCGCGCAGAATAACAGCCGCGCGGACGGCGCGCGAATGAAAAGCACGTGCCTGGCTTCTAATGGGTGGTGGGCTATTTCGATCAAAACCTGCGGCGCGGGAAGTATCTCCGGGAACGGTACATCTCCATTGAATGACTAATTCCTAAACCATAATGACGAAAGAAGCACCAAGTTCGAATGAGCAGTCAGGCTGGCGCGTTAGTCATTTGGTCATTTGAGCATTATTTAGTCATTAGGATTTCGGGCTTAGGGTTTTGCCAGTGACTTCGCCTCAATCTGCCCACCTACTTTCATCAAATTGACCCACTACCTTCCAATGCCTTTCCTTGACCCGCGCGCTCAAAGCCGTTAGACCTTGCGTGCATTTTATGGCGACCAAAACCATCATCAAACCCGCGAAATCACCCGCTGCCGTCGGCCCTTACAACCACGCCGTCCGCGTCGGCGACCTCCTGTTCTGCGCCGGCCAAATCCCGATTGATCCCGCTTCGGGCAACTTGATTTCCGGCGACATCAAAATTCAAACCGAACGCGTGCTGCAAAACATCAAAGCGATTCTGGACGACCAGAAATTGACGTTCGCCAACGTGGTCAAGGGCACGGTGTTTTTGACGAACCTCGCCGATTTTGCCGGGATGAACGAGATTTACGCAAAGTATTTTACGGGTGATTTTCCCGCGCGTTCAACCGTCCAGGTTGCCGCGCTGCCGAAAGGCGCGAACGTGGAGATTGAAGTCGTAGCACACTTTTAAAAGTAGGAGACGACGTGAGGAGTCTTTAAATTTGAGCCTCGTTACCTCGGCTCCTACAAAAATCGAAAATGAAAAAGTCCTGGCGCGAAAAACTGGCGGATAACAAAGGTCTGCCCAGGATTGGCAAAGTCACCGGCAAAATGAGCAAACGCCGGGGCACAGGCACGTTCGTCATTCCCGCGCCACTCGAAGTGGACGCGCTGATGGAACAGGTGCCCAAGGGCCGCGTCGTCACCATCAACGAACTTCGCGCCGCACTCGCCGCCAGGCACAAAGTGAATTTTGCCTGCCCGATTACGACCGGGATTTTTTCCTGGATTGCCGCGCACGCCGCCGCCGAGGCCGAAACCGCAGGCGCCAAGCGCATCACACCCTACTGGCGCACGCTCAAAACCGGCGGTGAATTGAATCCCAAATATCCCGGCGGCGTGGAAGGCACTGCCAGGCGCTTGCGCGCGGAAGGGCATAAAATTGTTTCCAAAGGCAAGCGAACGCTTGTGGCCGACCATGAGAAAAAATTGTTTACCAAGCTGCGATAAACCATGTCTAACGGAGCTTACATAGGAATCGGCCTTGTCATCGGAGGTTTGTTGGGATTTTTCTTCGGCTGGCTCAAGGGTCGTGGTCGCGCCGCCGTGCCGGACTCGCGGCTGGAAAATGAATTGCGCCAGCAAGTTGGCCAGCGCGAAACCGAACTCACCCAGATCCGCGCGCAATTGACTGAAACGGGCAACGCCCGTGCGGCGGCGGAAGCCAGACACGCCGCGTCAGAAAAAATGCTGGTTGAGCAGCGCGCGTTGCAGGACAAGACATTGATTGATCTGCGCGAAGCGTTCAAGGCGTTGAGCGCGGAGGCGTTGAAACAAAGCGCGCCGGAATTTCTACGGCTGGCGGAACAAACTTTCGGAAAATTCCAGGAAACCGCCAAGGGCGACCTAGCCCAGCGGCAGGAAGCCATCAAAGGCCTGGTCGAACCGCTCAAGCAACAGCTCGAAACCTACCAAAAACGATTGCAGCAGAGCGAAACCACGCAAGCCGACGCGCTCGGCAAGGTGAAGGAGCAACTCGCCGCGCTTGCAGCGTCAAGTCAGTCACTTGCGATGGAGACGTCGCAATTCCGCTCCGTGCTGAAATCGAACCAAGCGCGCGGGCGCTGGGGCGAGGAAACGCTGCGTCGCGTCGTGGAAGCGGCGGGCATGAGCGCGCATTGCGATTTCGTCGAGCAATCGAAAGGTGATGAAGGCAAACCGGACTTAATTGTGCGGCTGCCGGGCGACCGCGTTGTCATCGTGGATTCGAAGGTGCCGGACTTGGATTTTCTCAACGCTGCGGACGCTGCAGAGCCAGCGAAGCGTGCGGAATTGCTCGCCACCCACGCAGCTAAACTGCGAATGACAATCAAAAATCTGTCGGAACGGGATTATCCCAAGCAGTTCCCGAATGCGCTGGATCATGTAGTGTTGTTCCTGCCGGCGGAATCGCTGTTCAGTACAGCATTGGAAGGCGACCACGACCTCATCGTGTGGGCCGAGAGCAAGCAGGTTTACTTGGCAACCCCAGCGTCGTTTATCGCAGTGCTGCGGACAATAAACTTCATCTGGCAGCAACACGCGCAGACGCAGAATGCGCGGGAAATTGCGGGGGCGGCGCAAGAACTTTATACGCGCGTCGTTACGTTCACGGAGCATTTGAAAAAAATTCGCGATGGACTGGACACAACCAATAAAGCTTTTAACCAAGCCGTAGGCAGTTACGAGTCGCGCGTTCAACCATCTGGTGAAAAACTGATCAAGCTGGGCGGCGGCGTACCCGGAAAAGAACTGGCCAATGTTCAACCGCTCGACACGACATTGCGTTTGCCGCCCGGTTAGTTCGTGGCATGATTCGCTCATGCGCAAGTTTCCCCTTTCCATTTCCGCCCTCGTTTTCGCCTGCAACCTGTTTGCACGCGAAAGCACGTTGCTCGATTCCGGCTGGCGGTTCAAATCGGGTGAGATCACCAACGCAGAGCAATTGGACTTCAATGACAGCGACTGGCAAGCGGTTTCGATTCCGCATAATTGGGGCTGGGAAGAAGCGCAACAGGGAAAGGATTATTACCGTGGGCCGGGCTGGTATCGGCGCGAACTGGACCTCAAGCTGGAAGCCGGCAAACGATATTTTTTGCGGTTCGAAGCGGCGAGTCTGGTCGCTGATGTTTATTTGAACGGCGAATTTCTCGGAGAACATCGCGGCGGGTTCGGCGCGTTCGGCTTTGAAATCACCACCAATCTGTCCGCCACCGGCACCAACCTGCTCGCCGTGCGTGTGAGCAACAAGTGGGAACCGGACATCGCACCCTTAAGCGGTGATTTTTCCATTTACGGCGGACTCTATCATCCAGTGCATTTGATCGAAACGAGCGGGGAAAATTTCACGCTCACCGATCACAGCTCGTCCGGCGTCGCGTGGCTGCAAACGAACGTCACGGAAACGCAGGCGGTGATTGATGTGACGGCACAAATCTCCAATGGCACCAGGCAAAAGCGGCCTTTAGCACTGGTTGCGAGCGTTCTTGATGCCGACGGAAATCAGGTCGCCGACAGCAGGCAACAAATCGCCTTGGCGCCGAACGTGACGGCGCCGTACTGGCTGCGCGTGATAGTGCCGCATCCGCATTTATGGAACGGACGCCCGGACCCGTATCTTTACAAAGCGGTCGTGGAATTGCGTTCGGCGGACGGCGTGGTGGATTCAGTTGAGCAGCCGCTGGGTTTGCGATTCTATTCCGTTGACCCGGACAAGGGATTTTTCCTGAACGGCAAGCCTTATCATTTGCACGGTGTCAATCGGCATCAGGACCGCTTCAACAAAGGCTGGGCGATTTCCGAGGCGGACATGGACGAGGACATTCAGCTCATCAAGGAAATCGGCGCCACGGTCATCCGCTGCGCGCATTACCAGCACAGCGATTATTTTTACAGCCTGTGCGACAGGGCGGGCATTCTCGTCTGGGCGGAAATCCCGCAGGTGAATGCAATCAACGCGTCGGAGCAATTTGAAGAAACCTCGCGCAACCAGTTGCTTGATTTGATAAGGCAAAACATCAATCACCCCTCGATTTTCACCTGGAGTTTGTTCAACGAAGTCGCGCTCAGGGATACTTCCGATCCGCACCGCGAATTGCAGGACATGAACAATGTCGCGCACAGCGAAGACCCGACGCGCCCGACCATTGCCGCCACCTGCACGGATAAACTTCCACAAATGAACAAAATTCCCGACCTGCTCGGCTGGAACCTTTATCCCGGCTGGTACCGTGGAACAAAAGATGATTTTGGCCGTGAACTGGACCGGTTGCGCGATACCAGCCGGCATGGCGGTTTTTGTGTGAGCGAATACGGCGCGGGCGCGAACACCACTCAACACGAGCAAAATCCGAAACAGCCGAAGACCGACGGTCCCTGGCATCCCGAGGAATGGCAGGCTGAAGTTCACGAAGCCGCATGGGCGGCGATGAAACAGCGGCCATTCGTGTGGGGCACATTCGTCTGGAACATGTTCGACTTTGCCGTCAGCACGCGCCACGAAGGCAGTATTCCCGGACGCAACGACAAGGGTCTGGTGACGTACGACCGCCAGA
>Ga0208188_1001295_pt1 | contig 11031 bp, 4 predicted proteins | sample June2015DPH_8_50_FD_184698 | JGI IMG/M metagenome (GOLD analysis project Ga0208188, IMG submission 184698) | Peatland microbial communities from SPRUCE experiment site at the Marcell Experimental Forest, Minnesota, USA - June2015DPH_8_40... | ecosystem: Environmental > Terrestrial > Soil >...
GACGCCGGCGAGACCGTCGTCGTGCGGGGCCAGTACCGGCTGTCGCCCGGCACGCTGGTGACGCTCGCGGACCCGAATGACCCCAACGCCGTGCCAAATCCCTCCACGGCGAGTTCTGGCATGCTGCCATGAATCTTTCTGCTGCCTTTATACGCAGGCCGATAGCGACCGCCCTTCTGATGGTGGCGATCGTGTCGCTGGGCATCATCGGCTACGAGCTGTTACCGGTTGCGGCTCTGCCGGAGGTCGATTCGCCGACGATCCAGGTGACCGCGCAGCTTCCTGGGGCGGATCCCCAAACGATGGCGTCCTCCGTCGCCACGCAACTCGAGCGGCAGTTCGGCCAGATTCCCGGCCTAACACAAATGACCTCGAGCAGTGCTTTGGGTTATACGCAAATCACGCTCCAGTTCGGCCGTGACCGCACCGTGGACTCGGCCGCCCAGGATGTGCAGGCGGCGATCAATGCGACGGCCGGCGATTTGCCCGCTTCGCTCCTCAATCCGCCGATCTACCGCAAGATCAATCCGGCCGATACGCCGATCCTGCTCATCGCGCTCACCTCGGATACGCTTCCGCTCACTAAGGTCAGCGACTACGCCAACAGCATCCTAGCTCAGAAGTTGTCACAGGTGCCCGGCGTCGGGCTTGTCGGCGTCGGCGGCTTGCAGAACCCGGCGATCCGGGTCCAGGTGAACCCAGCGCAGGTTGCCGCGGAGGGGCTGGATCTCGAATCCGTGCGCACGGCTCTGAGCAACAGCACGGTCAACCAGCCCAAGGGCACGCTGTACGGCGGCCAGCATGCCTTCTCTTTGCTGACCAACGACCAGCTGCTGACGGCGAGCGAGTTCAACGATTACATCTTGGCCTACCGCAATGGCGCCCCCGTCCGCGTCCGCGACATCGGCCGGGCCGTGGTTGCGGCGGAAGACAAAACGCTCGCAGGCTGGTTGGGTACGCACCGAGCGGTGCTACTCCAGGTTCAGCGCCAGCCCGGCGCCAATGTGATCGAGACGGTAGACATGATCAAAAAGGTGCTGCCGCAGCTCCAGGCATCGTTGCCACCCTCGGTCAAGGTCGAAATCGTATCGGATCGCACGCAGACCATCCGCGCCAGCGTCGCCGACATTAAGTTCACGCTGCTGCTAACCATCGCGTTGGTCGTCGGCGTCATTTTCCTGTTCCTGCGAAAGCTTTGGGCCACGGTTATCCCGGCAGTCTCCGTGCCGCTATCGCTTATCGGCACTCTCGCCGTGATCTACGTGCTGGGCTATAGCCTCGATAATCTCTCGCTGATGGCACTGACAATCGCCGTCGGCTTTGTGGTCGACGATGCCATCGTCATGATCGAGAACATCGTGCGCCACATCGAGGGCGGAGCCACGCCGATGCAGGCCGCACTAAAGGGCTCCGGCGAGATTGGCTTCACCGTCCTGTCGATCTCGATATCGCTGATCGCGGTCTTTATTCCGTTGTTCCTAATGAGCGGCATCGTTGGTCTTCTGTTCCGCGAATTCGCCGTCACCGTTGCGGTGGCAATCGCGGTCTCGGTCGTGGTCTCGTTGACCTTGACGCCGATGATGTGCGCCCGCCTGTTGGCGCCGGAACGCGATGGCGGACCGGGGCGGGTGTCGCGGGCGCTCGAGCGTTTCCTTGACGGCTTGGTCGCTGTCTACGACCGGGCATTGATCGTTGCGCTACGTCATCGCCAGATCACGCTGACGGTCATGGTGTTCACCATCTGCGCGACCGGCGTGCTCTTCCTGTGGATTCCCAAAGGATTCTTTCCGCAACAGGATACCGGCATGATCCTCGGCATTTCCGAGGGAGCTCAGGACATCTCTCCGCAAGCCATGATGGAGCGCCAGCAAGCGGTCCTCGACGTCGTGATCAAGGATCCCGCGGTCGCTTCTGCGACCGCCTATATCGGTCCGGGCGGATCGACCGTCACCGAGAATGACGGACGCATGTTCATCACGCTCAAACCACACGGACAGAGACGCGCCACCGCCGACCAGGTCATTGCGCGGCTGAACCGGGCGCTACAGCCGATCCAGGGCATCACGCTCTACATGCAGGCCGCGCAAGACATCAACGTCGGCGCTCGACTCTCCAAGTCGCAATACCAATATACACTCGTGGACGTTGACAGCGCAGAGCTCAATCATTGGGCCCCCATTCTGCTGCAGAAGCTGCAGGGATTGCCGCAATTAATCAACGTCGCTAGCGATCAGCAAAGCGCCGGCCAAACGCTGAAAGTCGAAATCAACCGGGACGTGGCGTCGCGTCTCGGAGTCAATCCGGCCGTTGTCGATTCCCTTCTTTACGACGCTTTCGGTCAACGACACGTGGCGCGGATTTATACCACCCTGAATCAGTACTACGTCATTCTCGAGGTCGATCCCGGTTACCAACTTGGCCCTAACGCGCTCAGTCGGATTTATGCGCAATCCGCTAGCGGCACGATGGTGCCGTTAAGTCAATTCGCCAGCATGACCCGCTCGATCGCGCCGCTTGCGGTCAACCATCAGGGCCAGTTCCCGTCTGTAACCCTGAGCTTCAACCTCGCTCCAAAGAGCACGGTCGGCGAGGCGGTGTCGGTCATGCGTCGGACCGCCGCCGACCTCAACATGCCAGCTTCGATCGCCACTAGCTTCCAGGGTAACGCCCAGGCTTTCCAGAACTCGCTCAGTAGTACGCCCATCTTGATCCTTGCGGCGTTGGTCGCGGTCTACCTCATCCTCGGCATGCTCTACGAGAGCACGATCCATCCCCTCACCATCATTTCGACCTTGCCTTCGGCCGGGCTTGGCGCCTTGTTGACCCTGATGCTGTTCGGCATGCCGCTCGATGTCATCGGCATTATCGGCATCATCCTGCTGATCGGCATCGTCAAAAAGAACGGCATCATGCTGGTCGATTTCGCGCTCGTGGGCCAGCGCGAGCGAGGGCTCAGCAGCGAAGATGCGATTCACGAGGCTTGCCGGCTACGGTTCCGCCCTATTCTGATGACGACGCTCTGTGCGTTGCTCGCGGGCGTGCCGCTGACGGGAACCGGGTCCGAAATTCGCCAACCGCTCGGCTATGCGATTGTCGGCGGTTTGTTGGTCTCGCAGCTGCTGACGCTGTTCACCACACCGGTCGTCTATATCTACATGGATCGCATTAGCGGTTGGCTCTATAGTCGATCGCGCCCGCAATCTCCGGACATAGCCAGGACGTCAAACCCGTAAACGCGATGTTCATCACTCGGACCGCAGCTGCTTCGATCAGTTTTTACGTCGGTCACAGGACCAGCTCAAGTTCGACTTCGGGCGCTGCGCGCGCCGGCTCAGGCGGGCGTGCATCATGGCATCGTGCGTGAGCGGATCGGCGCCGATGGGCGCATCAGCCGCGGCAAGCGCTTCGGAGCCGTCCACGCCCTTGCCCTTACGGATCGTGCCAAGGCGCACCCGCGCTACTCATTGTTCACGAACCCTCCGGGTCACGTGGGTATTGGGGAGTGGCACCCCAGCTACATGGGCGCCGCGCTCGGAGCTACTTGCGGTGATGCTTCCAGCCTAGCCGCCCGTGACCCAGCCGCGCAGGCGTTCTCGATACGTTGTCGCTCCGGTCGATCAATCGGTTAGCTCAGCCAAAACCTTATCACTGCCAACGGACTGGTCACGAATAGGTGAAACCGATCATCGACTTAAGTGTTGTTCAAAGGTTGGCTATCCAATAACGGAATTGCAATATGGACCGACATGCCGCGAGCGACGTGCCGATCCCCATTGATCAGGAAGGCGCGTGCTGCGCTGTTTGTCTGGCTCTCACCACGCCGGTCGCGCGCTGACTTGCTGCCGGCCGAAGCTCGCCGCCTGAGTGTAAGGAGAACGTCTAGAAGATATTGCCGGGTCGAGAATCGCACCTCGCAGGTCGACCATCATGGGTATCGTTCGTTTTGCTCTGAGGCTGCCGCACACCTTCTACGTGCTCGCCGCGCTCGTCCTGTTTCTCGGCACGACGGCGATCCTGTCGATGCCAACCGATATCTTTCCCGAGATCGACATCCCCGTCGTGACCGTCATTTGGCAATATACCGGGCTCAGTACGCCGGAGATGGAACAGCGTGTTACGACCTACAGCGAGTATTCGCTATCGTCGAGCGTGAACGGGATCCGGGATATCGAGGCGCAGACCCTGAACGGTATTTCGGTTCAGAAGGTCTTCTTTCAACCCGATGTGAATCTCGATCTTGCGATCGCTCAGATCGTATCCGGGACAAATTCGATCCGCGCTCTGATGCCGGCGGGCATCCAAGCTCCGGTCGTTGTCCAATACAACGCCTCTAGCGTTCCGGTGCTGCAGATCGGATTGAGTTCCGACACACTAAACGAGCAGCAGCTCTACGACTACGGCATTTATCGGTTGCGGCAGCAGCTCGCGCCCATTCACGGAATTACGCTTCCGACACCGGCCGGCGGCAAGTATCGCCAGATCATGGTCGATATCGACCCGCTGAAGCTGCAGGCCAAGGGATTGACCCCGCTGGACGTCGTCAACGCGGTCAACGCCCAGAACGTTACGGTGCCGGCCGGCACGGCCAAGATCGGTGACACGCAATTTTCGGTGCGCACCAACGCGCTTCCCGCCACGATTGAGGACCTCAACAACATCCCGATAAAATTCGTCAACGGCGCCACTGTGTTCGTGAAGGATGTAGGGCAGGTGCACGACGGTTCTGCCGTACAGCAGAACATCGTGCGGACCGATGGCCATCGCTCGGTCCTACTGAGCATCATCAAGAACGGCAACGCCTCAACGCTAGCTGTGGTCAACGCGGTCAAGCAGGCGCTGGTTGTCGCCCGAGCGGCGGCACCCGCCGGCATGCAGATCAAGGATTTGTTCGATCAATCGGTATTCGTCAAAGCGTCGATTGAGGGTTTGCTTAAGGAAGGCGCCATTGCCGCTTGTTTGACCGCGCTGATGATTGTGCTTTTTCTCGGATCGTGGCGGTCGACGCTGGTCGTGATGATCTCGATCCCGCTCTCGATCCTCTCTTCGCTAATCGTCCTTTACTTCCTCGGCGACACCATCAATACGATGACGCTCGGCGGCCTCGCGCTTGCGATCGGTATCCTGGTCGACGATTCGACGGTCACGATCGAGAACACCCACCGCCTGCTCACCGAAGAACGCATGCCGCTTCCTGCGGCAACGCTCCACGGCGCCGCCGGTATCGCGGTTCCGACGCTGGTATCGACGCTGGCCATCAGCTGCGTGTTCGTTTCTGTTGTGTTCCTCCACGGCCCGGCGAAGTACCTCTTCACCCCACTCGGCCTGGCCGTGGTGTTCGCGATGCTGGCGTCCTACAGCTTCTCGCGAACCTTGACGCCGATCACCATCGGCCTGCTGCTCAAGGGTGAACAGCGTGGCGAAAAGGCGTCGGCCGGCTGGTTTGCACGCCTGCTTGGGAGGTTCGAGCGCGCCTTTGAAACCATGCGCGGCGGCTACACGGAAGTCCTCGGCACGCTGCTGAGACGACGGAGCATCGTGCCTCTGGTAGCGGCCATCGTGCTGACGTTGGGGGGCACGCTCTTCATGTTCGTCGGCCGCGACTTCTTTCCGATTATCGATGGCGGCCAGATTCAGATGCACGTGCGCGCGCCAGCCGGGACCCGCATCGAGAAGACTGAGCAGATCTTTCAAGCGATCGAGAATAAGATCCGCGAGGTCATTCCAGAGAGCGAGCGAGATCTGATCGTCGACAACATTGGCTTACCGGCTCGCTCCTACAATTATGCATTTGGTGATGGTACGGCGATCGGTGTCAATGACGGTGTGATCTTGATCGCGCTAAAAGAAGGCCACGCTCCGACTGCGACCTACGTTAGCAAACTGCGTCAAGTGCTACCGGTCGCGTTCCCCGAAAGCGTGTTCTACTTCCAGCCTGCCGACATGGTGACACAAATCCTCAACTTCGGCATCCCGGCGCAGATCAACGTGCGCACTGTCGGATACGACCGGCTAAAAAATCTGCGCATCGCCAAGGAGCTCGGGCAACGGATTGCAGCGATACCAGGGGTCGCCGACGCGCATCTGCAGCAGGAGGTCAGCGCCCCGGAATTTTTCGCTCAGATCGACCGGGCGCGCGCCACGCAGTTTGGTCTCACGGCGAACAGCATAGCGCTTAACCTAAACACGAGCCTGAGCTCGTCAGAACAGGTGTCACCAAACTTCTGGACTGATCCGAGCAACGGAACACCATACTTTCTGGCAGTGCAGACACCCGAGTACCGCGTGAACTCGCTCAACGAGCTCAAGAACACGCCGGTGACCACGTTTACCGCAGCGGGCCGAAATCCCGTGCCGGGGCTGCTCAGTAATGTCGCCAGCCTCAAGCGGGATTCGGTTCCGACCAATGCCAATCAGGCCAACGTCCAGCCTGTGTATGAAGTCTATGCCAATGCCGATGGGCGAGATCTTGGGTCTATCTCTGGCGACATCAACAAGATCGTGGTCGAGTACCAAAAGCAGTTGTCGCCTGGCAACCGGATCGAAGTCATCGGCCAGATCGACAGCATGAATGCCGCGTTTCGGGACCTGGCCGTCGGCATTCTGTTTGCTGCCGTGTTCGTCTATCTGCTCATGGTAGTGAATTATCAGAACTGGGGCGACCCGTTCGTGGTCATTCTGGCTCTGCCGGCGACGTTCTGCGGCATTGTCACGATGCTCTATATCACCGGCACTACGTTGAGCGTGCCGTCGCTGATGGGCGCGATCATGGCGATCGGCGTGGCCTCGGCGAATTCGATCCTGCTCGTCACCTTTGCGCGCGAGCAGCAGCTCGCCGGCCTGAGGGCCTTCGATGCGGCGATCGTTGCGGGCCGCACCCGCATCCGGCCGGTGCTGATGACCGCGGCCGCGATGATCGTCGGGATGATTCCGATGGCGATTGGGGGCGCGGGTGAGGAACAGAATGCGGCGCTGGCGCGTGCTGTGATCGGCGGTCTCTTGTTCGCAACACCAACCACACTGCTTGTGGTGCCGTATCTGTTTGCCCTGCTGCGCAAGGGCAACGACGGTAAGCTCGCGCACGGCGTTTTCGCGGAGGACCCGCAATGAATGACACCCAGCAGCCTCCGGCACTGGATGCTGGCGTCCGGTCGCGCGAAGAGCCAGGCGACCGCGAGTCCGACCGCCCCGCGACCGAGCCCGATCGTGCTGCAGCCAAGGCGAGGCGGCTCAGCGGAGGGCAGCGCCTGGCGGTCGGCGCGTCCCTGCTGCTGTGCGCGGCATTGGTGATCGGCTTTTGGCAGCACTACAGACTGCACGCGCAAGTGATGGCGACGGCAGAGCAGCGCCGCGACTTCATCCCAAGCGTACGGACCGCGCTGGTCCGTGCGAGCGACAGCACGATGGCGGTGACTTGGCCCGGCACCACCGAAGCATTCGAGCAGGCGAATATCTACGCCCGGGCGAGTGGCTATATCTCCCGGCGTGACGTAGACATCGGCAGCCACGTCAAGGCCGGACAGTTGCTCGTGGAGATCACGGCCCCAGAGCTCGAGCATCAGATCGCGCAGGCAGAGGCAACCCTCACGCAAATGGAGGCCACGCTGCAACAGGCGAGGGCCAATCGCGATCTCGCCCAGGTCACTTGGGACCGCGACAAGCCTCTCGTCCAAAAAGGCTGGGTCACCCCACAACAAGGCGACACCGATCGCCTGACGTTGCAGGCACGAGAAGCCGCGGTCGCGGTCGCCGAAGCAAACATCACGGCACAACAAGCCCAACTGCGAGTATTGAATCAGCAGAAAGCCTACCAGAGCGTGATCGCACCGTTCGATGGGGTCATCACGCAGCGCAACGTGGATATCGGCAGCCTGGTGCAGGCGGACGCGACCAGCGGCACGTTCCTGTTTATCCTGATGCACAGCGACGTGATCCGCATCCAGCTCTATGTGCCGCAGGACGAAGCCTTCGGCCTTGGCCCGGGAGTCGACGCGGTGGTGCGTGTGCCCGAGATGCCGGGTCGCGATTTTCCCGGTAAGGTGACGCGCATCGCCGACGCGCTACAGCCGGGCACTCGAACGCTACTGACCGAGATCGACGTGCCCAATCCGGACCACGCCCTATCGCCGGGAACCTATTGCACTGTCGAACTGAAGATCCCGCGCAAGACGCCGTCGCTGATCGTCCCGTCCGAGGCGATCATCTTCAACCGGGACGGCCTCAGTGTCGCGGTGGTCGCGGACGGTATCGCGCGCATCCGCACGATAACTGTAGTGCGCGACTTCGGTACGACCGTCGAGGTGAGCGCTGGCGTCAAGGACGGCGACCAAGTGATCCTTAATCCCCCGGTCGATCTTTCCGACGGTCACAAGGTTAAGGTACGGCCGGGCCCGCACGCGCAACTGTCGTGAGGTACGGCGGTGAGCTCAGTTGGGAAACGCGAGTCTGCAGGCACTCGCTTCGACGGGCTTCGCAGCTTGATCGGCTTTGACGATTGCGCGCGCAGTGAAGACGTCGAAAGGATCGCCGCGCGGTGGGTGCACCTCGCCGACCAGAATTGGACTCATAAGCTGGTGATCGCGATCGCGGAAAAACACGCGATTGGGTAAGAGCGCCACATCAGGGGGCAACGTGTGTCCCTGCAGCGCGCGCGCAAGGACGACCGAATCCATGGATTTCTCCTGATTGGCGATCCGCGCCACCGTTTGGACAGCGGTGTAGCCGAACCAGTTCCGCGCGCTCGCCGCTCTGCCGGTCCGGCGCCGGATCGCCTCGTCAAAGGCCTTGACCTGCGGGATATCCGGCTGGTTCCACCACCATTCCATCGTCCACCAGCCAATCCGTGCCGCGTCAGACACGGCCAAAATACTCTCCAGCTCGAACAGCGCGCCGCCGACTGCCATGTCCTGAACGAGGCCGAACCGCACAATCTCCTCCAGGCTGTTCGCTTGATCCTCGCCGCCCATGATGTCGATGAGGACTTGCGGCCGATAGGTTCCTACGTTCATCAGGGACCGCGAATAATCGACCGTTCCGAGCGGGAGGACATCGCTGGCCCACGTGCCGCCGTGCTCACGAAGCTTGCGCTCGAATGCGGCTTGCAGCGCATGGCCATAGACATAATCCGGAGTCAGAAAGTACCATTTCTTGCCGAATTTCTCGACCAGCGTATCGGCAATTGCGTTGGCTTCCATCGTGGTCGTCTTGCAGATGCGAAACACGTTCCAGCTGCAATGACTGCCAGTGATTTCGTCGGTGTGTCCACCCGTCACGATGTGGAGCTTGCGCTTCTCGGCCGTCACCTGCATTGTCGCAAGCGCGACCGCTGAGTTTACGTTGCCCAGGATGAAGTCGACCTGATCACCGTCGATCAGCTGCCGGGTTTTCGCGACACCGACGGCGATTTCATTTCCCGAATCTTCGATCAGCAGCTGCGCTTGGCGACCGAGAATGCCGCCGCTCTGATTGACCTCCTCGAGCGCGAGCCGGGCGCCACCCGCTTCGGCCTCGGCGAGCTTCTCATAGACTCCGGTGAGTGGCTCGATCATCCCTATTTTCACCGGTTCTTCGCCAAGGGCACGGATTGGGAAAGGCGAGGCGATCTCGACAGCACCCAAAGCCAAGCCGGTTCTAAGTACGGTCCGGCGCCCAACCGGCTGGGCACAAAACGGCGTCATTCTCCGCATCATTCGCTCCGGGCAGGGCGACACCGGTCCAAGCATATATTACGTTCAGCCAAAGTCGAAAGTTGATGACGCGTAATTCCGCACTCGTGAGCGCCTGATAGGCTGGTAACATACGCGGACGAATGAAGTCTTCCAAAACTCAGCAAATATTTGCAAGGTGCGCAGACCGCAAGCGCGTTAATATCTGATGGGGCTGAAGGGCTTCTAACGAAGGAGCTCCAGAGACCTGCGACTTTAGCCCGGTGATCTCAACCGGTCGACGCAACACTGAGCCAGTTGACAATAAATAACGATGACGGCTTGCCAAACGCTCAGCCAAACGGTTTCAGCGAGTCCGTGCGCAACCAGCTATCCCACAACGTGATTTTCTCTGCCGCCCTCGTACCACCACGAAATCACTGACTTATCGGCCTATAATCGATCCTTTCCCCCTAGGATAAAGTGTTACGTCGACCGGTTGAGACCGCCCCTCTCCAAAGCGTACGTTCGCGGCCTGCTAAGGTCGGGTCATAAGCTTGTGACGCGTTTGCGGCCAAGCCCCGTCGTGGACGTTCAGGACTGGGCAGCGTTCACCCCAGCAACCCCCGGAGATGCTTGTGCGATATTGTTGCCGCTTTGGCAGGATGTTCCAGCGATGTTGGGCCCTTGGTCATGACACATCCTCTTGGAAAGATGTCACACCCCGAAAATCATGTTATAGCGTGTTTATGATTTCTTCCCTCTGAGCGTCAACCGCCGCCGGCATCATCGGCGAGGTGAAAGAAGGTGATCCGCGCGTCGCGATAGAGGCATAGGCTACCGATGAGACTCGACCCGCTGATCCTCTCCCGTCTGCAGTTCGCCTGGGTGATCGGCTGGCACATCCTGCTCCCGGCGTTCACGATCGGGCTTGCTTCCTTCATAGCTGCGATGGAAGGAGCTCACATCATCACCGGGCGGGAGGTGCTGTTCCGGATCTCCTCCTTCTGGATCAAGATCTTCTCAGTCGCCTTTGGCATGGGCGTTGTATCCGGCATTGTGATGCCGTTCCAGTTCGGCACCAACTGGAGCCGGTACTCCGCAGACACGGCCAACATCCTTGCGCCGCTGTTCGCCTATGAGGGCATCGTGGCATTCTTCCTGGAGGCCGCGTTCCTTGGCGTGCTGCTGTTCGGCCGCAAGCTGGTGCCGCGCTGGGCGCATTTCGTTGCCGCGTTGATGGTCGCTCTCGGCACGCTGTTCTCGGCATTCTGGATCCTCTCGGCGAACAGCTGGATGCAAACGCCGCAGGGTTACACGATTGTCGATGGCCGATTCTTTGCGGTGGACTGGCTCGCCGTCGTTTTCAACCCGTCTTTTCCCTGGCCGA